>ENA-ORXB01000861-ORXB01000861.1-sediment-metagenome-genome-assembly--contig:-NODE-861-length-47322-cov-28.586856_pt1 | contig 47322 bp, 30 predicted proteins | sample MGYA00237863_ERZ511475 | MGnify/ENA primary metagenome ERZ511475 (study PRJEB26305, sample SAMN06343858) | sediment metagenome | isolation source: hot spring sediment | place: Canada: British Columbia... | reverse complement strand
GTGGGGAAAGTTCATACCGCTATGCGAATACTGTTTATCATGGCGAGCCTGTTGCTCGCGGCGTGCTCGCCTGGGGCAATCATCAACCCGGTCTCAACTCCTCCCAAACTGACGGTGACCGGTTGGGTCGGGTATCTGCCTCAAGCCATCATTGATGCATTCAGTGCTGAGACTGGGGTTATCGTTGAGTACATTGGATATGACACACCCGAAGAGGCATTGATCGGCCTGGAACAGGGTGCTAAGTACGATTTGATGATCATAGTCAATTCCTTTGTGCCCGATCTGATTGCTGCCGGTAAACTTGCCCCCTTAAACTACGCGAACATTCCCAATGCCCGCAACATCAGCCCCAACTTCCGCGATCTGATCTTTGATCCTGGGGGACGCCACTCAATCGTCTATCAATGGGGAACAACCGGCTTGCTGGTACGTACCGATCTGGTTGAACAACCCATCACCCGCTGGGCCGATCTGTGGGATCCGAACCTGACAGGGAAGATTGTGCTCTGGCCAATTCCCCGCGATGTCATCAATGTGCTATTAAAGTCGCTTGGCTACTCGATCAATACCACCGATCCCAACCAACTCGCCATAGCTCGCGAACAGGCTGCTGAACTGGCTCGCCGGGTAACCCTGACCCAGGAAGGGGATGAGGTTGTGACGCCCTATCTTCTGTCTGACGAGCACGTGGTTGCGCTCGGTTGGACGTATGACGCATTTGATGCCCAGGCGCAGAACGAGAATATCGCATATATCATACCTGCCGAGGGTACCATTCTCTGGTTTGATAACTTTGTCATTCCGACTACCAGCTCAAACAAGGCACTGGCCGAACGCTTCATCGATTTTGTGTTACGACCCGAGATGAGTGCACTTGTAACGAATGAACTGACGGTAGCAACCGGTAACGAAGTAGCCCATCCACTGATTGATCCTGCTCTACGTAACAATCCGGCTATTTTTCCGTCTGGTGATGTCTTGCAGAACGCTGAAATAGAATTGTCACTTGACCCGACAACGCAAGCAATACATAATGAAATATACGCAGCCTTCATATCAGCAAAACCGTGAACGTATGATACGACCACTAACACTATGTTTGTTGTTACTCACGTTGGTTGCCTGTAGTACATCAGCACCTGCGCCTGTCGCAGACAGGTTGGTCATTGCAGGTTGGGCCGGCTATATGCCGCAGGCGATTCTGGATGCCTTCCAGGCTGAGACCGGGGTTACGGTTGAGTACCGTATCTATGAAGAACAACCCACTGCTATCGAGCAAATTCGAGCCGGTGCTGATTACGACCTGGTGGTCATGGGGAGTTATTTTGTGCCGCAACTGATCAAGGATGGCTTGCTTGCACCGATTGATTATCGTCAGGTTCCCAATTTCCGCTATGTCAGTGCAAGTTTTCGCGATCTGAGTTATGACCCCGGTGGGAAGCATTCAATCGTCTATCAGTGGGGGGTTGGTGGGTTGGTGGTACGTCCTGATTTACTTGAGCGACCGGTGACACGCTGGGCCGATCTGTGGGATCCGTCTCTGGCCGGTAAGATTGCCATGTGGGTGACAGAAGATGACTTGTTTGCCATTGCCCTCAAATCAATCGGCCAACCTCTGGGTACGACCGATCCGGCCATCCTGGCACAGGCTGCCGGACGCATTCGTGATCTACTCCCCCGGATTGTTGCCCTCGATCCCACGATGCCTAATGCCGCAGCACTATTAGCCGATGGCACCTATCCCATCGTGTATGGCTGGACGTTTGATGCACTGGAAGCACAGTCGCTCAATCCGGCGGTTGAGTTTGTATTGCCGGAAGAAGGGGCAATGCTCTGGATCGATACATTTGTTGTGCCGGCCAGTAGCACTCGTAAGTCACTGGCGTGGGAGTTTATCGATTTTGTCCTGCGTCCAGAAATGAGTGCCCTGGTTACCAACGAGATCTTTGTTGCTACTGCGAATGAATATGCGAAGCAGTTCATCGATCCAGCGTTGCGTGATCATCCCTGGATCTTTCCCAGCGGAACCGATCTGATGAATGCCGAATATCTGGAAGAACTACCACCGGACATTCTCTCTTACCGCCATCAGCTCTGGCAAGAATTAGAGAGTATCACTACGAGGTGATCTGTGCACTCCCTGCGTCGTCGCCTACACCACCTGCTTACTCACTTCAACACCAGCTTGCAGGCAAAACTGGTGGTCTTCATGAGCCTTATGCTAACGGCAATTCTCTTGATCGCCGCCTACGGTGTCTTTCTGTTTATCGAGTCGATTGAACAAGAGGGATGGGCAGGTCGTCAACGTGAAGCGGCGCAGAATGCGGTGCGGACCATTGATGATTTTTTGCTGCGGGTTGAAGATACGCTGGTACTGCTCGGTTCCCTTTCGGCTGAACAGATCCGCCAGTCGCCCGACCTGGCTCCTGAGCTTCTCAACCGGATACCGGCGTGGGTGGAAATTGTCCGTGTCGATCCAGATGGTCAGGTTATTGCCTCAGCGACACGTGATCGCGCACTGCTGGCTGACCTCGTCACCATACCACTCTCCAACTGGTTTCGCGAGGCACGCAGCGGTAAGAGTTATCTTGGTCCTCTCTACATCACTGCCGATAGCGAACCCTATCTTATTATGGCAGTACCGGCCAGTGATGGTGGCGTCGTTGCCAGTCGATTGCGGGCAAATTTGCTCTGGGAAACAGTAGCAGCGATTCGATTTGGACGTACTGGTAATGCATATATTGTCGATGAGTATGGTACCATCATCGCACACCCCAATCCGCAACTTGCCCTCTCGTATACATCGATTAGTGAGCGCCCTGAATTTCGTAGCTTTCCCCCCGACGGAGAGCAACGCTTTTACATTAATCTCTTCGGTGAGGAGACGCTTGGGGTAGCACTTGCCATCCCTGGCACGCCATGGCGGCTATTCGCCGAAATTCCTGAAGCAGAAGCCACCGAGTTGTCAACCCAGGCTGGTATTACCTTTACATTCAGCCTGATAATCTTTGGCGTCGTTATGGTGCTCGCCGTCAACTACCTGCTCAACCGCTTTGTTTTTCGCACATTGGAGGAGTTACGGCAAGGTGCGGAACGGATCGGGAGTGGTGATTTATCGCACCCCTTGCCCGTACCACCTGAACGAGAACTGGCTCAGGTTGCCCGATCTTTCAACGCGATGATGCATCAGTTACGCACGCGCAATGCGGAGATTGCCCGGCAGACGGCAAATTTGAAAGCTGAAATTCAGGAGCGCCTTCGGATCGAACAAGAATTGATCAAAGCGCGTGACGCTGCCGAGGCGGCATCGCGGGCCAAGAGCACGTTCCTTGCCACGATGAGCCATGAGTTACGTACTCCGCTGACGGCAATTATTGGCTATAGTCAGCTTCTGGAACAACTGGTGAGAAAAGGGATATACGACACGGTGGCGCACGATGTTGAGCGTATCCGGGCAGCCGGTACGCATCTGCTTGCCCTTATCAATGATATTCTCGACATCTCGAAGATCGAAGCCGGTCGCATGACGGTGAGTGTCGAGTATGCGGATGTGGCCGATCTGGTGCGATCTGCCGTGAATACGATCATTCCCCAAATCGAGAAGAATCGCAATCGGCTCCATGTCCATTGTCCGCCGGACATAGGCATTCTGAACAGCGACGCAACAAAAGTGCGTCAGGCTCTGATTAATCTGCTAAGTAATGCAGCCAAGTTTACCGAAGACGGTGATGTAACTCTGACTGTCAGCCGGTATCAACGGGATAATCAAACCTGGTTCCGCTTTGTCGTTGCCGATACCGGTATCGGCATTCCGGCTGACAAGCAGGATAAGTTATTTAAAGCATTTTCGCAGGTCGATGACTCGCCAACCCGTAAATACGGTGGTACCGGCCTGGGTCTGGCATTGAGTCAGCGCCTGTGTGAGCTTATCGGGGGCCGGATTACGATGGAGAGTACCGTTGGTGTTGGTTCAACTTTTACGATGGAAATTCCTGCAATCCCTGGCGATCCTCTAACAACGTCTACATTGGATTTAGATGAACTGCCTTCTCAAGTGACAAGCGAGCAACCGGTTACTATTGACGAATCGATACCGGTGATGCCGGTGAGTAATGCCATCATTCTCGTCATTGATGATGATCCGACAGTCGGAGCTATGATTCAGCGCCTCATGGCAGCAGGTGAGGCATATGTTGTGACAGCGACAACCGGTGCAGAAGGCTTGCGTCTGGCAACCGATCTTGTTCCCGACCTGATTGTTCTTGATCTCAAGCTGCCCGATCTCCATGGGCTGGAAGTTCTGGCCCGCTTGCGCGACAACGCTGAATTAACCAATATTCCAGTGGTTGTATTGACTATCGATGAGCAATCACGGCGCAGTATTACCTTTCCCATTGCCGAGTACCTCGTTAAACCGGTCGCACTCGAAACTCTCCTGGAGGTGGTGAAACGCTATTGTCGACCGCAATTCACATCCTCTACCGATCATATCCTGCTGGTTGAGGATGATCAGCGGTTGGCCGAATTGCTGGAACGGACGTTACGCGCTGCTGGCTGGTCGGTTGAAGTAACCTTCGATGGCGAGGCTGGTCTTGCCGCAGCTCTGACTCGACCACCAGGGTTAATTCTGTTAGACTACATGTTACCGAAACTCGATGGTTTGCAATTCCTTGCCCGGTTGCGCGCTGATCCGGTTGGTCAGACTATTCCGGTGATCTTGATGACTGCTCGTGACTTGTCGAACGATGAACGACAGCAACTGGCGGCAAGTGCGGATGCTATTCAGCATAAGGCTGAATTGGATATAGAGACGCTCATTACGCATATTCGCAATGTGTTGACGCACGCTCGATCAACTTCTGCTGATAGTACTGTTTCGGGATAATCCCCTTAATATCACGGTGCTACCGGGTACACCTATGGCAAAGATTCTGATTGTAGAAGATGATAGCAACAACCGGGACTTGATCGCACGTATCGTTGAACTCATGGGACATCAGCCAATCCTGGCAATCGATGGGGCGCAGGGTGTTGCCCTGGCACGTAGTGAGCAACCTGATTTGATCATCATGGATATGGGTCTACCGGTGCTCAATGGCTGGCAGGCAACCCACCGTATCAAGTCGCAACCGGCAACCAGGCACATCCCTGTCCTGGCACTCACGGCATACGCGATGAATGAAGATCGGATTCGATCCATGGTTGCAGGTTGTGATGATTTCGAGACTAAGCCAATTGATTTCAACCGCTTCCGTGAAAAGGTGGATGCATTACTTGCACGGCGAGTAGACTAGCGGCTGGTATGCTTGCCTGTGGCTGACGCATATGGGTTCATCACAGCAGCACGGAGGACACAGAGGTGTATCGTGGTCGCGCCGTATCCTGTGCGATGGGATGCACCACTATCGCGCTATCATTACATCGCACAAGTTGACAAATACCGGATGCTATGGTATCTAGGTGAAATGCATGAGACCCGCTACGACGGATCAGGCAGCCAGTAATTATCAGTACACCTGCAATGTTCCGCTCGAACAGGGTCTGTCTCACCGATAGAAAAGGGCAGGTCGCATAGTTGGTCTAGTGCGCGGCACTGGAAATGCCGTACAGCGGCAACGCTGTCGTGGGTTCGAATCCCACCCTGCCCGCCATATCTTAATCCAAGTTGCCACCTTATATCACCACAGAGACACAGAGGACACAGAGGATAGGTACAACCCGGGTTGCTACCGTGAGGCGTGACCTAACACATCCATAGGAACTGGCTACTACCCACATCATTCATGCGGTTGCGCCATACGGTGTTGCGTGTAACGTCGCGTTATTCATCCTGACAGTCAGCCTCTGTAGCCTGCTCATAGCATAGGTGGCAACTTGGATTATCTTATGGAGAATACAGGGAGCACAGTCTAATGTGCTCCCTGCGCTTCTTTCCACAGGTCATTGGAGAAACCTGCCAACAACCATTCCCTCGCTTGCCCGGTATCTGTACTATCGTCGCATGGCAAGAGCGGAAGGAAGCTGATAGGCAGGTTGGACATCTGCTCCCCAATCTACATACCGCTCACGCGCGCTCATCACGGATGGTCAAGCCTGATGGACGTGCTCTGTACCCATGTTGTCTCTGTACTCCGCGCCTGATCGTGAGCACGGCTGGCGTGACAGCGTGGCTGCCGCACCCCAAAACCTGCGACACGGGCAATGCAGTCTGACAACGGTATCCGCTCTGAAACGTGATCCCACTGTGTCCGTAACGGGAACGCTGGTTATGCGCTTCCGCGCTCAGGTGTGGATCAGGGTGATTGTTGGATCACGTGTTATGAACTCTCTTACACCAGATTTGCTGGCTACCTTCAACAAGCCATGTGTCGCATTGTTGTGTTGCCTTGTCTCCAGTGTCACCACCGTGCTACCATGCCGGTCGATCTGCTGTATAATCAGGCAGCGTCGCCGGGGCGCGCGCATGTGTCCACCGCGGAGGAGTTTGAGAGAAGATGCCAAAGCGCACCGATTTACATACCATCCTGATCATCGGCTCTGGCCCAATTGTGATTGGTCAGGCCTGTGAGTTCGACTATTCCGGCACCCAGGCTTGTAAGGCGTTACGTGAAGAAGGGTATCGTGTCGTCCTGGTCAACTCGAATCCGGCTACGATCATGACCGATCCCGGCCTGGCCGATGCAACGTATATTGAACCTTTGACTGTTCCCAGCCTCGAACGGATCATCGCCCGTGAACGACCAGATGCGATTCTGCCTACTGTTGGTGGGCAGACGGCGCTAAATCTGGCAGTGGCTCTCCACGAGGCTGGTGTTCTGGAGAAGTATGGTGTAGAACTGATTGGCGCCTCTGTTGAAGCGGTACGTATCGCCGAAGATCGGCAACGCTTCAAGGACAAAATGATCGAGATCGGGTTACAGGTGCCACGTTCGGGGACGGCGACCACGCTTGAGGAAGCGTTAGCCATTGTGGCACAAACCGGTTTTCCGGCCATTATTCGCCCCTCGTTTACGCTGGGTGGTGAAGGTGGTGGCATTGCCTACAATATGGAGGAGTTCCGCACCATTGTTGAACGCGGACTCGATGCCTCACCGGTGTCACAGGTCTTGATTGAAGAGAGCGTACTGGGCTGGAAAGAGTTTGAGCTGGAGGTGATGCGCGACCGGAACGATAACGGCGTGATCATCTGTTCCATTGAGAACATCGACCCGATGGGTGTCCATACCGGTGATAGTATTACCGTCGCGCCAGCAATGACCCTCACCGACCGCGAGTATCAGCGCATGCGCGATATGGGGCTGGCGGTGTTACGGGCGGTTGGCGTGGAAACCGGTGGCTCGAATGTGCAATTTGCTGTGTCGCCAACCGATGGGCGTATTTACGTGATTGAGATGAACCCTCGTGTGTCTCGCTCGTCGGCACTGGCCTCGAAAGCAACCGGTTTCCCCATCGCCAAGATCGCGGCCAAGCTGGCCGTTGGTTATACCCTCGATGAGCTGCCCAACGACATCACCCGCGAGACACCGGCGTCGTTTGAACCGACCCTCGACTATGTGGTGGTGAAGATTCCGCGGTTTACGTTTGAAAAGTTCCCCCAGGCCGATCAGACTCTCACCACGTCGATGAAGTCGGTCGGTGAAGTGATGGCAATTGGGCGTACCTTCGCTGAGGCGTTCCAGAAAGCCTGGCGTTCGCTCGAACAGGGGCGTGCCGGCTGGGGAGCAGATGGTCGCGATGCGATTGAGCCGGAACGGCTGCGCGAACGGTTGATTACCCCGCATCCTGAGCGCATGTTTTACATCCGCTATGCCTTGCAGAGTGGGATGTCGGTTGAGCAAATTAGCAATCTGACCAAAATCGATCCGTGGTTTATCCGTCAGCTCGAACAGATTGTTAATCTGGAAGGACGTTTGCGGGCGTTCGATCTGGCAACCATCCCGCCCGATCTGCTCCGTCAAGCCAAACGGATGGGCTTCAGCGATGCGCAACTGGCTCATCTGCTGCGCGTGCCTGCCGGCCCGCAGCGCTGGTCTGCCGAGCTGGCTGTTCGCCAACGCCGGCTAGAGCTGGGCATCCGGCCTACCTATCACCGGGTAGATACCTGCGCTGCTGAATTCCCGGCCTTCACCCCCTATCTCTACTCATCGTATGAGAGTGAAGACGAGGCTGAACCGACTGATCGCAAAAAGGTGATCATTCTCGGCTCCGGCCCCAATCGGATCGGCCAGGGGATCGAGTTCGACTACTGTTGTAGTCACGCCGTCTTTGGTCTGCGTGCCCTTGGCTATGAGACCATTATGGTCAACTGCAACCCGGAAACCGTTTCCACCGACTACGACACAGCAGATCGGCTCTATTTCGAGCCGCTCACGCTGGAAGATGTGCTCAACGTAGTCGATGTCGAACGTCCCGACGGCGTCATCATCCAGTTCGGTGGTCAGACACCGCTCAAACTGGCGCAGGCGCTCGAAGCAGTCGGCGTACCCATCTGGGGTACCGCACCTGAAGCGATTGATCTGGCCGAGGATCGGGATCGCTTTGGGGCGTTGTTGAAGGAGTTGAACATTCCCGCTCCTGAGCATGGCAGTGCGACCTCGTGGGAAGAGGCATTGACCGTCGCCCGTCGGATTGGGTATCCGGTTGTGGTACGTCCGAGCTACGTGCTCGGCGGGCGGGCTATGGCAATCGTCTACGACGATGCCGCGCTCGAACGTTACATGCGCGAGGCCGTCGCTGCCTCGCCGGAACATCCCGTCCTCATCGACCGTTTTCTTGAGGATGCCTTCGAGATGGATGTTGATGCTGTCTGCGATGGTCATACGGTCGTGATTGCCGGCATCATGGAGCAGATTGAGCTGGCCGGTGTCCATTCTGGTGACAGTGCCTGTGTGATCCCTACATACATGGTGGCGGAAGAGCACGTCGTTACCATGCGGCATTACACGGAACGGCTGGCGCGGGCGCTGGGTGTGGTTGGGCTAATGAATATCCAGTATGCGATGAAAGACGGGGTTGTCTACGTTCTGGAAGTCAATCCGCGTGCATCGCGCACTGTGCCCTTCGTTGCCAAGGCTACCGGTGTGCCGTGGGCACAACTGGCTGTGCAGTGTGCAGCCGGTGCCCGGCTTAAGCTTGATCACGATCAGGTGTATATTGTGCATCCCATCCTGCCTGATCCACCTCGCTATCGCCTGGACATCAGCAGTGAGCAACGCTATCACGTCAAAGAGGTTGTGCTACCGTGGTCGCGGTTTAGTGGCGTTGACACACTGCTCGGCCCTGAGATGAAGTCAACCGGTGAAGGGATGGGCAGCGGGGCGACCTTCGGGGAGGCATTCGCCAAAGCCCAGATGGCCTGTGGTAGCCATCTGCCGACGAGCGGGAATGCTTTCTTGAGTGTCAATGACCGTGATAAGGCGACGTTGCTACCGATTGCCCGTGAACTGGCCGCACTTGGCTTTAATTTGCTGGCAACAAGTGGAACTGCTGCATACCTTCAACAGCACGGCTTGAAGGTCACACCGATCTACAAGGTGAATGAGGGTCGTCCAAACGCGGTCGATTACATCAAGAATGGCGAAATTGCACTGATCGTCAACACCCCGCTCGGCAAGGCAAGCTTTTTCGATGAAGCCGCCATCCGACGGGCAGCGATTACCTACGGTGTGCCGACACTCACGACACTCTCCGGTGCGGCGGCGGCTGTTCAGGCCATTCAGGCATTGCGGACCGGACAATGGACGCTCCAATCGTTGCAGGAACGGTCGGCACTGGTGGTTGACGAATAATCTGGTAGGGGAAAGTTAAACGAGTAGTATTAAAATCCAGGTTGCTACCTTATATCACCACAGAGACACGGAGGACACAGAGGATGGGTATAAGCCGGGTTGCTACCGTGAGGCGTGACGTGGCACATCCATAGGAACTGGCTGTTCCCCACATCGTTCACGCGGTTACGCCATACAGTTATGGCTTGCTCACCGCATAGGCGGCAACTTGGATTATCAAATCTTGAATGACACTGTGCCTCGTTCGAGTGTTCAGAATCGTGCTGGTGTGCTGTCGGTGTGTTCCCGGCGCGTTGCTGGTGAGTCGGCACAGGTGCACGGACTAGTTTGCGTACTTTGCCGGCGTGAAGGGTGGTGAGCGTGTCATGGTGATGCTGCGTCCAGTCGTGGTATGCGACACGACCCCACCCTCACCGGTCTCCACCTATGCATTACCCATAACTGGTGTCAACCACGTGCGTATCAGCGGGTACGGTTGCCATGGGTGCTGCTTTGGGCGACTGGTCCGGTGGCAGAGCGCCGCTCCAGCCGTGTCGGCACGTGCTGGATGGATTGCCTTACACGCTCATCATCCGCGTGTCGCGCGGTGTGGAGTGCGGCAGCCATGCTGCCGCGCCAGCCCTGCTCACGATCCGGCGCGTGGCATACCGTTACCCATCCTGGTCACGGAGAAGCTGGATGTGTTCGTTTCGATCATCGAGGCGGTCGGGCATGCATTCGATATCTGTGTGTAGACGGTTATGTTGCAAGAGATTCGTGCCTGCGCACCAGCGGTCACGGCCAGCACCTGACGGCGATGGAGAGGATGCTGGCACACGGGCTGGAAGCCTGCGCCACGGGGAGTGCTTGCAGTCCGGCTAACGCAGCGTGACATGTGGGTAATGCGTAGCCAGTCTCCACCGGGGGTGGGAACCAGCGGTGCCGCATGGCTTCCGCTCAAGACCAAACCTCCCGCCAACTTCGCGTTCGCCGTGTCTCTCTCGTGGCAATGTAAACAGGCATATTCACGTCCATTCGTAGGGGCGGGTTTGGCAGGGGCGGGTTTGGAACCCGCCCCTACTATCTATTTCCTATCTCCTATTTCCTACCTTCTACCTCCTACCTTCTCCCCACCGCCACTACGCCGCATCCCTCCGCCCGGCGGCCTCAATATATTCGAGGCTCTGATGGCGAAAATAGGTGTTGTAAAGCTCAGCATAATGCCCGCCGGCAGCCAGCAACTGATCGTGGGTGCCCTGTTCGAGAATGGTGCCATGGCGGAGCACGATGATCCGATCCACTTCTCGCACAGTGCTTAACCGGTGAGCGATAATGATTGCGGTACGTCCGCGCATTGCCTCATCAAGCCCCTCCTGGATCAATGCCTCGGTGAGCGGGTCAATGCTGGCCGTCGCTTCATCGAGGATCAGAATCGCCGGGTCTTGCAACAAGACACGGGCCAGTGCCACCAGTTGCCGTTGGCCCATACTCAGGCCACTGCCACGCTCGCCTACCGGTGTGTCCAGGCCGGATGGCAGGCTACTCAGCCAGTCACCGTTGCCAACACGGTGTGCGGCAGCCAGCACCGCTTCATCGTCAGCATCGGGTCGTCCGTAACGAATATTCTCGCGCACCGTGCCGTCGAACAAGAAGGGGGTTTGGGTCACCATCCCAAGCTGACTACGGTAGGCATTCAGATCGAGACGACGAATATCATAGCCATCGATTTGAATCTGACCACCTTGAAATTCGTAGAAACGGGCAATCAGTTTGGCAATACTGCTCTTGCCCGAACCGGTGTGGCCTACCAGGGCCACTCGTTCACCCGGCTTGATATACAGGTTGAACTGGTGCAATACCGGTTCCCCCGGCTTATACGCAAAATCGACAGCGGTAAACCTGATCTCGCCGCGGAGCCGTCCGGGATCAACCCGGTCAACCTGGACTACCCGCGGTTCAGCGTCGATCAGGGCAAAAACCCGCTCGCCGGCTGCCAGACCGAGCTGAAACTGGCTCCAGAACGAAGCGATACTGGTTAGCGGAAACCAGAAGCTTTGCAGACCTTGAATGAACAGGAACCAGCTCCCGGTGGTAAGTTCACCGGCATACACTGCCTGTCCACCCAGATAGACCAGTAATGCTGTCCCGACTGCGGCCAGCAGATTGAGCAACGGAAAGATGCTGCTAAAGGTATAGCGCGTGCGGAGATTGATCTGCCGACTCTTCTGATTAACATCGAGAAAGTCAGCGTAGACAGCCTGCTCCTGGCGAAAGGTTTTGGCCACGCCAATACCACTCACCGTCTCTTGAATGTGATTGCTGACTTCAGCATTGACCCGGCGCGATGCGGTGATGACCCGGCGGGCAATGGCGCGAAAAGCCAGGGCTGCGCCGATGATCAATGGGGCCAGACCCAGCAATATCAGGGTCAATGACCAGCTTACACTGGCCAGATAACCGATTAGCACCACGACCAGCAGTAGCCGGCTGAGCAAATCCATCGTCAATGTCATCACCTGCGCGAACGCGGCAGTATCGGAGTTGACCCGACTGACAATCTTCCCGGACGGAAACTCATCGTAGAAGCTCAGATCGCGGGCCAGGACAGCATCGGCGGCATCGCGGCGCATTGCCAGCACCACCTCACCAATCGCCCGTACCGACATTGTCTGACGGATCAGGTTAAATACCCACGAGAGACAGGCAATCAGCGCCAGTGCACCGGCCAGGATACCCACCCGATCCAGCGATGTTGCCGTCTGTATCTCATCGATACTGCGCGAAATAAAGATCGGGATCAGCGCCTCGATCAGCGCCGTTGCACTGATCATGAGCGCTGCGGTGATGATGCGGGGCGCTTGTGGGCGAAAATAGCGCAGAATACGCCGCACCAGTTCACGATCACTGTATTTGCGGTCGTAACCCTCGGCGTCGAGACCATCAAACAGAAAACCCATACTATGCAGCCCCTTCTGTTGAACGAACAAGATCGGTCGTCGCGGCAGAATGTTCGTAGCGTGCAAAGATACGACGATAATGTGGTGAAGTGCGGATCAGCTCTTCGTGAGTGCCAGATGCCACCAGGCGCCCACCGTCAAGGACAAGAATTTGATCGGCCCACCGAATCTGGGCCAGGCGATGGGTGATCAGCAGCACAGTGCGGCCCTGTTGTGCCTGACGAATCGCCCGTTGAATCTCGTCTTCAGTCGCACTATCAATCGCGCTGGTGCTATCGTCGAGGATGAGAATGCGTGGATTGGCAAGGAAGGCGCGGGCCAACGCAATGCGCTGACGCTGACCACCAGATAAGGTAACACCGCGTTCGCCGATCACCGTCTGGTAGCCGTCCGGCATACGACTGATAAACTCATGGGCCTGAGCTGCCCGTGCTGCTGCTTCAATTTGTTCCGGTGTGGCATCTGGTGCGCCGAACGCGATATTCTCGCCGATAGTGCGCGAGAAGAGAAAAATATCTTGCTCGATTTTTCCGATCTGCGAACGCAGTGCATCGAGATTCCAGTCACGCACATCAACCCCGTCAATCAACACCCGTCCGGCAGTAGCGTCGTAGGTGCGGTTAACGAGTTGAGTGAGGGCACTCTTCCCGCTGCCGGTCTGGCCGACGATGGCGACCGTCTGCCCGGCAGGAATGTGGAACGAGATGTCGTGGAGCACCTGATGAGGTGCTTCACCAGGGCTGGCAGCAAAACTGAAGCTGACATGCTCAAAGGTGATTTCGCCACGTAGCGGTGCCCGATAACCATCCGGGTTCTCATCGAGATCGGTTTCAGCGTTGATGATGGCGAGAATACGTCGCGCACCGGCCAATCCGGCCTGAAAGACCGAAAAGGCGAAGAGAGAAATAAACGTTGGAAAACGCAACACATTCATCAAGCCAATGACCGCGACCACCTGCCCCAGACCGATGTCGCCCGTGCTGTACAGCCAGAGGGCATGGAAGAATTGAGCACCCAGGGCAATGCCAAACAACAACAGTGGTAAATAGCGGGCCTCGATTCGACCCTGTTCAACAAACAGATCACGGAAGCGTTGCGCATTACGGAGGTATTTCGAGCGTTCGAGTGCCTCGCGAGCGCTGGCCTTTACCACTTCAATACCGCTGATGGTCTCTTCCAGGCCAGCATTCATCAGCCCATACTGCTCGCGCTGACGCTGAATCACCGGCATCAGGCGGCGCAGGTAATGGCGCGCCGTGATGATATAACCGACCACAAAGATCAGTGGCACAACCATCAACCGTGGCTCGGTAAAGAAGATAAACGTGAGAGGGACGACAATCCCTAACACCGTTTCTGAAATCAGGGTTGCGCCGGGCACGATCAAATTGGCCACCAGATTGGTATCGTCGGTGGCGCGGGCCATCAAATCACCGGCTCGTTGCCGATCATGAAACGCTTTACTCTTGGCGAGAAGGCTCTCGTAGAACTCCTGGCGTACATCAGCTTCAACCCGTGCTGCCACATTCTCGGCGGACAGACTCCCAATCAGGGCGCTGATGCTGTCGGTAACCATCAACGCCAGCACTCCCAAGGCCAGCGCAGTCAATGCTGCATAGTCAGGAGCACCGCTGAGCACATCAGCAGCACGACCAATGACCGCCTGTGCACCCGAATAGGCGGCCCATGCCGTGATGAAACAGAGATAAAACCCCAACACAAACGGCCAGTAACGAGCAGCATGCGAGAGGAGCCAACGCGCAACACTGCGTCGGTCATAAGAATAGGCAGAAGCCACAGAAAATTCACTACGCTGCACGAGGATTTGCTCCTTTCGCGGCTAAATAGAACATGGTTGCTAGTATATCTGATAGGAAACTGAGAGAGATCGGTCAGAAGATGGAATGTCGCAGGCTGGTCAATGCTCGTTATCAGAAGGCACTCCCATACCATATTCCGTTTAATTCATTTGCTCTATCACAACATTGCTTTGGAGATAGGTGAAGGCGTTCACCAGATGTAACCTTTTTCCTATATCCAACGTATTGATAGCGTGCTACAATGCGAACGTATCTGCGTATCGTTACGGAGAAACAGCCCTATGACAGCACGTGTCGTTGCGGTAAGCGGTTCCCTTGCAGGTCGCTCTATTCCGCTCGGTGACATTCCAATGACCTTCGGTCGTGCCCCCGAAAACACGGTCGTCATTGCCAGTCAGCGTGCATCTCGCCGGCATGCCGAGATTCGACGTGAAGGCGGAGTATATCTCCTGATCGATTTGGGAAGTTCCAACGGTACTCTTCTAAATGGTCAACCGATTCAACGCCAGATATTACGCAACGGCGATACATTTACTATCGGTGACGAGAGCTTTCGGTTTGAAGAATTAGCTGTCGGCCTCGATCCGACGGTGCCGATCGGCTCATCACCACCCGCGACGCCACCGGCTGCGCCCGGCTGGTCGGCGCAACCACCGCCCGCGACGCCACCGGCTGCGCCTGGCTGGTCGGCGCAACCACCGCCCGCGACGCCACCGGCTGCGCCTGGCTGGTCGGCGCAACCACCACCCGCAGCACCGCCATCTGATGGTGGTTTTCGCTTACCACCCACCCCACCACCTGTTGCCCCACCCCGACCACAACCTCGTCGCTTTCCAATCTGGTTACTGATAGGTGGATTGTTTACCTGTATCATTCTGGCCGCAGCCGTGGCCGGTGGGGTCATGTTCCTAAACCGTGGTGGAACAATTGCCGGTGGTGGTAACAATACGGATAACAGTGGTGGGAGCAATATTGTGAACACGTCGCCCACCACGGCACCGCCAACCGCGCCCACTCGCGAGCCACCACCTGATGCTGCCGAATGGACAATTCTCGTCTACCTTGATGGCGATAATAACCTGGAAGCTGATGCCATTGACGATTTTCTCGAAATGGCACGAGTAGGATCGACGGAGCAGGTTCATATTGTTGTCCAAATGGATCGCATTCGCTCGCCGGAAACGTGGGACGATGAGCGTTACAATAATTGGGATGGATCGCTGCGCTTCCGGGTGGAGAGTGGTATGGAGCCTGATCCGGCAAATGCGCTCGCTGATATTGGTGAGCGAAACATGGGCGATCCGGCGACACTGACCGACTTCCTGATCTGGGGGATTGAGACCTATCCGGCGCGTCGCTACGCGATCATTCTCTGGGATCACGGTGCATCGTGGTTGGGCATTGCTAGCGATGATACCGATGGTGATGTGTTGAACTTGCCTGAGATTAGCTCGGCGTTGCAAAATGCGCTGGAACGCACGCAGATCGGCGGTTTCGAGCTGATCGGGTTTGATGCCTGTCTGATGGCGCAGATTGATGTATTACAAACGGTGGCACCGTATGGGCGAGTCGCAGTGGCTTCAGCCGAATTGGAGCCGAATAGCGGTTGGGCATGGGATGCCTGGCTCGAACAACTGGTTGCCAATCCGGCTCAGGATGGCGCGGCGATTGCACCGGTTATTGTGCAGACCTACATAGATTCGTTCAGAGACAGCCGTGCCGATGAAGTAACCCTCTCGGCATTCGATCTGACGCGCATCAATGATATTGTCAGGGAACTCGATGGCCTGGCACAAACACTCCAGCGTGATGTGGAGCAGAGCTATACTGCCATCGGCCAGGCTCGCTCTTTCACCAACGTCTACGCACCTGCCTACTCAGAGGATTTTAATGCTATTGATCTACCGCATTTTCTCGCCCTTCTCCCTCAGCAAGGTGCGAGTAGTGCTATCACGGAACAGGCGGGGCAGCTCTTGCGTACTATTGAATCAGCACGGTTGGCAAATGGCGTAGGCCGCTATCATCGTGAAAGCGGTGGTCTTTCGATCTACTTCCCGCAATTAGTCGATCTTTACGCTGAAGCCTATGAACGGGCGTCGCCATTACCACGGGCTACCGCATGGGAAGAGTTTCTGAACGCTTACTATCAGGCCGGTAATGTTGTTGTCCAGCGGCCAACCATCAGCGACTTGCTGATCAATCGAGAGGTAGTGAGTATTAATGAACCGGCCAGTCTCACCGGGACAGTTGCCGGGAACGATATTGCTTATGTCTTCCAGTTCATCGGCATTCCCAACGACCGTCGTGATACGGTCGATCTGATCCTGGTTGATTTTATCTATCCACCTGGAACGATTCCCGGTAACCAGGTTCCAAATTGGGACGCCGGCGAGTATAATATACGTCTGAACTGGGATGCGACGAGCTGGTATCTGAGCAATGGCAGTGACGTGATTGAGGTCTTACTCGGCCCAATCAAGTATGGTTCAGAGTTCTACGGCGTCGAAGGCATCTACACCTCAACGGCAACCGGAGAGCAGATCAACGCTGGTCTCATCTTTTCAATCCAGGGCAACGAAGCCCAACTGGTGCGCATCTGGGGCTTTCCCCGGGCTGCCGGCAAGCAAGAGCCACAGCCGTTCGAGTTAATCCCGCGCGCAGGTGACACCTTTACCGCCTATTATCGCTCGTACACCGATACCGGCAGCGGGTTGGAGGCGAATCGGTTCGAGGGTCAGACCATCACCTTCGGGGATGCGCCGATGAAGGCGCTACGCGGCCCCACACTCAACGGGAATTACGTGATGGGCTTTCTCGTGCGCGACATTTCCGGCAATTATCACTATGATTACGTGGATGTCACTGTAGACAATACCGGTGTTCCGGTTGATTCGGGTAACGTTGTTGTGCCAACACCCGGGACATCGCAGGCCGGATTCCAACGCTATGAAGGCACATTAGGCTTTACCATCGACTACCCGCAGGAGTGGCGAGCATTTGATACTGGTGATGATCGTATCATCTTCTCACACCGCGAAAACGATGACGGTGTATACGTTGTTGTGGATGTATATAAGTTTATAGACAGCGACCCGGCTGTCGCTACCCGTACCCTGATGGAAGAACTTAAACGGCTGGTCGAGCAAAATGGTGAGTTACGTGTCGATACAACCGATTTTCGTGCTGCCGGCATCGACGGTCTGAAGATCGAGTATGTCTACCCCAATCAGCGGGGTGGCAACAGTTATGTGGTCGCAATCGTGGTCACCAGTCCAAATACCGGCTGGACATACCTGGTCATGTTTGAAGCACCAGAGGAGAATTTCGACCGTCAACTCGATCTCTTTAATCAGATGCTTAACAGCCTCGTAATAGGGTAGTTCAGGCCAGACTACGCAGCGAGGAAGGAACGAACCGTGGGGGGGCGCAATCAACGTGAACTTGGTGGAAGGCAGGCAGAGAAGACGACGCCAGATATTCTGGAGCTACGCGCCTGTCTTCGGATGGGGGTAGCAGGCGGCTATACCCCAGCGGCTCTTATTCAACTGGCACAGGCATTAAGCTATGCCACACTGAGCGAAGGCGGTTCGGTGTTAGTGGCAGGTGCCGGTGGTGGTCATTGGGCAGATCTGGCACTCCAGGATATCCATCTACCGGTTCAGCGCAGCAATCTGGTTACGCGCGGCAAAGGGGTGGCGCTTATCGGTTTAGGACCACGCTATGGTTACGCATTGGCCGCGATCCCGATGGAACCACTCGAAGGCGATGCCGATTTGCAGTTGCACGATGCACATTGGAGTTGTGCGCCAGAAGATTTGCTGGCAATTGGTGAATTGCTCGATGGGGCCATTCCAATGATGCAGCGCGCTGCACTCCTGCGACTCCAACCTCCACCATCCAGCATCCTCTTGCAGATTGCTAACCAGGCACTCGATTTTGCGGCACGCCAACATATCACGCTCGCCCTGGCCAACCGCTCTCTGAGCGAGCGTTTACGGAACCACGAGGATCAAACGCGCATGGTCGTACACGATATGCGGGCACCGCTGCATACGCTGCTGATTAGTCTGAAAGCACTTGAGCGACAGGGGTTTGATGCCGGTGCTCGCCAGGAGTTGCTGGAAGTTGCCCGGGAAAGTTCCAATTATCTGCTTGGCCTTATCGATACCGTGCTTGATACGGCGCGTCTGGAGACCAGTAGCTGGGCTTTGCAATTACAGCCGACCAATCTGGTTACTCTGATTAAGACGGTGTGTGAACCGTTCCGACAACTGGCGCATCCCGATCAACCGACAGTACGGGTGGAAATACCGGTAGAGTTGCCGACAATTGTGCTGGATAGCCATCTCATTGAGCGGGTGATTGCCAATCTGGTCTCGAATGCGATCAAGTTTACACCAGCAGGTGGTGAAGTCAGGATCATGGCTCAGCTCATCAACGATGGTCATACGGTTGAGATTCGGGTCAGTGATACCGGTTATGGGATACCACCCGAAGCGCAACATCATATCTTTGAGCGCTTCTATCAGGCTCGCGAACATGATCGGCGCCGTGGTACCGGGTTGGGTCTCTATTTCTGTCGGCTTGCTATCGAAGCGCACGGTGGCAGCATTGCGTTAGAGAGTGAAGTAGGGCGCGGGAGTACGTTTATTGTGCAGTTGCCGGTGGGAGAGTAGGTTGGTGGGGAGGAGGAAGTAGGAGATAGGAGATAGGAGATAGGAAATAGGGGATAGGGGGATAGGAAGTAGATTAGGTAGGGAAAGTGGGGTATTCCTGTGTATATTTGGGTAGCTCAGGCAAGAGCCTGGGCTACTTTGTTCTGTTTGTGGCCTGGCGGGGGGGGCAACAGTTGGTGGAACCATCTCCTTATACCAAAATCCTGACCAATTCTGGGCCTTATCACTGCGGCTATCAATACTCAGCCCCTGCGCTGGATTTTCAGCGATGCACCGGTGCAGTTCGATCTGAGGCGGAATTCCAGCCCGCGTTGATGCTTCCCCGTTACCAGGGTCACGTACCGGCAAGGGAGGCCGCTGCAACTCGTGCCGGATCGGGAGCGCGACTGCTGCGGCAGCCACGCTGCCGCACTCCATATCACGCGACACGGGCAATCCAGTCTGGTAACGGTATCCTCTCCGAAACGTGATGCTATCGCGTGCGCAAGGGGAATGCTGGTTCGGCGTATCCGCGCTCAGGTATGGTGCCAGGGGGATCGTTGGATCGCGTCTCAGGAACGCTATTCCACCAGATTTGATAATACGCGGTGTGTTCTTGCAACTGCGGGAGCTGTGTTTTCGTAGCCATCGTGCAACAGTGCCAATTCTGTATCATCAACGACTGACAGCTCCTCACGCTGCTACCGTAGGAGCGTGAGAAGCTGTGGAGTCAGGCAGGCGGTATGTTCTGGTGTGATGACGCACAGTTTCGGCTACGAGGTAGTATTGCTCGCTGCATACCGTGCGCCGGATAGAGCACTATACCGGTTCCCACTGAAGATTGCCGGCGTACTTGTGGGTGACGACTCCCCGATCATCAAGGGCAAACAGGTAGAGCCAGCCGTTATCGAGCAGTTGCCGCACCTGCTCGTGTTTGGCGATGATGGCTGTCATCGCCGGGATGGGGGCTTCAATCAGCACGTGGAGCCGCATCGGTTCGTGGACATAATTTTCTCCGTCGTGCACTGACTGCCAGGGTAATCCAACCCGTAAGTCACCGGCATTGCCCTCAAGTACGCCGAGTGTGCCGACAACGTTGTGTAACGTTTTGTTGCCACTGCCGAACAACCGGTTATCGACGGTCGAGCCGTAGTACTGGAGGTTGATCCAACTGGCCACAATCATCGGTGCCGTCATGATCAGCTCCAGGACGCTGAAGTCGCTGTCTTGCTGCCAGGTGTACGAGTGAAGGAAGGAACGGCCATCGAGTTTGATCCCGGCAGTGCGATCCCGTGGTGCGGCAATAAATGCTGCACAGCCGGCCAATCCCCATTCGGGTCGTACCTGCGACCAGTCTTTGCTGCGCTGACGCACTTGCCGATCAATGTCGGCCTTGCGATCAATCTTGAGCAGGGCTGCACGCTCGGCACGTGCCAGGCGACCGGCGGCAGCCAGGTCGGCCTCTAACCGCTTGAGATCGTCGGCATGGCTGGCCGGGATCATGTGCTTATCGAAGATGGTGATGTCGTCGGTGGTAGTGTCGTGCAGGGCGGCCACAAACACGGTGTCGTCTGGAATGACGATCCCCTGCTCCTTGAGTTTGGTCCGTACTGCCGGATCGTTCAGAATACGCACAGCGACCCGCACATTCGCTTCACCGGTATGACCACCACAGGCACCACAATCGAGGCCGGTGGCGTGCGGGTTGTTGACCGTTGTTGAGCCATGGCCGGCCAGTAAGACAATGCGGGCGAAGTTGTCGGTCAGCGACATTGCCTTGAGCGCACCGGCGGCGGCAGCGACCCGCTGTTCCAGCGTCATGCCGGTAGGTCGGTCGCCGATCAAGCCCGGTTCAAGAATGGGGGCCACGTGCTCGCGTGTGCGGGCATCGAGACCAAACTGGGCCGGGTGTGGCACCGGACGGGTGATGCCGAGCGTATCCAGCACCAGCTTGCGCAGATACGCCAGTCCCACCGGGCCAACGAAGCCGAAACAGGAGATCGGGGCGAACTTGAACATGCGCCATGCCTTGGCAACCCGTTGCCTTAGAGCGCGTCGCTCTATGATCTTTGCCACTTCGTCTGTCGATGCACCATCCACTGCTTCCGCGATCACAAACTGAGGTGTCAACAATACCGGACACTGGGCACCGCCGTGGACTTCAGCCAGTGGCACATACTCGATGGGAAAGCCGAAGAAACCGGCGAAACCGATGGTTTCAATGTCATCGGTGGTGGTTTCAAGCGCACGTCGAAAAATTTCAGAACGTACATCGATGCAGAATGCCGCCTGCACTCGCTTGCGCTGTGGGGTCGTTGCCGGTCTGGCAGTGCCGAGACGGGCAAACAATTGGCGTTGATACGACTTCTCGAAGGCACGCTGGAGCAGTATGTTGCCGGCCAGCGCATACCGGGCTGTTTCCGTCAGTTGTTCGTTACTCAGTTCAGGCTTGCATTTGTGCCACGCCTCGGCGACACCCCGGTCGGCAAAACTATGCCAGAGTGCAACTTCCCACACCAGACGGATTGCCAGCAGGTCGGTCAGCGTGTGATCCTCACCGCCGTAGAGTTCTGCATCCCAGCGCAGGTAGCGGGCATAGCTGGCCCAACCGTGAATCGTCAGTAACAGTCGGTGCAGATAGGCTTCCAAACCTTGTTCAGGGATGTTGAGCATCTTCACCGCAGTGACAATCGTCTCAAGCGCTGTTTCAGGTAGTTCGCGGAGCGCCCGGCGCATGCCATGCACACCACGTGCCTGCGCAGTGCGGTCGTGAGCGGCCTCGGCCCGCCAGGCAGCATAAGCCGGCAACTGCGCCCACGGTGAGCGCCAGTAGGATTGACCCAGATCGAAGTATGCGCCGGCCCAGGTGGAGATTGCATCGGTGACGAAATCTGCCCAATTGATACCGGTAACAGTGGTCGCGACATCAGCAATAGTAGGCAGTGGTGTCGTTGCCGGGTCGGGATCTTTGCTGAATGCGAACTCCTTCAGCGCAGCGACGCTTGCCGGGGCCGGAGAGGGCAGCTTCTCGTCAGCAATTGCCGCAGCAAGATCGGCATCGGTGATGCGCCCACTCTTGATGGCCTGGGCGTAAAAGTCGCGGGGTGCCGTCATACGGGCATCTGTTCGCCGGGCCAGCAACTGCGCAGCATCGGCAAAGGTGTGATCGATCAGCCCCAAATAGGGATTGACTGCCACGAAGTAGCGTAATGGCCATAGCGGAGCAATCCGCTGTTCGGCGCGCTTTGTTGCCGCGATAACCGCATCAATCGTCAGGTCGCGGATTGGCTTCGTGGTCACCAGTAGCGAGCGAAGCTGCGTTTCAATCATGGTCATTGGTATTACCTCCATTGCAAGCGAGTAATCCCCATTCAACGATTAACGGGCCAGGCGAAACGTATCGATGAAGCGGTCAAACAGCGTGTTAGCGTAGAAACCATTCTTGAGATGGACGTAGAAGGTGCGCCAGGCCGGACGATCCTTCAGGATCGGCAGGTAGACGCTGAGGATCATTACCAACGCAAACGCGATCACCGACACAATCACCATTGTGAAGGTAGTCGGATCAAGTGGTGGGTAGACAGCAACCGCCGAACCGAATATGGCTTCAGCGACAACTTCGAGGATGAAAAAGGCGATGGTGACCAGGGTTGCCATACCAATGGTGCGACTCGCAACGTACAGCGGGGCCTGGCCGGTCGTGCCTTTGACAATCAGATAGGCAACCGCGATCATAAAGATCGTGATCATTGCGGTCTCGGCGGGGCGTTTGGTGACATCAATCCCCAGTGCTGTCGCGACTGCCAGGAAGATGGCGATTGCCAGCACGATATTCACCAGCAACTGCAACGGATTGGGGACTTTGTCGAGTTTCTGGATGCCGGTATTGCGCACGTATTCAATAATGCTGCCCGACGACAGGAAAGCGTGCGCCTTGTAACACGAGTGGGCGATCAGGTGCATAATCGCTACTGTGTGCGCGCCAAACCCACACAGCATCAGCATAAACGCCATGTGTGCAGCACTGGAATAGGCCAGCGAGACCTTCACGCTGCTCTGAGTAATCATTGCCGATGAAGCGAAGATGGCGGTAAAGCCACCAATCACGATCAGCAGGATCAGTGCCGGGGTGGAGAGAAACACCAGTTCACCGAAACGGACAACCAGGAAGATGCCCGCATTCAGCAGACCGGCGTGCAGCAGTGCTGAAACCGGCGTAGGTGTCTCCATCACCTCAAGCAGCCAACCGTGGAAGGGAAACATCGCCGATTTCAAAGCTGCGGTTATGACAATCAAAATGGCAGCGATGGCTGCTCCGGTTGGGATAACGCCTGTGGCAAGAGCTGAGGCAGCGGCAGCCCGGATCATGCCGATGTCGGTCGTGCCAAAATCCGAGGCAAGGAGAACTGCCGCAATGATAAGGCAGATGTCTCCGATCCGCGCTACGACAAACTTCTTGCGGGCGGCCCGGATGGCGCGTGAGCGTTCGGGGTAGAAGACCAGCAATTCGTGCAGGGCAAGACTGGTACCAATCCAGGCCAGCACCAATTGCCAGAGATTGCCGGATGATACCATCAATAACACTGTACCAATTGTTAGATAGAGACGAAGAAAAAACACCTTCTGGCGTGGATCACCATCGAGGTAATTACGGCTAAACTGGATCAAGAGCGTACCCAGCAAGATGACCAACCACGACATTACGACACTCAGTGCGTCAAACCTGGCGACAAACCCGATCTCACCAACACCGATGGTTGGGCTTACTATTGGCCCAGAAGTAAAGACAACAATCCCAATACCGAGGAGGATCAAAAATGAACCGATCCCGATCAGCCGTCCGATCTGAAATGTCAGATGAGTCGACGGCAACAGATTGATGGCCGCGAGCAAGGCCACGGCCATCAACAACAGTGGTGGGAGATACCCCAACAGCGCCAGGTTACTGACCAACACGTCCATACTGTCGTTCCCTCCTTCACAATATACTCGACATCTCGATAGTAGCATGTGTTAAATAATCAGTAAAATATATGTATCTGTATAAAACGTTCTACTAAGAAGAACGTTTGATAACCTGCTCTGACCATCATCGGGATGGTATAACCAGGCTTTCAAACATTCCTGCGCAGCGTGGAGTAGCCAGGGAGGGGGCAGGCGACACGATTCTGAAATAGATTGCACCATCTCCCTCTCAGTCGTGGTGCATCCGCAACGATACGTCGGTATGTGGTTGTCAGGTTCTTCCTCGATCATGAGTGACGCATTGCCACCTTCATCACCGGCGAATCACCTGCTACCCAGCGGTGGTATATTGGTAGCATCTGGCAAGAACGAGAGCATGTACCAATACGAGACCTGGCAATATGCTGAACTACCATCACCTCCGATATTTCTGGATCGTGGCTCATGAAGGTAATCTGACGCGGGCCGCTCGTAAACACAACATTGCCCAGTCTGCGCTTTCGATGCAGATCAGCGCGCTCGAAGAGTATCTGGGCCAGCCACTGTTTGAGCGTGCCGGTCGTCGTCTGGTGTTGACCGAAGCCGGTCACATTGCGTTGGACTTTGCCGACGCGATTTTTGCCAAAGGTGACGAACTGCTCGGTACCTTTGGCCGGCTGGCAGAAGCACACCAAAAGGTCTTGCGGGTTGGTGCGCTGGCAACCTTATCGCGCAATTTTCAAGTGGGGTTTTTGCGTCCTTTGTTTGCCGATCCCGAAATTACCGTGATTGTCCGTTCCGGCACGCTGGACGAGCTACTTGGGAGTCTGAAGCTCTACGATCTGGATATTGTGCTGGCAACCGGTGTTCCCAATCGCGACCACGCTACGCCGTGGATTGTCCATATCATCGATACGCAACCGGTAGGGCTGATTGGACAGCCGCGATCAGATCGGTATCAGCAACCTCTGGAGGTATTGCTCCAGCGTGAACCGCTTATCGTGCCATCACCGGAGTCTACGATTCGCACCGGCTTTGATGCGCTTGTTCATCGGCTAGGTATTCGCCCTCGTATCGTGGCTGAAATCGACGATATGGCGATGATGCGTCTTGTGGCGCGTGAACACAACGGATTAGCAGTCATTCCACCAATCGTCGTGACAGATGAGTTGCGCAGCGGGATGCTGGTGGAATACGCTGAACTGCCAGAGCTTGTCGAGACCTTCTGTGCGATTACCATGCCACGGCGCTTTCCCAATCCTCTGCTGCGGTTGGTGCTACCCGGACACACAACACCGGAATAACTGTCATTCTGACCGATTATCATTAACCCAAGTTGCTACCTTTGTCACCACAGAGGCACGGAGGACACAGAGGATGGGGATAACCGGAATTGCTACCCTGAGACGTGCGTGAAAGAGCGCGTCTATAGGAACCGGCTGCTATTCAAATCGTTCATACAGGTACGTCGCACATTACTGTGCGCAGCGTCGTACCGTTCATCCTGGTAGTCAGCCTCACGTGGCCTGTTCACAGCATAGGTGGCAACCTGGGTTATGAAACTATATTGTGGATGCATCAACAGCACCGTAGCGGCATATTTGTCTATCCTGTCCTGTATTGAATGCCATGAACACTGTGGAGAACCATCATGAAATACTGGCTCTACCTGATGCTGGCAATTCTGACCGAAGTTGTGGCTACCTCAGCGCTCAAAGCCAGCGCCGGCTTTAGCCGTCCCTTGCCATCACTGATCGTTGTAGCGGGCTATGCAATCTCGTTTTACGCGATGTCGCTGGCGCTGGAGGCAATACCCGTTGGCATCGCTTATGCAGTCTGGTCGGGAATCGGGATTGTGCTGATCACGGTTGCGGCCTGGTTCCTGTACGGCCAGCGGCTTGATGTATGGGCACTCATTGGGATTGGGTTCATTATTGTCGGGGTGGTTATTTTGAATCTTTTGTCAAAAGTTGAGGTGCGCTAATAAACTAATGTTTATTGATTTCGATCATCACAACTGCTAGAATGACAGTGTTCAATAGCAGATCAATCGTTCCGGCACTGTGATGAAACTAACCGTTTTACAGCAGGCGATCAGGCTTTTGGCCTACCGGCGCATGTTTCTCACCAATCTCACGCCGGTTGATCAGGTACGAACCCTGATCCGTCAGCTCCATCCACTGACACCCCCGACACCCTTCATCCGGCTCGGCCCTGCCGGCGATGGTGGATACCTCGTACCTGACGATCTGGCAGGAATTACCACCTGTTTCTCGCCTGGGGTGGGTGGAATTGCCGGTTTCGAGCACGATTGCGCGAACCAGGGAATGACCGTCTTTATGGCAGATGCCTCAGTTGACGGGCCACCATCGCATCATCCGGCATTTCGCTTCTGTAAGCGCTTTATCGGCGCATTGACCGACGAGCAGTACATCACATTAGACGATTGGGTGCAGCAATCGCTGCCGGCAGGCAATACTGGCGATCTCTTGCTGCAAATGGACATTGAGGGATCGGAGTACGAAGTACTGCTGGCAACACCGACCGACCTGCTCCGCCGGTTTCGGATCATCGTGATCGAGTTTCATTATCTGGATCAGTTGTGGAATAAGTTCTTCTTCCGGGTTGCCGGTCGGGCAATCGCGAAACTGCTCCAAACCCATGCCTGTGTTCATATCCATCCAAATAATCAGCGTGGTGCGATGACGCTGAGTGACATTACTATTCCCCGTACCATGGAATTTACATTTCTCCGCCGAGATCGGTTAACCGGTGAGCACTATCGCCGTGATTTTCCCCATCCCCTCGATCACACGAATACGGCTCGTGATGGGCTTTCGCTGCCGAAGTGTTGGTATGGAGGAGATAGGAGATAGAAGATAGAAGATAGAAGATAGAAGATAGAAGATAGAAGATAGAAGATAGGGGATAGGAGATAGAAGATAGATAGGGGATAGAAGATAGATAGGAGATAGGGGATAGATAGGAGATAGGGGATAGGAAGTAGGAGGTAGATTAAGTAAGAGTATTGGTGCAGGTGATGGGAAGTGATTTCATGTGTTTAGTGAAGAGTGATCCTCTGGATTGTGCCCTTGCCTACGCGGGAATGCATGAGTTGGGTGGTTGTGCAAGTGAAACAAACTAACCCATCTGCTATTGCTACCCGTGGCCTGTTCTCCATTCATACCTTTTCAGCAATTGAAGACGATTTCTAAAACGGCATGAACACTGGTAGCCGGGTGTTTATGCCTCGTGGTTGTGCCGGGATTTGGCGATACCTGATAGCGTGCCGGCGTCCGCCAGTCGTACTCTGGGTATGAAGGCCGCCGTTGTGGGTACCGCGTACATTGTCCGAAGCGATGGACGAGCCGGTTAGAATGTCTTCCGATTCCCAACATTCCATCCCCAACTCCACAACATATTTCTCCTAAATGTACTCCTCGTGTGATACAATTCCAGGCCAGACAATACACAACGACAGTGAAGGGTTTCTGGCTTGCCCAACTGTTTGACCTACGCACCAGAACATATTCCCAGCAACACTTTCCGATAGTCAGTTGGCAAGAGAGTGTGACTTCTGGATTGCGAGCGATTTTCATCGTATGAGCGCGCCATCAGCATCGTTTGGTGCGGGCAGATTTGCCATTGATTCGGTGGCTGATGAACTGCAACCTGCTCCCGACCCGTAGTGTGGCAATGGAGGAAGTATGCAAACCTCACAGTCGCTCCTCGATCAGTTTTTTCGCCAGATTGCACGCAGTATTGCCTTGGGGATCGGAGTGATTGCCGCCGTCGTTGTGCCGATTGAACTCATCAGTTTTGTGCTGACAAACAACACCTTGCTGGCGATTGCGGCGGCGATCAGTACAACAATAGGGATCGGGAGCGGGTGTACGGTATTTTTGCTGGATCGGGGACAACCGCTCTGGCAGGGTATTTTGCCTTTTGCAGTCCTGATCGTGGTTGCCGAGATCATGGTTGCGCTCTGGCTGCCAGAACTCTACGTTTCTGCAGCGCCGTTTATTGTGGTTGCGATTCTGCTGGCCAGCCTGATCAATCGGCGGGTATTTACTATTAGCGTTCTGGTGATCTGTATTGTGGTAACGGTGGTGCTGCTGCTCATCAGTCAACCGGCTCCTGAAGCGAAAATTCCTGCCCCGATGTTTAGCTTTTTGCAGGCCAGCAGTCTTGCAGCGCTGTTTGTTGCGGTCTGGATATTCCTTGATCGGATTATCGCCGCGCAGATGCAGGCGTTGCAGATCGCCGATCAGCGGGCCGACGATGCAGAAGCGGCCCGTCAACAAACCGAACTGGCACGTCAGGAGGTTGAACGACGGGCCAGCGAACAACAACGTCTGCTTGAACTGGTAGCAGTACTTGAACTGCCGATTTTGACGATAGATGATCGGGTGCTGCTGGCACCGTTGGTCGGTAACCTCGACAGCCGACGGGCCGATGCGTTACGGCAGCGGGTGCTTGAGCGGCTCGCCGAACTGCGTGCTCATACAGTTATCATTGACATTACCGGTATTACGGTGATAGATACTGCGGTGGCGAAGGCGTTGATCGACACGGCTACCGCGATCCGTCTGCTCGGTGCGCGCACGATTATCAGTGGGATTCGTCCGACAGTCGCGCAGACGCTGGTTCATCTTAACACTGGTCTCCACGAGATCACGACTGCTCCCAATCCTGAAGCGGCGCTTAGACTTGCCCGTCCGGCGGTGATGATCTGAAGTCTGCGGTCTTCGTTAGGTGGAAAACGGCGCAAACATTGTTGGGTGGAAAACCCGCAATGTTTGCGCCAGACAGACGCCACGTTGGTCTATGGTTTTCAGTCGGGACGTTATCCTGGTCGCCGGCGCAATGCCAGTTTGGCCAGGGTTTCGGCGTGGCTGGCCTTCGTAATCGGGTAGAAGGCGGTCAGGATCATGCCACTGATCAGAATGAGCGTGGGTAAGGGGCCGATCAGCAGGCGGATCGCAAGTAGTGCGCTTTCGGGTTGCTGGCCAGGTTGCAGGTTTTCGTTGAAGCCGGCGAATTGCAAGGCCAGACCGACAAGAAATAATCCCAGCGCTAACCCCATCTTTTGCAGCAAAACCATAAAACCGTAGAACATCCCCTCGCGGCGCTGCCCGGTTTCAAGTTCGTCAAGCTCGATCACGTCGGGCATCATGCTCCATGGAATGAGATAGGCTGTTGCTACCCCGGCACCGGCAATCACACCCAGGATGATTGCCAGGTCGAGTTGTTCAGGTTGCAGGAAGAAGAGAAATGCCTGTACTCCGATCCAGATCAGGCTGCCGATCATGTAGACGGCTTTCTTGCCGATGCGACGGCTAACCGCGCTCCAGATAAAGAGGAAGAGCAACGCTGAACCCTGTACGGCAAAGAGCATGATGGGGATGACATCCTGGACGGTATTGAAGGTCAGGCCAAAGCTGGTACGGGGAAATTGGGGCACACTGCCCAGCCAGAAGACGATGAAGAAGGTCAGGACGCTGGACGTGACCTGGACGGCCAGCCAGGAGAACATGTAGATACCAACGACGAAGAGAAAGGGGCGGTTTTTGAACACATAGCGAATCTGATCCGGTAAGCTCAGTTCGGCACTGCCGGGTTCTGGTTCGTAGCGTTCACGAGTACCGAAGAAGCACCAGAGAAACGGTAGGGCAATGATGACACCGGTGATTGCACCTGAGACCAGATAGCCGGTTTGCTGATCGGTAAATTGACCGACAATGATTTGATGTAAAATGCCGCCGAGCAGGCTCCCACCGATGCTGAAGGCAAAGCGATACGAATTGAGCGAAGTTCGCTCATCATAATCACGGGTCAGTTCTGGGGTAAGCGCCGTATATGGTACATTCACCACGGTAAAGGCGGTATCGAAAAGCAGGGCAATCGCGAGGTAGTAGATAAACTTGCCGGTCACGTCAAACGGGGGTACCACCCACTGCAAAAAGAAGAGGACACCAAATGGTACGGCACCGAACAGCAGCCATGGCCGCCGCCGTCCCCAACGGGTCTGCGTTTTATCGGTGAGCCAGCCGATGATAGGATCGTTGACAGCATCCCAGATTTTCACGACCAGCAGCACTGTCCCGGCCAGGCCAGGGGGGAGGCCGGCGATGGTGGTGAGAAAGTAGAGCTGGAAGAAAGAGGCGATGATGGTGGCGATAGCCGGGCCGAGATCACCAGCGCCGAAAGCAAGACGGGTTGCAAGCGGCAAACGCTCTGAACGTGCCGACGTCGAGGCGGCCATAGGGAACTTCTCCTCTGGGTGCAAAAAGGCGACCGATGCCTCATATTGTAGCATTACTCGCCATGTTACGCGAGATGGTACGATAACGGAGATAGGTTGAGCAGACTTGAAATCGATGTAAGGAGTCTTATGACCATCATTGAATTGTTGCAAGTCAACCTGCTGTCGCCGATGGTACTCGCCTTTGCGCTCGGTATCATCGCCACGCTGGTACGCAGTGATCTGAAACTACCCGATGAGTTGTACACGACGCTTTCCATCTATCTCCTGCTGGCAATTGGGCTGAAAGGTGGCGTGGCATTGGCCGAAACCAGTCTGGCCGTCTTTTGGGCACCGGCGCTGGCAACGCTATTCCTCGGCCTGATTATTCCAGTGTTTGCCTATAGCGTGGCCCGCAAGATTGGCAAAATGACCATTGCTGACGCAGCAGCACTTGCTGCTCACTACGGCTCGGTGTCGGCTGTGACGTTCGCTGCGGCACAGACCTTTCTTGACGCTGTAGGTATTCGTTATGAGGGCTTTATGCCGGCGCTGGTTGCGATTTTAGAGGTGCCGGCGATTGTGATTGCCCTGTTTATTGCTCAGGTGGCCGGTGGGCCGCAGGGGGGAGATTGGCGTGAGGCACTCCGTGAGTTGATCACCAGCAAGAGTATTTTGCTGCTCGTTGGTGGCATGATCATAGGTTGGTTGACCGGCCCTCGCGGCGGGAAAGAGGTTGCCCCGTTGTTTGTGGATTTATTTAAGGGTGCCTTGACCTTCTTTCTACTTGAACTGGGCATGGTGGCGGCCAGACGATTCCGGGATTTGCCCAGTGCTGGCCTGTTCCTGTTAGGATTTGGTATCATCATGCCAATACTCAACGGTCTGCTCGGAGTCTGGTTTGGCAGTCTTGCCGGTCTATCAGTGGGGGGCAGTACTATTTTGGGTGTCCTGGCGGCCAGCGCTTCGTATATCGCCGCACCGGCCGCAGTGCGTATTGCATTGCCCCAGGCCAATCCTGGATTCTACCTGACGGCGTCACTCGGGATTACGTTCCCGTTTAATCTGGCAATTGGGCTTCCACTCTACTACACGCTGGCGTTGTGGATTGTTGGTGGGCAATGATCTGGAAAGGTAACGCCATGGAATTGACAACCGTCAAGCTGGTTACCATTATTGCCGAGGCCGTGCTGGAGGATCGTCTGTTGCACGATCTACGTCATCTCGGTGCCCGTGGTTATACCGTTGGCACGGTGCGCGGTGAAGGAACACGGGGTATTCATGCCAGTGAATGGGAAGGGAAGAGTCTGCGTATCGAGACGCTGGTGAACGCTGAGGTGGCAGAAAAGATTTTGCAGCATCTGGCGACAGCGTACTTTCCGCACTTCGCCGTGATCGCGTATGCGATGGATGTGCAGGTGGTGCGTGGGGCGAAGTTTAAGGGGGGAGGGGGGAGATAGGAAATAGGAGAGAGGAGATAGGAAATAGGGGAGAGGAGAGAGGAGATAGGAAATAGGGGAGAGGAGAGAGGAGATAGGAAATAGGGGAGAGGAGAGAGGAGGGAGAAGGTAGGGGGTGGGGCAAGAGGCATGGGGGTGTGCTTGCGGTTCTGAGGCGGTCACCGGAACACCTGTTATGCGGATGGAGTGGGCATGCGCTGGTAATTGGAGAAAGCGTGCGGAAGTCTGGCTTCCGCACGCCAAACTGAGCGGCTGATGTCGCTGAGAGTCATCCGATCAGCCGGTCGCTTGATCGTGGCGATCAAGGGCGATCTTCCACAACGCCAGGCCAAGGGTTTGCGGATCGTGGCGAATGGTATCGGCCTTGTTCCACAGCTCACGTGGCCCTGGATCAGGTTCGGCCAGGTCGCGTACCAGTGGTTCAACGCCGAGCGCCCGGATGGCCTGTCGGTCAGTCTCAGTGACGATCAGCGGCGTGAGACCAGCGGCACTGTAGCGCGCTACGACTGCCGGATGCAACCCACTCGCATCGTTGATAAGTGCAACATCAAGCACACCGGGGCCGATCACGTCAACCAGGCGGGTTACGTGATCGGCGATGCTCATGCCATCGGTCTGGCCGGGTTGGGCGGTTGTGTTGCAGACGAAGACAATAGTTGCTGATGTTTCGCGTAGTGCGGTGACGATGCCGTCGAAGCAGAGCGTTGCCAGCAATGAGGTGTAGAAGCTCCCTGGCCCAAGCACCACCAGGTCAGCAGCCATGATCGCTTCCAGTGCAGGTGGATAGGCCGCTGCCGGTGGATCGAGGAAGAGGCGACGAATAGGCGGTTTGCCCAACGCACGCACTGCAATCTCTTCCTTCACGACTCGACCATCAATCAGCTCGGCGCACAGATGGGTATTGGTCGTTGCTACGGGAAAAACCTGTTCTGGACATCCGACCATCTGGCGGGCCAGAGCAACAGCCGCGGCAAAATCGCCTTCCATTTGGGCCAGACCACCCAGGATCAGGTTGCCCAGCGCCATGCCATCGAGTAAGGGCACTGCCGGACTGCGCAGGCGATGCTGCATCAGACGCGGTAGTATGGCATTAGGGTCGGCAGCAAGGGTCGCCAGCAGGTTGCGGAGGTCGCCGGGGGCGGGAATAGCGGCAATTGTCCGTGCGGCACCGGTACTACGACCCGAGTCGGTAACTGCAATCACGGCGGTGCGTTCGGCGAAGAAGGGACGGGTGCCGAGCAAGACCTGGGCACTACCGCCGCCGCCCCCAATGGCGACAATGCGAAGGGGTGGAAGGTTTGTCAGTTCAGCCATGCGTAACTCCTTACGGAATGGTGATCGGTGTGATAACGTCCATGAGCGATTGTAGCGCACGTGCTGCCAGGATGCAGCATAACACCTGTTGCCCAACATTGCCGGGCTGTTAGGTTACTTTTGCGCGAAGATGTGTATCGTTTGGGCGGAAGGGTCACTGGTGGGCCGTTAAGCGGCACTGCGTAGTGCCGAAGTGCCGGTTCAGCGTATGACCTGTGCGCTGTACTCAGAGGTGCTGTGCGACCCGCCCCACCCCATCCCGCCACCGCTGGGGGCGGGAACCGGCGGCGCCGTATGGCGCTCGCAGTCGAGGGATGGTGCAGGTGATGAGCGCGCCTCCGGCGCGTGCTCTCAGCGCTGCCGGTGAGTGAGCGGGAGGCGCGTGCTCCCAGGGCGTACCGACCCGCCCCCACCCTACCCCGCCACCGCTGGGGGCGGGAACCGGCAGCGCCGGATGGCGCTCGTAGTCGTGGGCCGGTGTAGGTGATGAGCGCGCCGGAGGCGCGCGCTCCCAACGCTGCCGGTGAGCGAGCGGGATGTGTTCGCTCCCAGGGACGTATCAGCACGTGTGTGCAGGTGAGTGGCTGGCGTGGCAAGATTGCTACCACACCAGATTTGATATGTTTCCTCTGTGATATGTGAAAGAGCTTTCGGTCATTGTGGACAATACGAGGTGATGTGTCTATGCAGCAACCTGATAACTATCAGCGCTTTGATCGCTCAACATCGCTGGAGAAAGCCAATCTGGTTGGTGGCTTGTTTGGTCTGATTCCGGCGATTGCCCTATTCGTCGGTCATCTGCTCTACAATGGTGAATTCACGTTGACTTTCAATCCGAATGACTGGTTTGGTATTATTCTGCTCATCATCATCGTGATCGGTGGTGTTTTGGTTCACGAATTGCTGCACGTTATCGGGTGGATGCTGGCCGGGCGGGTATCACTCTCGGCGATGAAGCTCGGCTTTGATCGCAAGACGTTAACCCCATATGCCCATATCCGTCAGGCACTTCCGATCAATGCCTATCGCTTCGGGACAATCCTGCCAGCCATCGTTCTCGGTTTGCTGCCGGGATTGATCGGCATCGTGAATAATCTTCCCCCGTATACCGCATTTGGCGTCTTCTTCACGGTTGCAGCAGGAGGCGATATGCTGATTTTGTGGTTGCTTCGTCGTGATCCGGCTCAGGCACTGGTGATCGATCATTCGGATCGGGTGGGTTGTGAGGTACTGATCCCAAACGAGAGCAACTCACGGTAGAGCTGAAGTGTTTGCGCAGCCACAATCGGCCAGTCGAAGGTCGAGCGCACGATCTTTTCGCTCTCGGCTCCCCAGGCTGGCCAGCGATCACGGGTGGCGAGGGCGGCCTGAAGCTGAGCGGTCAGGTCATCAACATCGCCGGGCTGTACCAGTAAGCCGTTACGCCCGGGAAAGACTTTATCGGGGATACCACCGATAGCGCTGGCGACAACCGGACGACGGTGGATCATTGCTTCCAGGGTGACCAGTGAGCTGCCTTCGTAGCGGGTTGGGTGAACGAAAAGATCGATCTCTTCGTAGAGGCTGTGCAGTTCCTCATCGTTCAAACGTCCGACAAACAAGGTGTGTTCAGCAATGCCGGCTGCCTGCGCCTGCTGTTCAAGCGCAGCACGCGCCGAACCATTACCAACTACTATCCAGCGCCAGCGGGGTGGTAGTTCGTTGCGCAGGCGGGCTAACGCAGCAATCAGAATGTCAAACCCTTTGTTCGGTTCGAGACGACCGACACTGAGCAGAATTGGATCACTACTTCCCAAACCAAAGCGAAACCGGAGCGCTGTACGCAGCTCACTTCGTACCTGAGCGAGGCATTCTTCGACATCAATCGCCGACGGAATGACGACGACCCGATCCGGATCGACCCGGAGGTAGTGGGGTATGTCGTCTTTCGTGCAGGCATCGGTGGCGATCACGCGGTCGGCCTGGCGATGACCATAGGCGTAGAGCCAGCGGAATGGCGCATACGCCAGCCATTTGCGTCGATCCGGCGTGCGAAATTCCTCCATGCCGTGCGGATTGGCAACAAAGGGAACGCTGCGGAGTAGCGTTATCCGATTGCGGGCAACCGCGTACCCAAAGGCACATAATCCCTGCGAATGGACGACATCGAAATCGCCGTGTTGCACGCGCCGGGCTGCCCGATGGCCGATCCGCCAACTGTAGATTGGAAAATTGATCTGGCGGCCAATCACGCCATTTGGGGCCAGCAGCGGTGAGGTATAGTCGTAGCGCAGTGTCTCGATGGCGTGCGGTTGGAGATCACCCTGTTCGGCGTTGTCTGGCGGCGATTGTACGTACAGGGTTACCTCAACTCCCAGGCGGGTCAGATATTTGGTGAGGTGGTAGACGTGACGCTCGATGCCACCGTAGCCGTGCAGAGGGAAGACGGCGCGAGCCAGCATCGCCACCCGGATAGGGCGGGGATGGTGTGGATGGGTAGCGTTCATGCGTGACGATCCTCCCTCAACTCAATCACATTATGTCAGGGCGATGATACCATAAGTTAGGCGCGGAGAAGTGGGGGGCGGATAAGTGGCAGGAATATCAGATCGTGATTGACACTGCGCACTATTCAGGTTGTCAGGCCTGTGTTAAGACCTCCACTAAGCGTACCTCTGGCCTGCCGCTGGCACCGAATATGCGGATAGCCGTGACTACCCTCCCCCGTCGTGACGATCCGTCGGGATCACCTGCATGATGGCTGGTTCCGTAGGGGCGGGTTCGGAACCCGCCCCTACGGACGGTGTATGCGCCCGTTTACGTTGCTCCTACCGGGCACGGTAAGGCTATCTTTCACCCGCCCCCGCTGGGGGTGGAAACCAGCGGGGACGGATGGTTCCCACTGGCGCAAGCCGGTTTAGACGAGAAGCAGGCAGGGAGCTACGTGTTGCAGGTGGCTAGCGAGCCGGAGGCTCGCGCTCCCAGGGTCTGACCTGCCCCCGCTGAAGTTGGGAACCGGCGCTGTCAGATGGCTCCCACTGGCGCAAACCGGTTTAGACGAGAAGCAGGCAGGGAGCTACGTGTTGCAGGTGGCTAGCGAGCCGGATGTTCGCGCCCCCAGGGGGCGATACATTGCGGAACACAGGTACGGTGGGCTGGTGCAGGTTTGGGGGGCGAGCCGGAGGCTCGCGCTCCCAGGCACCCTGCGGGACGCGGGGACAGTGGGCTGGTGCAGAGGGATGTGGTACCTTTTCCAGCCCATAGCGGCTCTAACCGTGCATTGTCAGGAGATCGGGTTATCCACGGTTCTCCCGGTTTTGGGGATGCGAGTGGGTCATTCGACTACCGAGGGCGGGATGTTGCCCGCCCTCTCCTGTGCAGTCCTGCGCTGCGCCATTCTACATCTGGCGGAAGAGTGAGCCGCGCTGGGCCCAGGCCCAGGCGTTGTTTGGATCAATTTCAATCGCCCTGGTCAGATCGATGTACGCCTCTTCGTAGATTTTCAGTGACTGATAGGTTGCACCTCGCCGGCTGAGTACCCACGAATCGTTGGGTGATAGTTCAAGCGCACGATTAAAATCTTCCAGCGCCTCGTTGTAGTTGCGGAGCAGGCGGTGGGTTTCCCCCCGTTCAGCAATCACCCATACCATATCTGGCTTCAGGGCCAGCGCACGGTTGAAGTCGGCCAGGGCTTCGTCGTAACGAGCCAGCACGCGATAGACCTGGCCGCGACTACCCAATGCCCAGGCGTGATCGGGTTGGAGTTCGATGGTGCGGTTGAAGTCCCGCAGGGCTTCTTCGTAACGACGCTGCAAACGGAACAGTTCACCGCGTTCGGCCAGGGCAGCTATATAGTTCGGTTCCAGTTCGATAGCACGGCTGAAGTCAGCAATTGCCTCGTCGGTACGATTGGTGTTACGGTGGAGGAGACCACGCTGAAAGTAGACCCAGGTGTAGCCTGGATCTAATTCCAGCGCTCGATTGAAATCGGCCAACGCTGCGTTGAGATCGCCGACGGCGCGAAACGCGGCTCCGCGACTACCAAATGCCCAGGCGTAAGCGGAATCAAGTTCCAGCGCCCGGCTCAGGTCGGCAAGGGCACCCTCAAAGTCATCGGCCAGCCGACGGGTTTCACCACGCTCGGCGTAGAGCCAGGCCATGTTGCCCTGCAAGGCAATGGCGGCGTCGAAATCGGCGATAGCTGCCGGGAAATCGCGCATCTCGCGATAGGTGATCCCCCGATGTCCCAATGCCCAGGGGTAGGCCGGATCGATGGCTAACGCCCGACTAAAGGCTTCTATTGCTTCCTGATGCTGATTGAGCGCCCGCAGTGACTCGCCCCGTTCGGCGTGGATCCACGCCAGATTGGGATTGAGCGCCAGGGCAGCATCGAAGTCGACCAGGGCTTCGTGATGGCGCCGCAAGGCTCGCCAGACCTGACCACGACTGCCTAATGCCCAGGGGTATTCTGGACGGAGGGCAATGGCGCGTGAGAAGGCCTCGATGGCCGCTTCATGCCGCCGTAACATGCGGAGCGTCTCGCCGCGTTCGGCGTGATACGCCGGATCGTCGGGTTCGAGGTCACAGGCTCGCGTTAAGTCGTCCAGCGACTCTTCGAGACGTCCCAGTTCGCGCAGTACTTGCCCGCGCTGAAAGTAGGCCCAGGCATAGTTTTCGTCAATGGCGATTGCCCGATTGAAATCGGCCAGTGCCGCTTCCCGACGGTCGTTGTAGAGGTTTTCCAGACTCATGGCCCCCCCTTTCAGCGTAGATATGCCAATACAAAGGCTATGACATAGTACGAAACAACGTGAAGAATTGTTACACCCTGTGCCGCCATCAACCGCGGCGCGCTGCTCCGAGCAGACCGCCTGGTCCTAGCGCCACAATTTCGCGGCGCCCGATCCGTTCGTTGGCCATCAGGCGCGGTAGGATAAGATCGACGATGTTTTGATCGCGGGAACGCACGCAGCCGGGAGCACCAATGAGCGGAATACGGTCATCGGCAGCGTTCAGGTAGGCCAGCAAGAGCAAATTACCCGGCTCGACCGGTGCACCGTAGTGGGCAATCTCGCCACCGATCCGACGCACGGCACGGGGAATGACATCGTCGCGGTCGACAACGGAGGTTTCGCCGGCGGTTATGATCAGGTCGGCGCCGGCAGCCAGTAGTTCGTGCAGACTGGCAGCAACTTCTGCTTCGTCCGGCGGTACGTGACAGCAGCCGATCATGGTTGCGCCCAGATCGGTGATCCGACCGACAATTGCCGGTAGCATGCCACGTTCAACTCGTGCCCGTGCCGCCGGGCTGCTCACCAGGGCAACGCCAATGCGGCGACGTACCATCGGGGCAACACGCAATACACTCTGGGCATCAGCGGCGGCACCGGCTTGCGCAAGATCTGAAGCAGGCACGGCGAAGGGGATAATTTTGATCGTTGCCAGCATCTGATCAGCGGCAACCAGGGTGTACGGTGGTAGGGTGGCGACTGTTAAGCCATCAATCAGATTGATCGCCAGTAATGCTTCTGTATCAATCATCAACGGGCCGGCGTAGGCCGAGCGAAGATTAACGCGACCGGCGTGCGGTTCGCCAATGATGACGCCCGGCCCGGCGACGATCTGGGCCAGGCGCAGCGCAGCTTCGTCTTCGTGAACATCATCAGGCTCAAGCACCGCAACGCGCACTGTGGCAACCCCAAGCCCGGTGAGCTGGGAAATGTCCTCTGGCCGCAGCCGTCGTCCTTTGTTGAAGGCTTTACGCCCCTGATCATCGGCAATATTGTGGCACAGAATGTGTCCAACTGCCGCTACCACCGGTAGGGTCTTGATGTGCATAGCTGCCTGCCCGTTGTGTCGTGATTGACAATAATCGTGATACCGTCAATATTTCTTGCTAACGTCGATCTACTTTTTCTAGGGGTTTGTTGCGCACGGTTACCAATCTCTACCCACCCCTTCAGCATCGGTGTCGGCACCGGCGATCCTTTTGGCGATACATTTCCAACCACGGTACAATAATGCTCGTTGCACCGATGATATAGTTTTGTCTAACCCAGGTTGCCACCTATCCTGTGAGCAGGCCACTTGAGGCTGACTGCCAGGATGAACAGCACGACGCTTCAGGCAGCATCGTACAACGTACCTGTACGAACGATGTGGGTGGCAGCCAGTTCCTATAGACGCGCTACTTCACGCACGTTTCTGAGGTAGCAACCCGGTTTGTGTCCATCCTCTGTGTCCTCTGTGGTGACAAAGGTAACCAATCAGGTTGTACACACTCCTGATCTGGCGACTCTGGATTTTGGATTGATAGACTCATGGTACCATGACGATGGTGTAGACGAATCACTATTTGCAACAGTTATGGCAGGTATGATCAATTCTTCAACACTACCTCGCGAACGCGGTCTTGGGTATGCCCTGGTTGGTGGCCTGGCCATTACGCTGGTTGCCGCCTTGATCGGTGCGCTGTTCGTTTACTGGTTTGTGACCGTGCAACAAGGGCCGGCTCCTGCTGATCTGTTACCGGCGGATGTGCAATTGTACGCCAGCCTGTCGCCGACCCTGAGCGATGTGCCTGAACAGCCGCGCATCGAGCGGGCATTGAATGAGGTTTTTGGCCTGACGATGCCGTCAGACGCCGCAGCGAATGTGGCGGCACTACTGGGGGTTGATCTGGATAGCGATGTTGTGACCTGGATCGGCAGCGATATTGCGGTGGTCGTGCGTGATTTCACGCCGGTGACCCGTGATGTAGCCGCTGACCTGGTGACGAATGGTGAGGTGCTGGTGTTTCTCGCTTCGCGCAACGATCCGCAGGCGCGTCTGTTTTTGGAGAAGCATCTGACGGTGCGTCGTAATCGTGGTGAGACGATTAACGAGCAGCGGGTAGGCGAGGCTATCATTTACAGTGGTGAGTTGAACAGTCCGCTGCGCGCCGTCGGTCTGATCGAGCACTATGTTGTCTTCTCCAATCGCCAGGAGGCGCTGATCGATCTGGCTGCCGGTCCGGATCGGCCCAACCGCCTGGCCGACCTGCCGGCATTCCAGCAGTTTCGCGAGACGATAGCCGCAGTGCGTTCGGGGGCAATCTATACCGATGGCTCGCCTGAATCGGAAGCGGCCCGCGCCGCAGTGCGGGCCTGGCTGGTGCAGATGTTAGGGCCTCAATAGGCTGCGTCGGTGTCGATCACCTACCGCTGCCCGATCACAGTCAGTAGGGCTGATTGATCGATGACGGTGGCCTGGGCGGCGGTACGGTGTCGGATTTCAAGCTGATTCGCGGCCAGTAGCTTCTCACTGATGACGACGCGCCACGGGGCGCCGATCAGGTCGGCATCGTTGAATTTAACTCCGGCCCGTTCATCACGATCATCAATCAACACATGCCAACCAGCCGTTTGCAGCATCGCCGCCAGTGCGTGTCCGGCGGTAACTACTGCCTCGCCGCGCCCCAGGGTGACGAGGTGGATGGCGAAGGGGGCAATGGCCGCCGGCCAGACAATCCCGCGTTCGTCGTGATGCTGCTCAACCACCAGGTACAGGAGCGGTTCCAGATCGATTTCGAGACCCGTAATGATGAGTGGCCGGTTTTGGCCCTCTGCATCTTGCACGAGCAGCGCAGTTGGTTGAGGGGCTGTTATAGCGCCGATAAGCGCACCCCGCCCTTCAATCCGGGCCGTTCCACACCATGGGCATGGATCGCCGGCCTCGGCCTGGCTAATGTCGGCGACCAGGGTGGCCTGCCAGTCACGGCCATAGACCACATCGCGCAGATGGTAGCCAGCCCGGTTTGCGCCCGCCACCAGTGGCGCCCCAGTGGTGACCATTGGGTCGGCAACGACGAGCACATCGCGCAGGCCGACGGGTGACGCATAGCCGGGAACGGCTCCGCACGCTCGAATCTGCGCTTCGTCGGCAGGAACCAGCTCGTCGGCACCGACAACGGCAGCCAGTTTGGGTAGACTTGCTTCCCGGTCGCCACGCACCACGGCGAACACGAGGCGCCGGTCGTCGGCACAACGGGCATCGAAGAAGAGCGCTTTTGCCGTCGCTGCGGTGGGAATACCGAGGTACGCTGCCAGGGCAGCAATCGTGTTGGCGTTGGGGGTTTCGACCAGGCTCATCGCCGGAGTCGGCCCGCTGTAGGCCGGTGGTGGCGCCATTGGCGCCAGTTCGCGCGGTGCTCGCCGGTTGCAGGTGGGGCAATCGAGGGTTGTTAACGGCCCACTCGCACTGTCAACGATCAGCGGCGCAGATTCGGTGGCCTGCAAGGCATCGGCGACAATCGTTAGCCCACACTCGTGCAAGGCGTGGCGCAGGTGTTGCAGCGTCGTTTCAAGCAACGCCTGGGCCTGCGAGGCGTCGCGCGCCAGTCCGGCCCAGCTCAACGTCGTGGGTGTGGGCAGTTCGAGCAGGCTGAAGCGCTGACGGGATTGCGGTCGTTTGCGCCGACGCTGACCCCAGATCGCCTGGGGAAGCTGGCGGTATGAGTCGATCTCACGCCGGGCCAGCGCAGTCACGGTCGCCGGCCAGGTGGCTGTGGATGTGTTTGGCAGATACACCTCTTGAGCACCGCCAGCCTGGATCGCTGTGGTCAGATGGTGGCTGAGCCGGCGCAGCACCGCACTCCCCAGGGGTAACAGGGCCGGTTCACCGTTATCCAGGGCGCGGATCATCCCGGCGCGCCAGAGTAGTTGGGCTGCCCGCGTATCAGCTTCTGCGGGCGCCTGGCGTAACGTTCGCCCAAACAGCGTGGCAAGTTGTATCATTTCGTCCTCGTTCGATCACATCACATAGGCGAAGGGTTTAGCCAAACAGGTTGAGCTGAGCCGGTGTGGTCGGCGGTTCGTTATCTCTCTCAGCCAGCGGCGCGCCGTGGGCACGCAGCCGGGCCGCGATCTGGCGGCAGAGAGTGGGAGATCGCGATTCATCAGGGCAATGCATAAACAGATAGATTTGCGGGTCGGTGGTTGCCCATTCGGCGATGCGAGCTGCCCACTCGGTGAGAAACGGTTCGTTGCGGGCCAGATCGGGATGGCCGATGTAGCGCACCAGCGTTGGCCCGCCACCCCGGAGTGGCCGCAGTGGAACATCCGGTTTGCGCTCGCGAGCATCGGCGAGGAGTGTGGTCGGCGGTTCGGCGGGATCGCGGATTGGGCGCACGTCCATGATTACTCGCCCGATCCGGTAGCGAGCGAGCAGCTCCATCAGCGGCACTTCGCCAACCGGCAGATACCAGTCGGGATGGCGCACCTCAAGTGCCAGAGCCACATCAGGTGGCCAGCCGGCCAGAAACCGCTCCAGATCGGCGAGCCGGGCCGGGCCGTATGCCGGTGGTAGTTGCAGAAAAAATGGCCCGCAGCGCGATCCCAGCCCCTGCATCCGTTCGATGAAAGCACGGGCCTGGGCCAGCTTGTCGGCCAGCGGCCCGGCGTGACTTACGTCGCGTGGCAGCTTGAAACAGAAGTGAAAGTCGGGCGGGGTCTCTTCGGCCCAGCGCGCAACCGTAGCCGGCGTTGGCGTGGCGTAGAAGGTAGTATTGCCTTCCACCGTCGTCAACTGCCGGCTATAGAGCCTGAGAAACTCGCTGTTGCGGGTGCCCGGCGGAAAGAGATCGCCGACCCAACCGTTGTACGCCCAAACTGCACAGCCAATTCTGATCATGGGCAACCGTTAAAAGCGCTCACAGATTACCTTCGGCTGGGTGAAGAGCCGCAGGTAATCGCTACCGCCGGCCTTGCTGTCAGTGCCCGACATATTGAAGCCGCCGAATGGTTGCACACCAACCAGCGCACCGGTACACTTCCGGTTGAAGTAGAGGTTGCCGACGTGGAACTCTTCACGCGCCTGTTCGAGTCGTTCGAGGTTGCGGCTGTAGAGACCACCGGTCAGGCCATATTCGGTATCATTCGCAATCGCCAGTGCCTCGGCAAAATTTGCTGCCCGAATGAAGGCCAGCACCGGCCCAAAAATCTCTTCTTGGGCGATGCGGGCGTGCGGCTTGACATCGGCGAAGATGGTCGGGTTGATGAAAAAGCCGCCATCCTTGACCAGTTCGTGATCGATGACCTCACCACCGGTCACCAGCCGACCTTCTTCCTGACCGATGGCAATGTACTGGCTGATGGAGTCGAACGCCCGCTGGTCGATCACCGCGCCCAGATCGGTCTCTGGTTTGGTCGGGTTGCCCAGCCGCAGCGCCTTCGTCTTCTCGATCACCCGCTGCAACACCTGATCGTAGACCTGATCAACCACAATGGCCCGCGAACAGGCACTGCACTTCTGCCCCTGAAAGCCAAACGCGCTGACGACAATGCCGGTCGCTGCGGCTTCGAGATCGGCGGTTTCATCGACAATAATCGCATCTTTCCCACCCATCTCCAGAATCGCCCGCTTGAGCCAGTTCTGGCCGGGTTGGCGCACGGCTGACCGTTGGTGGATGCGTAATCCGACATTCTTCGAGCCGGTAAACCCGATGAAGCGCACCAATGGATGATCGACCAGAAAATCACCCAGCACCGCATCTTCCCCGGTGACCAGATTGACCACACCGGGAGGCAGGCCGGCCTCTTCGAGAATTTGCACCAGAATACCGGCAATAATCGGCGCACGTGGTGATGGCTTTAACACCACGGTATTCCCGACCACAATTGGGGCGACGGTGAGGGTTGTGGTGATCGCTAGCGGGAAGTTCCAGGGCGGAATAGCCAGTCCTGGGCCGAGGGGAATATAGCGCAACTCGTTATCTTCGCCGGGGTACGGCACGAGTGGCTGGCGTTCACCCTGCAATGCCAGTGCCTGACGGGCATACCATTCGCAGAAATCAATCGCTTCGGCGACATCGGCATCGGCCTCGACCCAATTCTTGCTGACTTCGTGCATCATCCACGCGGCCAGTTCTTCTTTGCGCCGGCGCATAATCGCTGCGGCCCGCAACAATACCTGGGCCCGGGCACTGACCGGTGTGCGTGACCAGGTGCGGAATGCGGCATCAGCAGCCAGCAACGCCTGGTGTGCCTGTTCTTGCGATGCGCTGCTGGCGTAGCCAACCACCTTTTTTGGCTCTGCCGGGTTGATGGAAGGTAACTTGCGCTCGGTCACAATGTGTTCTCCACCGATGACCAGCGGATAGGTTGCTCCCAGTTGTCCGGCAACATGGCGAATAGCACGTTGCATGGTGGCCCGGCGGTCGCCACTATCGAAGTTGCCGAAGGGTTCATTTTGAAACGGGGTAAGCATAGATCGCTCCTTACTACGCCATGTGGCTGCTGTTGATTGTCATTGTACACGGATCTGACCGATCTGATTATCGCTACGGCCCAATCTCGCGGGGTACGCGGGGTAGGATACCGGTCAGCACTTCGTAGCTGATCGTGCCCAGCCAGCCGGCGATCTCATCAACCCCGATCACGGCATCACCCTGCCGCCCGATAATCGTGACCGCATCGCCGCGCCGGACACCGGGAATGTCGGTCACATCCACCATTGCGTAATCCATACAAATGCGTCCGACAATTGGGGCGCGCTGCCCCCGAATCAGCACTTCCCGCCACGGTGGTGAGCGCCGCAAACCATCGGCATAGCCAACCGGAATCGTCGCGATGCGCGACGGTCGCGCGGTGACGAAGGTACCGCCGTAGGAGATGGGAGTACCGGCTGGATGATCCTTGACCTGGGCTACTTCGGTGTAGAAGCTCAATGCCGGGCGCATACCGGGCAGGAGTGGAGCAGCCGCACCCGGCGCCAGCCCATAACAGGCCAGGCCGGGGCGCACCATATCGAAGTGTGTCGCCGGAAAGCGCAAGGTGGCTGCGCTGTTGGCAGCGTGAACGCACGGCGGACGCAGGCCGGCGGCAGTTAGATCGGCCAGCACCGCCTGAAAGCGGGCCAACTGTTGTTCGGTTGGCGTCGGATCGGCTTCGTCGGCGCGGGCAAAATGGGTGTAGAGGGCAACCGGTTCAATGCCGGGTAATTCCCGTAGCCGGGATAAAAACGGGGCGACTTCAGCGGGCGATAAACCTAACCGGGCCATACCGGTATCAACTTTCACATGCACCCGGGCGGGACGACCGCATTCGAGGGCGGCGGCGTGCAGGGCCTGGGCCGTATCATCGTCGAAGAGGGTCAGCATCAGATCGAGTCGAATCGCCTCGGCTGCCTGCCAGGGTGGTGTGTAGCCCAAGACCAGGATGGGCGCCGCAATCCCTTGCGCACGCAGTGCCCGGCCTTCACCGAGCGTCGCCACCGCCAGCATCTCGGCACCGGCCTGTAGTGCGGCCCGGGCTACCCGCGCAGCCCCGTGGCCGTAGCCATCACCCTTGAGCACGACCATAAGCGGGACACCAGCATGGTTGCGCAACGCACGCACATTATCGGCAATCGCGGTCAGGTCGAGATGCACCCAGGTCGGTCGTCCCGGATCACCGATCCGCACACTACGCCACGCCGGTTCCTGGCGTACCAGATATTGTTCTGGCGGCCAGCCGGGGGCCAGCAACGGGGCTACCACCTGTTCGAGGCGTTCGCCGGCACCCCCCGACACCAGTACGACATCCTGATCGTTGCGCGAAGGTGGCAGCGCTGCCCGAATCGCCTCGTTGGTGTCTACGACGTGAATGGTCACCGTTGGATTAGCCAGCCGGGCGGCCTGAGCCATTGTGGCGGCTCCCATGCCCTTCAGTACCAGATACTCAGCGCTGCGGGCTGCCTGCATACCCAGTTCGGTGAGCAGGGGCGTGGCATCAACTGCCGGCAATTCGGTTGGTGTTCCCAGAACAGCAATCCGGCGTCCGGTCGGGATGGCCGCCAGCGTCTGCAAGGCTGCCCTCATCGCTTCCGGTGTCGCATTGAAACTATCGTCCAGAATCAGCTCGCCATTGGCCCCCGGCAGCGGACGAAGCCGGCCCGCCGGCGCATCCAGACCGGCCAGGGCCTGGCGGATCGCTGCCGGTCTCACCCCGTAGTGCAGACCAACGGCAACGGCGGCCAGGGCAGCGGCTACACCGGGTGGGCCAGGTAAGGGGATGGTGATCGGCAGCTCAAGCCCCTGGCCGATCACCACACAATCAACGCCATCCCGACGGTAGGAGATAGCCGTAGCACGGATGGCACACCCACTCCCTGTGCCGAAGGTCAGATGAGCCGACGATACGCCTTCGGCGGCAATAACGGTCACTCCCTGGCGAGCCAGAAATCTCGCTGTGGCATCATCGGTTCCGGCGGTCACGACTGCAAGCCGGGGTGGGAAAGCCGCTGCCAGCGGGGGCAGATGTTCGCCGGCAAATTCGAGCACCGCATACTGGTGATCACGCTCAAGGCGGGCCAGGGCAATCGGCAGCCCCAGCAGAGAATTGAAATTGCGCCGGCTTTGAAACGTGGGAGCGTGGGTCGCCAGCACAGCGGCAATGGCCCGCCGGGCCAGCGTTTTCCCGATACCACCCGTCACGGCAATGACGGTGGGTTGCAACCGCTGCAAGCGATTGCTGGCCCAGCGCAACAACAAAGCCTGGGGGTCGGGGCAAACGACAACCGTGGCCGTACCGGCGTCGTGCGGTGGTCGCGTACACAGAATACCGCGGGCACCGGCGGCCAGCGCCGCCGGAATATAGTCGTGACCGTCGGCCCGTGTGGTGCGCAGCGCGATAAAACACTCACCGGCCACAGTCAGCCGCGAGTCGTAGCTCCAATCGGTAAAGGTATCGGCGTGGATCGGCCCGATCACCGTGCCACCAGCTTCAATAAGTTCGGCGAGTTGAATATCCATCGGTGTATCCTGATTGGCTGCAAGACAGGCCAGATGGCAATGCTTCGTATCAAAGCATACCACCGGCGCAGTCGCGCAGGTGTGGATGAGTGGGATGTTGTGGAATGTTCAGGCAGCGTCTTAACAGCAGGCGAGTTGCCTGTTGCCACTATTGTGCACTACGTAAGCGGTTCACGTCAATTGTTGGCGGAAGTTGCTTTGTGCGGGTGAGAGTTCAGATCTGAAGTGTAGTGTAGTGGGACGCACCTTCGCTGAGGGTGGGATAATGCCCGCGAATCCTCCCTCCAGCGGCTATGCATTACCCATAACTCGCATACTGCATTGCCCGCGTGTTGGAGCGGGTCGGGGGAGTGATGACGGGCGTGCTCCCCAGCCGGGAGCTGGGAGCGCGCGCCTCCGGCGCGCATGGTG
>ENA-ORXB01000841-ORXB01000841.1-sediment-metagenome-genome-assembly--contig:-NODE-841-length-48527-cov-4.575810_pt1 | contig 48527 bp, 37 predicted proteins | sample MGYA00237863_ERZ511475 | MGnify/ENA primary metagenome ERZ511475 (study PRJEB26305, sample SAMN06343858) | sediment metagenome | isolation source: hot spring sediment | place: Canada: British Columbia... | reverse complement strand
GCCACTCCATCACGAGCCTGGTCAAGCCCGAGAACTATGTCGCGATGCTCGAGACGATCATGGAGTACGGTGTATACTGATGGTGGGTGTTAGAGTCCGTGTGCCAGCGACCGGCCACGATAGGTTCGACGCCGCATCTCCGAGGAAGGTTAGCTGAGTGATGTCTATCCAGAACGCCGCACCGCTGTGGCCTCATGCGAGGTCCGATTTCGCGCGCCTGCTTCGGGTCCTACGACGTGATGGCCTGCCCGACCGGGTTCCTTTTATCGAGCTGTTTGCAGACCCCGAGGTCATCGCGGCGGTGCTCGATGAGCCGCTCGCGCCCCTTCCCGCGACACCGGCCGACCGCGATGCCTACCGGGCGCGCCTTGACCAGCGCATTCGCTTCTGCCAGAAGGTCGGGTTCGACTATGTATGGGCGGGGACGCATCCGCCGCTTGCCATGTCCCGTCTGCAGGCGGATGACACGGCTGAGCTGAGCCGGGTCAAGCGAGGTTGGGTCAACGAGTCTGAGGGCGTCATCGGCTCCATGGCCGACTTTGAAGCGTATCCGTGGCCCAGACCGGAAGATGTCGACTACTTTGAGCTGGAGTATGTCGCCAACAATCTTCCCGATGGCATGCGAGTCATCGCCACGACGGCGGGGGTTCTGGAGTACGTCATGTGGCTCATGGGCTACGCCCCCTTCGCCGTGGCCCTGTACGATCAGCCAGAGCTGATCGAGGCCATGTTCCAGCGGATCGGGGACTTGATGGCCTCGATCTATGCGACCATCTGCGACCATCCCAAGGTCGGAGCAGTATTCCTCGGCGATGACATGGGGCACCGCGGTGGCACCATGGTGCACCCAGATCATCTCCGCCGGTACGTCTTCCCGAGGCAGCGCCGGCTTGTGCAGACCGCTCACGAACATGGGCTGCCGTTCCTGTTGCACTCCTGCGGTGACCTGCGTGCCGTCATGGACGATCTCATTGACGACGTAGGGATCGACGGGAAGCACTCGTTCGAGGACACCTACCTTCCCGTCACCGAGGCGAAGCGACTCTACGGAGACCGGGTCGCCATACTCGGGGGAGTGGACGTCGACTTTCTCGTCCGGTCCGATCCAGAGCAGGTCCGTGCCTACACCCGCCGGGTGTTGGAGGCCTGTATGCCGGGCGGCGGTTACGCCTTTGGCACGGGGAACAGCGTGGCCAACTATATCCCGGTCCGCAACTATCTGGCCATGCTTGATGAGGCGATACGGGTGGGCATCTACGGATGACCCGCCAATCCACAGGAGCCGATCGGAGGGGCCCATAGCCCGGCCTGTGTGACCAGACCGAAGGAGCAAGCTACCCATGGCGAAGCTGACGACGCACGAGCGGGTGACTCGCATGTTTGAGCATCGAGATGCGGATTGTGTCCCCGTGACCGACTGGATCTGGGAGTCCACCTATGAACGATGGCGGAGCGAGGGGCTCCCGACAGACGTCGACCTTCTTGCCTACCTCGACCTCGACCGGATCATCTGGCTCAGCAACGAGATGCTGGACACAAGCCCCCGCTTTGAGAAGATCGTGATCGAGGAGACCGATACCTACAGGATCGAGCGGAATGAGTGGGGCGTAACCGTCAAGAACTTTAAGCCGGTCAGCACCACGCCGCAGGACCTCGACTTTGAGATCAGGGACCCTGATAGCTGGCGCAAGGCAAAGGAGCGCATGGCTCCAACCCGCGACCGTATCGACTGGGGGCGGCTGGAGCAGCACTATCGCTCCTGGCGCGAGCAGGGGGCGTGGATCGTCATGGCCCCATGGTTCGGCTTCGACATCGTCAATACTCGGATGTGCGGCACCGAGCGGACCATGCTGGCCCTCGCCGAGGAGCCCGAGTGGTGTGTCGACATGTTCAACACCCAGCTCGACCTGGCGATCGCCCTCATGGACATGATGTGGGACGCCGGCTATACCTTCGACCAGCTCCTCTGGTTCGATGACATGGCCTACCGCAACGGCCTCTTTTTCTCGCCGCGGATGTACCGGGAGCTGATCAAGCCCTACCAGCAACGCGCCATCGACTGGGCCCACTCCAAAGGCATCAAGATCGAGTTGCACTGCTGCGGCAACATCACCCCCCTGCTGCCCGAGCTCATCGAGATGGGCATCGACGCGCTCCATCCTCTCGAGGTCAAGGCGGGCATGGACCCGGCCGCGGTGAAGCGGGCTTACGGGGATAGACTCGTCCTGCATGGTGGGTTCGACGTCCGGCGCTGGAGCAACCCCGAGGAGTACGAAGAGGACATTCGCCGCGTCCTGCCGGTCGTCATGGAGAACGGCGGCTACATCTTCTCCTCCGACCACAGCATCGCCGATACCGTCAGTCTGGAGAACTATCGGCGGATCGTCAGGCTCGTCAGGGAGTTAGGCCGGTACTAGTGGCTGCAGCCGCATGGGCGGCCTTCGCAACCGGCTTGACCAGCACTGCTGCCACGCTTCCCACGTCACACGCCCCTCTCCTCGGAGGACATGACCTCTCCTCCTGGGAGAGGGGTCGCTGCCGTGAACTCAGGACCGTGCGGGTACCAGATCCGCCCCAAGTGTTCAGGAGCGCCCAGGGAACAGCCTGCTCAGCCGGTCGCTCAGCTGCAACCCGATCTCATCGGCAAAGGCAGCGAGGCGACCGGCACTGACTTCTGGGGGGATCGTGTGGGGAGAGGTGACGCCAAAAGCCGCCAGCAGCGTGCCGAGATCCAGGGCGCTTGCCAGAGGGTGGTCCGCCAGTGTGGTCCTCCGGGCCCGGTTCATGACAAGGGGAAGCCCGGCCGCCAGGCCAACGAGCACGCCCGCCAGCAACGCGTCTCCCGCACCTGCCGTCGAGACCACAGGCACCTGAGCGGCAGGACAATACTCCCAGGTGCCGGATTCGTAAGCGTAGGCGCCGTGCCTCCCGGCGGTGACGACGAGGCGTGCGTCCGGCCGCAGCACGGCGGCGCAGGCTTTCAGGAACGCCTCCGGCTGGGAGGGATCGAGTTCCTGACCTGCCAGCGCTGCTGCCTCTTCCTCGTTCACCGCCAGGAGATCGACCGGCGCGAAGAGGCCAAGCCGGAGCGCGTCCTGCATCTCAGCAGTTGTGCACGATGCGACGCAGAAGGCACCGTGCCGCGCACCCAGCCGTAGCAAGTGCCCACGGGCTTCTAGCGGCACTTCGGGTGCGGCCAGGACGATGGCCCGACTCCGCTCCGCCTCGAGATAGGGCTCGACCTGGTCGATGTCCTCAGGTGTCGGCGCGAGGGCGCCGGCAGCCCGTACGGTGATGTTACCACCCGAGCCATCCGGATACTGGAAGCAGACGCTCAGCGGGGTCAACTGGCCGGGCACCCGCTCGACGAAGCGCATGTCCATCCCCGCGTCCTGCATCTCCCGCCAGAGGCGCCGCCCGATGTCATCATCCCCAACCCTTCCGACGGGAAGCACGTGAAAGGGCGTGCCCGATGGGTCAGCGCCCAGCAGGACCGCGACATAGTGGGCGATGATGTGCAGCTTGCAGTAGTCGCGGACGTCCAGTTGCCGTGCCGGCCTGGACTCGTTGCGGCCAAGGGTATGGTTTCCCTCCAGCGCGAAGAAGAGACCGGTTCCGATTCCACCTACACCCGCGAGGAGCCGGTATCGCGCCTCGCTCCCCAACTGAAGGGCAGCAACTGCCTTGCGGCGGGCCGGCGCGCGTTTCAAGGGAACCTCCGTCCGAATCCGAGAGCGGCGAGGATTGGCGGAACGGCCGAGGCGGCCTCCCGCCCGGTGCGCCCCTGCGCATGCCCGCGCGTGCTCAGAACAGCTCCCATTCCGGGTGCTCGCTGATCGGATGGCGCGCCGTCTCCAGGGTCGCTGTAATGATCGCATCTGGATGGCGCTGGAGAAGCGTCATCGGGTACTCTGGCGTCGGCTCCGAGAAGAGGGCGACCCGCAAGGCGGTCTGCTTCCAGGCTCCTGTGTCCGAGTATACTCGGACCTTGCGGGCCGAGAGGCATTCTCGCACCCCCAGCGTCACCGACATCGGTGGCACAAACTGGTACGCTGCCCCAAGCTCACGGTGGGCCAGGGCCAGGATGGTATCCAGGTTGTTCTCCTGAATGCGGATAGTGGAGTTGGCCACATCCTCCAACGTGACGTGGCTATAGGGGTGGCGACGCGCCTGATTGTAGGCGAGATGGCCATCCTGCCCCCATCCTCCTATGGTGATGTCGATGGGAGCCTCGTTGATTGCCTCGCGCACCGCCTCCATGGTATGAGGAGCGAGCCAGAAGCGCTGCTCCTCCGGCACCGCCAGGTCTGGCCGGATGGGTCCGTAGAAATGCTGCTCCATGAACGTGCGAAAGTTCATCGGATGGTTTCGGGGCAGGAGCCGGCCCTGCCAGTCCAGGCACTCGTCCATGTGGAACACAAACAGATTCCGGAGCGACACCCCGCGTCCGTTGACCAACTCGGCGAACGGCTGGTACCAGCACTTGGGTCCGCATGGGATGATTGCCCGGGTTGGCCGGCCCGCAGCGTTGTTGGCCTCTATGACCTCGACCAACTCTGTGGCCATCAGCCAACCCATCTCATCGGCGTCCCGCACCAGGCGAAAAGCCACCCTCCGCGCTGGATGCGTGGCCAGCTCTTCGGCGGGGATTCTGCACCACTCATAGAGGTCTCGCAGATTCACTTGCGTCACTGTCACCCCTCGGTTGCTAACTCGTCCTCTCGACTCCGTCCCAATCCTCCGCGGTGGACGGCTCCACCCTCACCGGGTCCCCCGTGGAAGGAGTCGAGCATCTGGCGTAACAGCCTGCGCCACGACGGCTCGAAATGCTCTACTACACGACAACAACGGAGGGCGGCGCGGACCAGTCGCGACCGCCGACGGGCCAGGCGGCCCAGCTCACGCCAGTATCACCTCAATACCCAGGGCGCCAAGCTGCGCCACCATCTCCTGGGGCATGCCACTGTCAGTCACTATCCGGTGGACCATCGACAGCGGACCAAGAACCGCAGTGGCAACCTGGCCGAACTTGGTGTGATCGGCGACCAGTATCACTTCGTCGGCGATCCCTATGCACTCGCGAAAGGTCGCCACCTCGGAGACCTTCTCCAGCATCAAGCCCTGCGTCAGGTTCACGGCCCGAGCTCCCACGATGGCCTTGTTGGCATGCAGTTGCTCCAGGCACAGGTGGGTGAGATAGCCCTCGGTCGAGAGTTCGGACGGGCGCACGACACCTCCCAGCATCACCAGGGTCACCCCCTGGAGTTTGGCTGCGCGTTCTGCAATCAGAAGCGAGTCCGTGATAAGGGTCAGGTCGCGGCGGCCGGCGAGGTGCGGCACCACCTGCAGCGTCGTGCTCCCGCCGAGCAGGACTATCGTCTCCCCATCTTTTACGAGGCCGGCCGCCGCCCGGCCGATTCGCTCTTTCTCCGCCGCGCGCAAGGCGCGACGATGCAGCACGGGTGGCTCAAAGCCCGCTCCATCGACGAGGACCGCCCCGCCGTGCACCCGCCGCACGAGCTGGCGAGCCGCCAACCTCGCGAGGTCCCGCCGGATGGTCGCCTCAGACACGCCAAGAGCCCGGCTCAGCTCAGTGACTGCACCCATGCCCCGCCCCTGAAGATAGCCGAGGATTCGGTCCTCGCGCTCAACTGGGAGCAGGCCGTTCGATGCACTAGAGTCTTCGCTCATTTGAGCAGCATTTCCTGCGCGGTTTTGCTTACTTGCAGCATTATGCTCTCATTATAGCTCGTTTGTGGTCTTTTGTCAACAGCTGATCAAGCGAACTGCTGGAGTCTTTTGCTAGGCCAGGGGCCGCCCGATTCGAGCCTGCGCTGGTTGGGGAGCCGGGGCTGCTCTCTATGGCAAACCTCTAAGCCATGCCAGCTACCACGGCCTAGCTCACTCTTCTTCAGCCCGTCGGAGTATACCCAGAGTGTGCCACCGCGGGCCAGCGACCGGGCTTCATGCTTCGCCCTGGGCCGGTATGGAATCTCTGCAGGGGGTGTGGGCGGGCAGCGGCAGAGCGGAATCCCCCGCTGCCATCCAGGCACCAACAGGAGCATACTGTCCGAGAAGCTGCCAGGTCGCCGCCACCGGAGTGAACCGGACCCCCGCCGCAAGACTCGTTTGACAGGAGGAGAGCTTCCGGGTACAATTGGATTATCACCTTGAGCACATTGTCCACACTCCGCAGAGGCATAGCGCGCGGCACGGGTAATGCTCAAGGTCAGGCAGGCAGACGACGTCGTCTCCCCGGGGGCCGGCCGCAGAGGCCGCCAGGCTGTCTGAGTTGGCAGCAAGTGTCGAGGACGCCCACACCGCTCCATGGAAGGAGCGGCTGCGGGCGTTTTGTGTTTCTGGTGGCACACCCCCAGGCCTATGCGAGCAGGAGGGCACGGAAATGGCTGAGCTCTGGATCGACGATACGACTCTGCGGGATGGCGAGCAGACCGCTGGCGTGGTCTTTGCCAACAGCGAAAAGGTCCGCATCGCGCAGTTGCTCGCCGAGGTCGGCGTCCCTCAGATCGAGGTGGGCATCCCGGCGATGGGCGGTGACGAACTGGAAGCCATCAAGGAGATCGTGGCTCTCGACCTGCCCGCCAGCATTCTGACCTGGAACCGTGCCGTCATCTCCGATATCGAAGCCTCGATCAGCACCGGCGCAAAGGCGGTCGCGATCTCCATCTCAGCCTCCGACATCCACATCGAGCACAAGCTGCGGCGCGACCGCGCCTGGGTGTTGGAGAGCATCAAGCGGAGCGTCGACTTTGCCAAGTCGCACGGCCTCTACGTCTCGCTGAACGCGGAGGACGCGTCACGGGCCGACATGGAGTTCCTTTTCCAGTTCGCGCGCGCCGGCAAGGAATACGGCGCCGACAGGCTCCGCTTCTGCGATACGCTCGGCATCCTCGACCCGTTCCAGACCTACGAGCGGGTGAAGGCGCTCATCGATGAGGTGGGTATTGCCGTCGAGATGCACACCCACAACGACTTTGGCCTAGCCACTGCCAACGCGCTTGCGGGCGTGCGGGCCGGCGCAACCTATGTGAACGTGACGGTCAACGGCCTCGGGGAGCGCGCAGGGAATGCCGCGCTCGAAGAGGTCGTGATGGCTCTCAAGCACATCATGGGGCGCGACCTCGGCATCCACACCAGCCGCTTGCGCGAGCTCTCCGAGTACGTTTCGCGCGCCGCCGGCCGGCCCTTGCCTGTAAGTAAGGCCATCGTCGGCGATAACGTCTTCGCCCACGAGTCCGGCATCCACGCCGACGGGGTACTCAAGGACCCGCGCAACTATGAGGCGTTCTCGCCCGAAGCCGTCGGCCTGACGCGGCAGTTGGTGATCGGCAAGCACTCGGGCAGCAAGATGGTCAAGTTCAAGTTCAGAGAGTTCGGCATCGAGTTGACCGATGAGCAGGCCGACGAGATTCTGGCTCGCGCCCGACGCATGGCCGTTCAGGTCAAGCGCTCGCTCTTCGATAAGGAGCTGATGTATATCTATCAGGACTATCTCCGCGGCAACGGCAAGTCCTGACATATCTTGCCCCACGGGCCGCCACAGTGTAGCCCTGCCGCCGCTCTCTCCCCGGCGCAGACGGTGCGCCGGGGAGAGGCTCTCTTCCTGAAGGTTCTGCTCCTCGTTTCCGGGTACAGTGCAGGTCTGGGGGAGTTCGCGCTCAGCCACGGTATGGCCAGCCCCTCCCGCCGTCCCGCTCCCCAGGCGGACGGCGTGGCGTCCGCCTGGGGGTCTCGAAGCAGCACGAAGCTTGCCCCCGGGGTGAACCACATCCCCATTTCCCCCGACGTTGCACAAAGGAGCCGACCGTACTACAATCCCGGTACCACACTTCCGGGGGAAGAGCACGTGTCCCATCTCGAAGAAGAAATCGCCGAGCAACCTGCCGTCCTCGAGCGCTTGCTCCGTGAGGAGGGCCGAAACGTACACGATATCGCCCGCGCCATCCGCCAGCGGGAGCCGCGGTTTGTCTACGTCGCGGCGCGGGGAACATCGGATCATGCCGGGACCTACGGCAAGTACCTCCTCGCCAGCGCCTGCAGCCTGCCGGTCGCCCTGGCAACCCCCTCGCTCTTTACCATCTACGGCAAACCGCCGTGTCTGCGAGGCGCACTTGTGCTGGGCATCTCCCAGTCCGGGCACTCTCCGGACATCGTGGAAGTTGTCGCCGAGGGCCGGCGGCAGGGGGCCGTTACACTGGGCATCACCAACAATCCCGATTCGCCCCTCGCCGCCGCTGCAGAGTTCACCCTTCCCGTGCATGCAGGGGAGGAGCACGCTGTCGCGGCGACCAAGACCTACACCGCTCAGCTCACGGCCCTTGCGCTGCTGGCAGTAGCCCTAGCCGGAGACTCTTCCCTCTGGGCGGACCTCGAGAGGCTCCCCGAGCATATGGCCCGCGCCCTCGAGCTCTCGGGCCAGGCACTGGGGCGAGTCGAGCGCTATCGCTACATGGAGCGCTGCGTCCTCATCGGGCGCGGCTACAACTATGCCACGGCGCTGGAGATCGCGCTCAAGCTCAAGGAGCTGACCTATGTCGTCGCCGAGCCCTACTCCTCGGCAGACTTTAGGCACGGACCGATCGCCATCATCGAGCAGGGATTTCCCGTCATCCTCGTCGCGCCGCACGGCGCCGTCTATCACGACCTGATGGCACTCGCATTGGACCTGCGGGCCCGGGAGGCCGAGCTGGTGGTGATCTCTGACGAGCCCGAGGCCCTCGGCCTCGCCCAAACCCCGTTCCCTCTGCCTGCACAGGTGCCTGAGTGGCTTTCGCCGATCGTGGCAGTCGTGGCGGGGCAGCGCTTTGCCGCCGCCCTCACGAAGGCCAAGGGCTACGATCTTGACCAGCCGAGGGGCCTGCGAAAGGTGACCCGCACGACCTGAGTGTGGGCACCTCCCCCGCCTTGTACCGCGCGCCGCCTGTTCCCTGGACGTCGATGGGAACTGGCAGTATAATGCGCAAGACGCGCGCAGGTTGGCGCCGTCTTGCCTTACGACAGGCCGCTTCCGGCCTTCTATCCATGAGGAGGGAACCACATGGAGAAGCGCTTCCGCTCGCTTCGCGTCATCGCCTCAGTTTTCAAGGTCCTCGCATGGATTGCGCTGGTTCTCGGAATCATCGGAGGCCTCATCATGATGGTGACAGGCCTTGCCGGAGGGCTCCTGAGCAGGTCTTCGACCTCTGGAGACCTTGGCCCGGGCTTGGGGCTCCTTGGAGGCCTGCTGAGCGGTTTCTTCGGCGGTGTGGCTGTGATCGTGATGGCCCTGCTCTACTTCCTCTTCCTCTATGCCGCAGGAGATGCCATCAGCCTCGCCCTGGCGATTGAGGAGAATACCCGGGAGGTAGCCATCTACCTCAAGGGCGGCGATGCCTACAGGCGGATGGGCTGATGCCACACCCGCTCTGACGGGGTGACGCTTCCTATTCCAGGCCCCGCCTGCCTCTGCAGGTCGGGGCCTGAGCTTTTTGCGGCCGAGGCCCGGGTGAAGATACTTGGCTCATTCCCTCCAGGGGGCCTGCGCCACACAGCGGCGATTTGGCGTCTTTCTCTCTTCCGACTACAATCCCGTCCGGTTGCAGATAACCTGAGGGGAGTAACTTGACCGTCGTCCTGAAGCATGCGCATCGCTGGGATGTGAGCCCGCCGGAAGCCGTGCGGATTCAGGAGGAGTTGAGGCAGTACGTGGTCCCGGCAGGCAGCCTCGAGGCCGTAAGAGCCGTGGCCGGCCTCGACGTGGGCTTTCACGGAGACCTGGCCAAGGCTGCTGTTGCCGTCTACTCCTTTCCCGCGCTGGAGCTGCTCCATGAGGCTGTAGCGGAACGGCCGGTCGAGTTCCCCTACATACCTGGCCTGCTGAGCTTTCGCGAGGGGCCGGCGGCCCTCGCCGCCCTCGAGAAAAGCACCGTGTCGTGGGACGTCCTCCTCTGCGATGCTCAGGGCATCGCCCATCCCCGTCGCCTCGGGCTCGCCAGCCACCTCGGCGTCCTCCTCGACCGGCCCAGCGTTGGCTGCGCCAAATCGCGGCTGATCGGAGAGCACGCTCCCGTCGGGGAGGCCGCGGGAAGCCAGGTTCCGCTCCTCTCAGGGGACGAGGTGGTAGGAGCGGTCGTACGCACGCGGCAGGGGGCCCGGCCGGTCTACGTGTCGATCGGCCATCGCATCGATCTTGCGAGCGCAATCGAGCTGGTTCTTGCCTGCACCCGTGGCTACCGGTTGCCAGAGCCCACCCGTCGCGCGCACCTGTTAGCAAGCGGAGGAAGGGGTTGACCAGCGAACTCGTCGAGCGGGCCGCTTCAATGCTCGTGGAGGCCCGCCGCACGGTAGTGCTCACCGGCGCCGGGATCAGCACGCCATCCGGCATCCCGGATTTTCGCTCTCCCCGTGAGGGGCTGTGGGCACAGACCGAGCCCGAGGATGTCGCCTCTCTTCGCGCGTTCATGCGCGACCCGGGCGCGTTTGTCGCCTGGCTGCGTCCCCTCCTCACCCGGATCCTGCAGGCGGAGCCAAACCCGGCTCACCGCGCGCTCGCTGCGCTGGAGCAGGCGGGCCTAGTGCAGGCCATCATCACCCAGAACATCGACGGGCTGCACCAGAAGGGCGGCTCGCAGCGGGTGCTGGAGCTCCACGGCCACCTGCGTCAGGCCACCTGCCTGAACTGCGGTCGCAAGGTCTCCACTGTCGGCCTCATCGAGCCCCTGATCGACTCGGGAGAGATCCCGCGCTGCCGGGCCTGCGGCGGTTTGCTCAAGCCGGATATCGTCCTCTTCGGTGAGATGCTGCCGGAGGATGTTCTGACACAGGCTGAGGAGGAGGTTGCATCCTGCGATCTCGTCTGGGTGGTCGGATCATCACTCGTAGTGGCGCCGGCTTCATTCCTGCCACGCTACGCCCTTGCGCACGGCGCCGGCCTCATCATCACCAACCGCGAGCCCACCCCTCTCGACCCCCTGGCCGACCTGGTCCTCCGCGAGGACGTGGCGGTGCTCTTGCCCGCCATCGCCGCCGCCTGCCACAGCCTCCTCTCTGCAGGTCGGCGCCCTCACCGCTGACGGGTCGGCAGCCGCCGCGCGGAATCCTGGCACTTTCGAGCGACTACTTTTTGCACCCATCTGCGTCAGACACATTGGAAGAGCTGGGTTATCTACACGGGCTGTGCTGGAAAGGGATCGGTCATGACTGGCGGACGAGTCCAGCGACTGCCGCAGCGACGTCTCGTCCTCACTGCGCTCCTACTGCTTGCGGCACTTCTGGGACCGGCAGCAGGTGCTGCCCAGATGCAACGGTCAGCACGCCCCAGGACGTGGGCCGGAGAATGGCAGGTGATTGGGCCGGGCGTTGCGCCTGCCGGCTCGCTGCACGGTCTCGAGCGGGATGCCAGGCGGCATCTTGTGCTCGCAGCCGGGGCTGAGAGCGGATATCTGGAGACCTCTCCGCGCGACATGGGCCGCCAGTTCGCCGCAGTCGCGGCGCTGTGGACCGCTGAGACCCCCGAGGGGACCTCTGCGACGGTCGAGGTCCAGGTGAGCGTTGACGGCCGATCGTGGGGCCCCTGGCAGCTTTTGATCCCGGAGCAGCTGGACGTCGACGGCGCGTCGGACGGCGTCACTCACAGTGAGCTGCTCTTCGAGAGCGGCCGCTACGTGCGCCTGCGCGCCGTGCTCGGGCGGGGCGAGGGCCCTTCGGTGCCCCGGCTAAAGACGCTAAAGCTGGTTGCGATCGACGCCAGCGAGGGGCCTTCAGCCCCCCGGCTCGCCGCTGCCGCGGCCGACGTTGCCGGTGCGCCGCCTGCGCCCCCGGCGGTCATCAGCCGGGCCGCCTGGGGCGCCAACGAGGCCTACATGACCTGGCCACCGGAGTACGCCAAGGTGACCCACTTTGTCATCCACCACACCGCCACCAGCAACGCCAGCGCCGACGCCGATCCTTACCAGGTGATGCGGACGATCTACTACTACCACGCGGTCACCCTTGGCTGGGGTGACATCGGCTACAACTTTGTGGTCGACCGACAGGGCCGCATCTATGAGGGCCGCTATGGCGGAGACGGGGTCATCGGCGGCCATGCCCGCCCCTACAACCGGGGGACGGTCGGCATCGCCCTCCTGGGAGACTATGGCGCAAGCGACGTGCCCCCGGCAGCGGCGCTGGGCATCGAAAAGCTCCTGCACTGGAAGTGCGCCTTCCATGGAGTCGACCCCCTCGGCAACTCCTGGATCTATGACCGCACCCTGCCCAACATCATGGGTCACCGCGACTGCAACCAGACGACCTGCCCCGGCGATCGCCTCTATGCCCTGCTCCCCGGGTTCCGCAGCGACGTGGCCAGCATGCTCCGCGACACGGCACCGCAGATCACGATCACCAGTCCTCAGGCCGGCGCCACCATCTCGGGGCAGTGCAGCGTGGCGTGGCAGATCAACTGGCCGGTCAGCGAGGTATCGCTCTACATCGACGGCAACCTGCGCCAGGCCGTGGCCGCCTCGTCCACAACGTGGACCTGGGACACCCTGGCTATGTCAGACGGCACGCACCAGCTACGGGCGGTGGCCCGCAACCCTCTGGGGCAATCGGCCACCAGCGAGGTCAGCGTCCAGGTCAGCAACACCCCGCCCCGCTGGCTGCAGCCGGACGCGAGCGGGTTGCACGTGGAGGGTGCCGTCGGCCTCAACTCTGCTGCCGAGTACGCCACCTCGGCCGACGGCCTGTCCTGGACCCCGTGGATTTCTGCAACGCTCGTCCTCGCGCCGGATGGGCGCAGTGGCACCCTGCCGCCGCAAGCCTCGTGGGCGGATCGCTGCGTCAGGGCGCGGGCCAGCGATGGCCTCGGCCGGGTCGCCTACAGCCCGCCCATCCACTGGCCGGCAGCCGGCGACCCATCGCCCGAGTACCGCTGGTGGGGCGACTGTGGCGCCCGCTCCTACATGCCCTTGATCCTGCGGTAGGCCCACCCGCGTGGCTCTTGGCAGGGCTTTCTCCGCTGTGGTATACTGCCCCAGGCCGGCCCCCTCACCGGGCGGCCTCTCCCTGCGACCCGCGCAAAGCTACGAACGGCGCGGGGCGGTGTCGGTGCAGCCATGGATCGGAGGAATGGGCCCGTGGAGCTCAGGCGTTGTGCCATAGAGACCCAGGCGGTGCATGCGGGCGAGCGTGCCCCGCGCCCCGACTTTACTCCCGTCAGCACGCCCGTTCAGCGCTCGGTCGGCTACCTGTACGAGAGCATGGACGACCTGGATGCGATCTTTGCCAATGCGCGCCCGGGCTACGTCTATGCGCGCTACGGGAATCCGACCGTCTCTGCCCTCGAGGAAGCGGTCGCCGTGCTGGAAGGGGGTGAGGCAGCGATTGCGACCGCCTCCGGCATGGCAGCCGTGCACCTCGTGCTCCTTGGGGCGGGACTCCGGCCCGGGGAAGCAATCGTGGCTGCCCGCGACCTCTATGGGGCCAGCTATGCCCTGCTGGCCGGCCCGATGCGCGAGCTCGGCGCCCGGGTGACGTTCGTGGACGTCACCGACCTCGACAGCACGCGGGCGGCCATCGAGGCTCATCGGCCCCGCCTCGTCTTTGTCGAGACGCTTTCCAACCCCCTGCTCAAGCTCGCTGACATTCCCGCCCTCGCCGAGGCTGCACACGGTGCGGGTGCCCTCCTCGCCGTCGACTCGACGTTCACAAGCCCGTACCTCCTGCAGCCCCTGGCCTGCGGGGCGGATTACGTGGTGCACAGCGCCACCAAGTACCTTGGAGGCCACGGCGATGTGCTCGGCGGCGTCATCATCTCCTCAGGTGAACGCGTTCGGCAGCTGCGCGAGTTGCTCAAGCTCACCGGTGCCAACCTCGCACCGGATGCGGCCTGGCTGGTGCTCCGTGGCCTGAAGACGCTGCCGCTACGCATGCGCCAGCAGTGCGAGAATGCCATGCAGGTCGCTCGCTGGCTGGCCGCGCACCCCGATGTAGTCCGCGTGCACTACCCCGGCCTGCCGCAGCAACCGCAACATGAGCTGGCGAGCCGCCTGTTGAGGCCAGGGCTCTACGGCGCCATGGTCAGCTTTGAGCTCCCCGGAGGCATCCGGCAGGTCCGCCGTTTCATGGAGGCCCTGCGCCTGTGCCTGCCGGCTACCACCCTTGGCGACGTGTACACCCTCGTGCTGCACCCGGTCATGTCGTCACATCGCTCCGTGCCGCCGGAGGAGCGCGAGCGGATGGGCATCCGCGACGGGCTGGTGAGGATGTCGGTCGGCATCGAGGACGCAGCCGATATCATCGCCGACCTCGAGCAGGCGCTGGCCGCCAGCCGCAGCTCATGACCGCTCACGGAGATCCGCCGATGGGCATCTATGAGCGCTATGCCGAGATCTACGACCGGTCGGGCCAGATCAGCTTCAGCCTGCGGATGATCCCCTATCTGCTCGACATCCTCGAGCGGCGTGGCTTTGCCGGGCAGACCATGCTCGACCTCGCCTGCGGCACCGGAACGGTAGCCCTGGCCTTCGCCAGCCGCGGCTGGCGCGTCTATGGGGTCGACCGATCGCCGTCGATGCTGGCCCAGGCGCGGCGCAAGGCCGAGGAGGTCGGGCTGAACCTGCTCCTCAGCGAGCAGGACATGCGCTCCTTCATCCTGCCTGAGCGAGTTGACCTCATCACCTGCCTGTTTGACAGCCTCAACTACCTGCTCACCGTAGAAGACCTGCAGCAGGCCTTCTCCCGCGTGGCCGCACACCTCGCTCCCGGCGGGCTCTTTATCTGCGACATGAACACCATCTGGGCGCTCTCGGAGATATGGGACAACAACGTCTACTTCTCCGAGAACAACGAGCTCTCTATCATCATGGAGTCCAGCTTTGATCGGGACATGCGCATGGCTACCGTGCGGCTCGTCGCCTTTGTCAAGAGAGGTGAGCTGTACGACCGGATCGAAGAGGTTCACATCGAGCGTGCCTATCCAGAGCGCACCGTCAGCGCCGCGATGAAGCGGGCCGGCCTGCAGGTGCTGGCACGCTATGAGGCGTTCACGCTGAACCCTCCCACTTCTCGCACACCCAGAATCCTGTGGATCGCCCAACCGGCCGAGCCGGGGCCGGAGCAGTGAGATGGTCGCATTGGGGGTACTGGCACGCCTGATCTACCGGCTGAGCCGCCACCGGTTTCTGGGCCTGCCCGTAGACCTGCTCACCGCTTCCCTGGCCGGAGGGCTCTTTCTGTATGGCGTGGGCTCTCCGCTGGTCGCAGGACGGCAGGCGCTGGCCCCGATCGCCCTTGCCGGGCTCGTGCTATGGGCGGTCCTCGTGCTCCTGCTGCGTCGTCGTCGTTTCATCCTGTTCACGGCGGACTCCGGGTTTCGTCCGCTACCCCACGGGAAGCTCGAGCCGTTCAGTCGCGTGCCCCTACGAGCCAGCGGAGCCTTCGCCGTGAACCAGCGCACACGCTACTTTGTGGAAGCGCCGGGCTTTATCGAGGCCACCGAGTTCGGCGAGAGAGTCCTCATGGCACAGGCAAGACGGGTCAGCATCCTCGGCCTCTTGAGGTCGCCTGAGGACGAGTGGGGATGGTGGTACATCTTCTTCAGGCCCGAAGACGTGGGCTCATTGCAGGCTGGCAAGCTCTACTTCGGCTGGAGGCCACGGCCCGCCTTGCGCCTCGCCGACGCCCACGGGACCGTGCTGAGCTATCTCTCGTTTTCGGATACGTCCGCGCGCGATCGGATCGCCGGGGACCTTCTGGCATGCGGCGCCTGCACCTCGCAATAGCGCTTCCCGGGAGCGATACTCCTGGAGTGTCCCTCTCCCGAAGAAGAACCCACGTCAACACCCACAGCGAGCACCGGCCAATGGCTCGGGGGTGCATCCAAGATGCGTCACTGCCTGGGCTGCAGCCGGGTGTTTTGCTGGGCCACAGCCCGGCCCTGCCCGAGGGCCCTGCACCGGGTTCGCGCGAAACGTAAAGCCTGGTGGCCGACAGAGCGTCCCCGGCAGGCTGCCTGACTGCGAATCTGCCGACCAGTCTGGGATGCACCCTGGCACAACTGCCCGTTGACTCCGCCCTGCATCGCAGGTACAATAGACCGCATGCCCGGGGTCCGGAACGCTCCGAAGCCTTCCTGCGGTGACAGTGGCCGCGAGGCCCGACGTCGCCCGGTGTGGCGGCCGGCCTGTTGGCCCGCGGTACCGGCTGGTCTGGAAGCGCGTGGCCTGCGCTCGCCAGCAGACCCCCGTGGCAGGAGGAAGTGACCCTTGTCTAAGGAGAAGCTCATGCTGATAGACGGCAACGCGCTTGTGCACCGCGCCTACCACGCGTTGCCGGAGGAACTCAGGACGTCCTCGGGCGAGCCGACCAATGCAGTCTACGGCTTTACCCAGATGTTCCTGAAGGCATATAACGAACACAGGCCAACGCATATCGTGGTGGCCTTCGACATCGGACGCACATTCCGCCATGAACGCTACGAGGCGTACAAGGCCAACCGTGCCAAGATGGACGAGGCGCTGGCCGCCCAGTTCGAGACGGTCCGCGAGCTCATCGATGCTTTTGGCATCTCCCGCTGCGCTCAGCCGGGCTATGAGGCGGATGACATCCTCGGCACCCTCGCCCGGCTCGGCCGCAAGAAGGGAATGGAGGTGCTCATCGTCACAGGGGATACGGACGCGTTCCAGCTCGTGGAGCCGGGCGTCAGGGTCCTCACTCCTGGACGTCGTTTCCAGGACACGATCCTCTATGACGTCGAAGCCGTGCAGCAGCGATACGGCCTGCGGCCGGAGCAGCTGACCGACTACAAGGCGCTTGTCGGCGACACCTCCGACAACGTGCCCGGCGTCCCCGGCATCGGCGCCAAGACGGCCAGCCAGCTCCTGCAGCAGTTTGGAAGCCTCGAGGGCATCTACGAGCACCTCGACCAGGTCCGTGGCGAACGGACGCGGGCAGCCCTTGAAGCCCACCGCGACCAGGTCTTCGAGGCGAAAAAGCTTGTCACCATCGTAACCGACGTGCCCCTGGAGTTCGACTGGGATAAGGCCCGCTTCTCGGACTATCCGCGCGATCGGGTGATGAGCATCTTCCAGCGGCTGCAGTTCCGCAGCTTGGTCGATCGGCTTCCTGAGCCGCCGCGCTCGACGATGCGGGGAGCACAGCTGGCCCTCTTTGAGGCACCGGCCGAGGCCAGGCCGGTGCAGGCGCATGGCGAGTGCCAGGCCATCCGCACGCGCGGAGACCTGGCAGAGCTCGTGGCGCGGCTTCGGCAGGCGCCTCTCCTGGCGCTGGACGTAGAGACGACCGATCTCGATGCCATGCGGGCCGACCTTGTCGGCATCGCCTTGACCGACGCGCCCGGCCGCGGATATTACATCCCCGTCGGCCACGACAGGGCCATCGAGCCCGGGCCGCAACTCGAGCTGGGCGAGGTCGTTGAGATGCTGGGCCCGCTCTTCGCCAACCCGCGCCTGCCCAAGGTGGCGCACAACGCCAAGTACGACATGACGGTGCTCGCAGAGCACGGGCTCGAGGTCAACGGCCTCACCTGGGACACCATGCTGGCCGCCTGGCTCGTCGACCCCTCGGCGCACAGCCTGGGCCTCAAGACCCTGGCCTGGGAAAAGCTGGGCCTCGAGATGACCCCCATCGACGACCTGATCGGCAAGGGCAGGGACCGCGTGACGATGGCCCAGCTCCCCGTCGAGCGGGTGATGGCCTACGCCTGCGGCGATGTCGACGTCACCCTGCGCCTGCGTGAGCATCTGGCAACCGAGCTGCGGGAGCGCAATCAGGAGCGACTCTTCCAGGAGATCGAGGTGCCGCTCGTCCCCGTGCTCGTAGATATGGAGCGCAGAGGTGTCGCGCTCGACGTTTCCGTGCTCCGCGCCATGTCGGCTGACCTGTTCCGCCGCCTCGCCAGGCTGGAGGAGGACATCTACCGTCTTGCCGGGCACCCGTTCAACATCAACTCGCCGAAGCAGCTGGCGGGGGTTCTGTTCGAAGAGCTCCGCCTCAAGCCGGTGCGCAAGACGCGAACGGGCAACTCGACCGATGCCGCCGTGCTCGACGCGCTGCGCGGCCGGCACCCCATCATCGAGGCGATACTCGAGTACCGACAGCTCGGCAAGCTCAAGAGCACGTACGTCGACGCCCTGCCGCTCCTAGTCAACCAGCGGACTGGGCGCGTGCACACCTCCTTCAATCAGACCGCGGTGGTCACCGGGCGGCTCTCATCAAGCGACCCGAACCTGCAGAACATCCCGGTGCGCACCGAGCTCGGAAGCCAGGTCCGACGTGCTTTTGTGGCCCCAGAGGGCTGGTTCCTCCTTTCGGCGGACTATTCGCAGGTCGAACTGCGCATCCTTGCCCATGTCTGCAACGATCAGGCGATGCTCGAGGCCTTCGCCCGTGGCGAGGACATTCACGCCCGTACGGCCGCAGCCCTCTACGGTGTGCCGCTCTCGCAGGTGACGCCGCAGCAGCGGTCGATGGCCAAGACGGTGAACTTTGGCGTCATCTACGGTATGGGCGACTATGGCCTGGCCCAGCGTACCGACCTGTCGCAGGCGGAGGCAGCGCGCTTTATCGAGAGCTATTTCTCCCGCTTCCCTGCCGTGCGTGCCTACGTCGAGGAGACCAAAGAGAAGGCACGCCGCGAGGGGTACGTCGAGACGCTCTTCGGCCGGCGGCGGTACTTCCCGGAGCTGGCGCCGGAGAGCAAGGTCCCGGGGAACGTGCGCCGCGCCGCCGAGCGTATGGCCATCAACATGCCCATTCAGGGCACGGCGGCCGACATCATCAAGATCGCGATGATCCGCCTGCATCGTGCGCTGCACGAGCGCGGGCTTCGGTCAGCGATGATCCTGCAGGTCCATGACGAGCTGGTGCTGGAGGTTCCTCAGGAGGAACTGGAGGTCGTGCAGCCGCTCGTAAGGTCGATTATGGAAGGGGCCTGCGAACTGCGGGCCCCGCTGCGGGTCGACGTCAAGGTCGGAAAAAACTGGCTGGAGATGTGACACAGATGCTGCTCAGCAAAGACCTCGCATCCCGGTTCCGGGCGGCGATCGCCGCCGCCCAGGCGGCCGGCGAGCTGCCGCCGTTCGAGGTGCCGGACGTGCCGGTAGAGCGCCCCAAACAGGCGGGCTTTGGAGACTATGCCACGCCTGTGGCCATGCAGCTTGCCCGCCTCGCCCGGCAAGCGCCGCCGGCGATTGCCGAGACGATGGTGCGCTTCCTGGAGGTGCCGCCCTACGTCGAGAGGATCGACGTGGTGCGCCCCGGCTATGTGAACGTGGCCCTATCGCCGCGTTGGCTGGCCAGCCAGGTCGACGAGATCCGTCGGCAGGGCGCGAGCTTTGGCAACGTGGACCTCGGTCAGGGTGCGCGCGTGCAGGTCGAATACGTCAGCGCCAACCCCACCGGCCCTCTGACGATGGGATCCGGGCGCAACGCAGTCATCGGCGATGCCCTCGCCAGCGTGCTGCAGGCAGCGGGCTACCGGATCGAGCGGGAGTATTACGTCAACGACGCCGGCAGCCGCATGGCGGCGTTCTACGCCAGCCTGTACGCCCGCTATTGCCAGGCGCTTGGCGTGCCCGAACAGGTGCCTGAGGACGGCTACCTCGGCCAGTACCTCGTCGAGATGGGCCAGCGAATCGCGGCTGACGAGGGCGACCGCTACCTGCACATGCCCCGAGAGGAGGCGATCGCAGCCATCGGCGAGCGCGGCCTGGCCATGGTGCTCGAATCCATCCGCAGCGACCTGGCCTCCATGGGCGTCGTGTTCGACTGCTGGTTCTCCGAGCGCAGCCTCTACGACCGCGGCCTCTTCCAGCAGATTCTGGAAATGCTGCGTCAGCGTGGCTATGTCGAGGAGCGGGAGGGAGCGATCTGGTTCCGCGCAACCGCCCTCGGAGGGGACAAGGATGAGGTGATCGTCCGCTCCGACGGTCAGCCGGGCTACTTTGCCTCCGACATCGCCTACCACTACGACAAGTTCGTCCTGCGTGGCTTTGACCGGGTGATCGACGTCTGGGGGGCCGACCATCAGGGGCACGTGCCGCGAATGAAGGCCATGATGCGCGCCCTTGGGCTCGATCCGGACCGCCTGGTGCTGCTGCTCTACCAGCTCGTGACGCTGCGCCGGGGCGGCGAGATAGTGCGCCTCTCCAAGCGCACCGGCGATATCATCACCCTGCGGGAGGTCCTCGACGAGATCGGCTCCGATGCGCTCCGCTTCTTCCTGCTGTCGCGCTCGGCCGAGAGCCAGATGGACCTGGACCTCGAGCTGGCCGTGCGCCAGTCGGAGGAGAACCCGGTCTACTACGTCCAGTACGCCCACGCGCGTATCGCCAGCATCCTCCGGCGCGCCGGTGACCTGCCGCTCGAAGAGGGCGACACCTCGCTCCTGGTAAGCGAGCCGGAGCAGAACCTGATCCGAGCGCTGTTGCGCCTGCCGGAGGTCGTCTACCAGGCGGCGGCGGACCTCGCGCCCCATCATCTCACTTACTACGCGCAGGACCTGGCCGGCGTCTTCCACGGCTTTTACCGGGACTGCCGGGTGGTCTCGTCGGACCCTGCCGATCGGGCCATCACACTCGCCCGGCTCAAGCTGGTCGATGCCGCCCGCATCGTCCTGGCGAGGACGCTCAACCTCATGGGCATGAGCGCGCCCGAGTCGATGTAGCCGGCGCATCCTGCACACCGTCTGCCAGGTCTCCCCGCCCCGTTGGCCTGCGGGAGGGGTGGTGCGACGTGTCGCCCTGGAGAAAGGCGACGCCGCGCATCGCCCCTCCTCCGCAAGAAACGGGTGGTCGCGGCGTGTCCGCGCAGGTATAATGGCAGGTGAGCATCTCGAAACGGTGCGTCGCGCGGAGGAGCCGGCCATGACCCTCGATCAGCTTGCCGCAGACTATGCCCTAGTCGAGCGGGCTATCCTGTACCTGGCCGCCAATCGGTTCCGGCAGCCATCGCTCGCCGAGGTCGCCGCCGAGGTCGGCCTCAGCCCCTACCATTTCCAGCGGCTTTTCCGGCGCTGGGCGGGCATCAGCCCCAAACGCTTCCTGCAGTTTCTGACCAAAGAGCATGCCAAGGCGCTCCTCGAGCAGTCGCGCGACCTACTCAGCGTGACCTACGAAGCCGGCCTCTCAAGCCCGGGCCGACTGCATGACCTGTTTGTCACCTGCGAGGCTGTCACCCCTGGCGAGTACAAGAGCCGGGGCGAGGGCATTGTGATCACCTACGGCTTCCATCCGACGCCCTTTGGCGAGTGCCTGCTGGGCCTAACCTCACGGGGCGTCTGCTGGCTCTCCTTCGTCACCGACGGGGACCGCGAAAGCGCCCTGGCCGCGTTGCTGCAGCGCTGGCAGCGGGCTCAGGTCCGCCCTGACCAATCGGGCACGCGGTCCGTGGTCGAGCGTATCTTTGCCCGCCCTGCGGGTGGTGTGCCCCTCCCCTTGCTTCTCAAAGGCACGAACTTTCAGATCAAGGTCTGGGAGGCCCTACTGCGGATTCCGCCGGGCTGCGTGGCCTCGTACCAGGATATCGCCCGCTCCATCGGCGCCCCTGCCGCTGCCCGGGCGGTTGGCCGGGCCGTTGGCGAGAACCCCATCGCCTTTGTCATACCCTGCCACCGGGTCATCCGTCGCGCCGGCAGCTTTGGCGCGTACCGGTGGGGGGAGGCCAGAAAGCAGGCCATCCTGGCCTGGGAGGCGTACCGGACCATGGCCGGGCAGGCGCCCGGAAGAGGCTCCGTCCGTTGACCCCGGTCCGGAGCCCTTGTATACTGGAAGCAGTGGCCGAGAGCCACCGCCCTGCCCTCAAGAGGAGTGCCCAGTCTCGGTGTGCCTGGCTGGCGGGAGGGGACGCATGCGCCGGTTGCTCTATCCTGCGCTGCCTGTGCTCGCAGCCCTGCTGACTGCCTGTGCTGCCTTGCCGGAAGCCTACCTGCCCTCGCCGACACCGGCTGCGACCGCCACGCCGACGCCGATCCCCTTTCCCACCTTCTCCGCCGTGGAGGAGGAAGCCTTCGCGGCGCAGCGCCTGCGCCTCGTCGAGGTCGGCATCATCGGGCTCGGGATCAAAGACCCGGCTGTGATCGAGGCGATGAAAAAGGTCCCACGGCACCGGTTTGTCCCGCCCTCCTACGTCGGCCACGCCTACCTGAACGCCCCCCTGCCCATCGGGTACGGGCAGTCGATCTCGCAGCCCTACATCGTGGCCCTCATGACGGAAGCGCTCCGTCTGCAGCCAACCGATCGGGTGCTGGAGATCGGCACCGGCTCGGGCTATCAGGCGGCAATCCTCGCCGAGATCGCGCAAGAGGTCTACACGATCGAGATCATCAAGCCCCTCGCCGATTCGGCCGCCGCGCGGCTGGCTGCCATGGGCTATGACAACATAGAGGTCAGGTATGGCGACGGGTACTTTGGCTGGGAGGAGCAGGCGCCCTTCGACGCCATCATCGTGACCTGCGCCCCGGACCACGTCCCGCCCCCCTTGCGCTCGCAGCTTGCCGACGGCGGCCGCATGGTGATCCCTGTTGGACCGCCCGGAGGTTACCAGGAGCTGTGGCTCATCGAGCGCCACGGCGACGAGTTCACTACCCAGAGCCTCGGCGGTGTCCTCTTCGTCCCCCTCACCCGCGAGCTTCGCTAACCGACGTATGCCTCCATCGGGACCGAACCGCGCCGGCGACCGGCCAGCGGCGCCATGGCCACCAGTGCACTGAGGTAGGCGCCGGCCCCGAGCCACAGGACCGCCCGAAAGCCCCAGCTCACCGCGAACATCACGGCGAGCACGCTGGCGATCACCGACGCGGAGCCATTAATGGCCCACGCCCAGGGGATGACGCCCGGCGACATGCGCTCCAGGAGCGCAATCCCCTTTGCAAAGGGCACACCCATGAGCACGCCGACCGGGGCAAGGCTGACGATGGCTACCACAACCCGGAGGAGCAGAGGACAGCCTAGCGCGACCGCGAGAACACCCTGCACCACAAACGGCATCACCACCGTGAGCGCGACCAGGCAGGCGAGGGCGGTACGGAGCTCCCAGCGCGGCGCCATCAGGCTGCCCAGCCCGGCAAAGAGCAGGAGCGAAAAAACGACGATTGCCAGCGCCAGTGTTGGCTGCCCGAGGAACAGGATGAAGCTTTGAGCAAGGGGAATCTCCACAGACAAGAAGCCCAACCCCAGCATCGCGAAGTAGACCAGCGCCCGCCCGCGCACGCGAGCGCCCGTCCGGCCCCGCCGCAGCGAGGGCGACTGTGCCAGAAGGGGCCCGCAGATCAGTCCGGCCGACAGCATCAGAACCACAGCCAGTAGCGCGAGGAGCACAAGGTAGCCGCTACCTCCGAAGGGTTGCCAGGTCCGCCCGAGGCTCTGCAGGATGGCAGGCGTCTGCCCCCAGCGGAAGTAGTGGAAGAAGAAGGGGCGGTCGTCGGTAGCGGGCCGAACGTCGTAGGCATAGGAGCGGACAAACCCCTGCGGATCGGCCAGCAGGTCGCGGAAAGCTTCGTAGTGAGCAGGCCTCGGCACGCGAATGTGGACATTGACCTCATCCGCCGAGACGTCCGGCAGCCAGACCAGGTCATAGGCACGCGAAGCCACGAAGGAGCGAACCGCTTCCCGGTCGGCTGCACTCAGCGGCGCCCTCGCCACGATCAGAGTGATCGTGCGAAGGGAGCGGAATGCAGCCAGATGCTCCGCCGGCGCGGCGGACCCCAGCCGGCGCAGCGCCGCCTCGATGGCCGCCAGTGTCCGCAGCGATTCCGATGGCGGCGACTGGAGCCAGCGCGTGATCACGAGCACGCCGTCCGGCTCGAGGCGCTGGAGATAGTCGGTCAGTGCCTCGACCGTGTAGCGATAGTCCTCGCTCAGGCTGTAGGCGCCGGAGGTCACCGGGTGAAAGGCGTCCCTCAGCGCCACGACGATAGCATCGTAGGTCTCATTTGCCCTTCGCACGTAGGTGCGCCCTTCGGACACCTCCACGCGCACCCGAGGATCGTTGTATAGGTCGAAGGTGAACCCGGCGAGCTCCCCGCGCAGCACCTGTACGACCAGCGGATCGTGCTCGACGGCGGTCACCCGCTCCGCCCCGCTTGCCAGCGCCATGAGCACGCTCCATCCGGACCCCGCCTCGAGCACCAGGTACCGGCGGGCCTCAGGACGCAGCGCCCGAACGACTGCGTCGGGCACATTCGCAGCCAGCTCGCGCGCCAGATCGCTATCCGGCGGCAGGGCTGTGACCGGCTGCAGGCTGCCTCCGTCCAGGGTGAGGCCGGCCTGAAGGGGAGGATGGGAGATCAGTGCGTTCTCACTCAGCCCGGGCATGACGTGTATGGCGCTGCTTTCCACCACATCCACGCGCGCTACCGGCCCCCATCGTGATAGCACCAGCCTGGCGTCGGGCGCGTACAGGGCCTGGGCCAGAGCCTTGTACGGAGAGAGCCGCAGCGCCACCCAAGCGGGCCGGACCACCCCCACCGCGATCAGGAGCGCTGCTCCGGCAAGAGCTAACAGCCGTTGGAGCATTCCATGCCCGCCTACCTCTGAACGGGCAAGTAGCGCAGCGGCAACAAGCCCCGCTGCAGTGCTTGCAGCCAGGGCCCCCTCCGCGCCCAGCCAGCTCAGCGCCGGCAGAACGGCCAGACATCCAACCGCCGAGCCGGCAAGGTTGGCAGCATACACCCGATGCAGACCCCGCGGGTCAGCCTGCAGCATGCCGCTGACTGCCAGACCGCTAAAGAGAAAGGGCACGGCAGCCGCGCCAAAGACTGCAACCAGATAGAGAACCTGTCGGCCGTCCCACGCGATAGCATAGGAGTCGAATGGTACCAGATTCAGAGCAGCGTAAGCGCCCAATGCGGAGAGCGAAAAGCCTCCTGCCCACCGACCGGGGTGCTTGCCGAGCTGCGGCCGCAGGCTCAGCAGCGAGCCCGACGCTCCCGAGCCGAGGAGCGCGAGGCTCACCGCCATGAAGGCGAAATGATAGAACTGGGCGACGGCAAAGATACGGGTGAGGGTGAGCTCAAACGCCAGCGTGCCCGCAGAGAGGAGCCCGACCCCCAAGAGGGCCGGAGTCCGGGCGGGATGGCATCTCCCGGGGTGCCCGTGAGCGGACATGGTCCGGACGTGACCTCTGGCACGCGAAGGGGCTGTCTGGAAATGTGTGCCCCCAAGGGGATTCGAACCCCTGTCGCAGCCTTGAAAGGGCTGTGTCCTGGTCCACTAGACGATGGGGGCAGGCAGTTACCCATTATAGGGGCAGGCGAGGGCGGGGTCAAGCGGGCGGCCGGCGATGCCTGGCCCGATGCTCACAAGACAGGGAACCACGCCCTGACCGCAGGGATGTGAGGGGCCAGCGGCCCGCTCCGGTGCCGCTGGCCGGTGCCCACGCGTTCTGGCCTGCGCAATACGGCCGGCGGAGTACGGAGCTACTCCTTCTCCTCAGCCTCCTCAGGCTTCTCGCGCTTGATCACCTCTACCTGCGCCTCGGCCTCCGGCGCGACTCCCTCGGCGACCTCCTCAGCCTCCACCGGGATCACGCGCACGATGAGCTCGTCGGGATCGCTGAGGATCTCGATCTTCTCGCCGAGGTTGAGGTCACCCACGCGAATCTCCTGGTCGACCTCGGTCAGCTGATCGAGGCTAACCTCAATATGCGCGATGAGATCGCCCGGCAAGCACTCGACCTCGACCGCCTCGAGCCCGTGGTGCAGGATTCCCTGGCCACTGCGGACCGCCGGCGAAGCCCCTGTGAACACAACAGGAATCTCCGCGCGGATCCGCTCGGTCATGACGACCTCGTACAGGTCGACGTGTAGCAGCCGCCGCTTGATCGGCTCGCGCTGCACCTCGCGCAGGAGCACCATCCGCGTAGCCTGATCGTCACCGACCTGCAGCTTGATAAGCTGGTTGCCGCCCGCCTGCTGCAGCACCTGACGGAGCTGACGCTCCTCGATGGACAGGGCAATCGGCTCGGTGCGATGGCCATAGACAACCGCCGGGATCAGGCCCTGCCGGCGAAGCTGACGAACCTGCTTGCCGGTGACCGTGCGCGGCTGTGCCGTCAGGGTGAGCTGTTCCATAATGGTGGCATCCTCTCTCTGTGGTATCCAGCAAACCCGGCGCACGCGACCCCGATTGAGCACGAGGTCGCACCGCCCGGGCGCCTTGTTGCTCCTCACGAGCCATTCCCCGCGGCGACCGACTCGCCGCGGCCCTGTGAGCACAAAACAGGAGGGACACCCAGGTCCCTCCCAGTCCTCAGCCTCCAGACCCCCTGATTTTAGCCTATGGGCGCCGTTTGGTCAAGTTTGCAGGAGGCACACCTGCTCAGACCTGGGTCTGGCGCCTGGCGTCCTATGAAGCTCTTGGGCTTCCTGCCCATGCCGGCCAGCATTGCGCCTGAACGCGACGCCCCCTCCCCGGCGCGCTCGCGCGCGCCGGGGAGGGGGCGAGGGGGGTGGAGTAGACCGCGCACAGGCGGGCTGGCCGACCTCGTGCAGTTGCGCAGCCGGCGCCTCGAGCACGACAGAGCGCGGCTTCCCCTAGCCTTCCGGCGCCGCACATAACTCCAACACGATCTCGCTCAGGCGACGAACCCCTTCGCCGAGGCCATCCACAGGCACGGCTTCGTCCGGGCCTCCAATGTGTGCAAACTGGTCGCGACCCAGGTAGACGGGCAGAAAGCCATAGTAGGTCGTCCCCAGCGCCAGCAACTGTCTGCCGTGACCGGCGTCAGCCCCGATCGGCAGCACAGGTACCCCCGGCTCTTCCCACACCGCGACCCGCTCGATCGCCCGGTACAGCGGTGTGTCCCAGGAGCACTCACGCCCCGGCTCCTCGCTCAGAAGCTGGAAACGCAGCTCCGGAACCCCCGAGACCGACCGCAGGTCGGCCAGCACCTGCTCGCGATCGCGCCAGGGCATGGTATGCACCTCGATGATCGCGCTCGGACACAGGGGGTCATCCGGCCATGGCTCCAGCCGGATCAGGTCAACCGTGTCCCGCAGGCGGCTGGCCGCGGTCTCGTTCTCGGCCAGCCGCGGCGCCACAAACCGGCTCCACGCCCACGGCTGCGAAAGCACATTCCTCACCGGGAACCCATACCGCGCCGTCAGGCGGGCAAAGAACTCGTTGTTCGCCGCCGACGGGACGATAGGAGCATCCCAGGTCAGGAAGCGGTTCACCGCCTGCACGAGCTGCTCGCTGGCCCCATCCGGGAGCTTGCCCGTGCCTGCCCCGTTGCGCGAAGGACCAACGCGCAGCGACAGATACCCCTTGGTGTAGGTACTGATCATCCACGCCCGCTGGCCGGGCTGCAGCTCCACGGCTCCACCGCCCGGACCGAGCACGTACTCGGCCTGCAGTCCGGATAGCTCCTCAAGCACCGGGCTACGAGGCTGAGCCAGCTGGTCCCTGTTGCCCGTTGCGACGAGGACCACATCGCGTTCCAGGGGCAGCCCCAGTCTGTGCAGGACAAGGAGCGTCATGACGTTGATGACGGTCTGCCCCTTCGGTTCGACCGCACCGGCCCCGTACAGGCATCCGTCAACGATGGCCCCCTCTAGTGGCGGAACGGTCCAGCCTTCCGAATCCGTACGCGCCTGCTCGAGATAGCTGTAGAGGACGATCGGCCTGGCCTTTCCCTGACCGCGCAGCCGGGCCACCAGCGCCGTGTGTCCCTCCCCCGCCGAAAGCAGGTAGCTCTCGACGCCCGCGTCGAGCAGCTTGGACTGCAGCCACTCCGCCGCCTCAGCGGCCTTTTCCGGGTCAGACGTGTCGACCCGGAGATAGCCCTGCAAAAGCTCTGTGGCCTCCTCGCCGATCCCGACCCAGTCGATCGTCGACCTCGCGACGACGACGCTCGACGGCAGAGGAGGAGCGGGCGCTGCTGCGGGAGGGCTCAGCCTGGCAGCGAGCCAGGCACTTCCGCGCTCGCTCGAGAGGATGAGCCCTACCGTGGCAAGCACGAGGAGTATCAGCACCGCTCCCTCAGGGTTGCGGCGCACAACCGATCCGATGGACCTTTGTCCGAACCCACGCCCCATGGACATCTGCCTTCCGTCCTGGAACGCATACTCTCAGCTATTGAGTCGGTAGCCGTGCGTTTCAACACTCGCACACTGCCAGGCGCCTTTTTCCACTGTACAGCATCGCGCGCCGCGGTGCAAGCCCGGCGGGTGGCCGCACTCTACCCTTTGACACGCCATACCCCGACCGCTATACTGCCGCTCAGGTCCGCCAACTATCGACTCGGAGGAAGTGACCCTTGCCCGCCTGGTCCATTCGTCCCTACGCCGGAACCCGAGAGGACGTCCTCGAGCTCTTGGCCGTCGAGCAACGGTCCTTCGGCGAGTGTCCGTACTCGGCGGAGGAGCTGTCCGCGCGGCTCGCCCGCCCCGAGCAGCGGGTGTGGCTGGCCGAGACGGAGGGCGGCGTCGTCGGCTTCCTATCAGGGTTCGAGACCCTCGGACTGGGAGGCCCCCGGCTGGAGGCCGACCTCCTCGGCGTTCACCCGGACTGGCGCGGAAAAGGGATAGCGACCGCCCTGCTCCTCGCGCTGCGCGGCCAGGCCGACGGGCAGCACCGCATCCGCGGAATTGTGAATCTCCACAACCCCGCCTCGGCTCGGGCCTTTGCGCGCGCCGGGTTTACACCATCGGAAGACCCTTGCGACCTACTGCTATATCGAATCCGAGGCCGCTCACCGCGACCGTTGCCGGTTTGGGGCGGGTCGGTGCGTCCTCTTGCGCGGCGGGCCGATGCCGATCAGCTTGCCGCCGTTGCCAGGGGCGAGGTGCTGACCCCAGAGCGCCTCTGGAGGTGCGCACGGGAGGCGGGCGTCACCATCCTGATCGCCGAGAAAGAGGGCACGGTTTTGGCGGGGATGGAGCTGCTCGAGGTGCACACCGTCCTCTACTCCGGGCTGTGGATAGAATCGATCCTGCCCTCTACGGTCTCGGGGCCGGCTCTCCACGGTCTGGTCGCCGCCTGTGTGGAGCTGGCGAAAGCGCAGGGCTTGGACGAAGTTGGCTGCCTGGTGCCGCACGGCCTTTGGCCGCTGCGGGCAACGCTCCTCGAAGAGGGGTTCGTGCCCCTCGACAGCTATCGAGTCTGGCAGGCCCCTCCTCTGACGGCGAGGTGGACGACCCTGTGAGCAGCCCGCGAAAGCACCTTGTGGGCCTCGCCGCCAAGGGGTTCCTCGGGCTTGCGGCCGCAGCTCTGTGCGCGCTCCTTCTCACGGTGTGGCGCGCCCCCTTTCTCGCCCTGTTTGAGCAGCCGGAGCGGCTCCGAGAGGTGGTCGCCCGGCTCGGCCCGGCAGGACCGCTGGCGATCGTGCTGCTGCAGGCGGCGCAGGTGCTGCTTGCACCTATTCCGGGGCAGGCTGTCACCGTCGTGAGCGGATTCCTCTTCGGACCTTGGCTCGGGACGCTGTACAGCATGATCGGGGTGTTCGTTGGCACGCTCGCCGGGCTGTGGCTGGTTCGGCGCTGGGGTCGACCCCTTGTGGAGCGCCTGCTTGATCCGCTGAGATTGGACCGGATCGATCGGCTAGCTCGCGCCCTTGGTGCGCCGTTCCTCTTCCTCGTCTGCGTGCTCCCTTTCCTCCCGGATGACCTCATCATCTTGGCGGCCGGGCTGAGCCGCATACCCATCGCTGCCATCGTAGCCGCTGCACTCTTCGGACGGCTGCCGAGCGTGCTGATCGCCGCGCACTTGGGCCGCGGCGCTATGGCGGTCCGTTTGACCGCTCCTCAGTGGCTGGTCCTCATCGCCGCTGCTCTGGTGCTGGCGGCCATGGCCTATGCGCTGCGGGGTCGAGGGGAGCGCGCCGTCTGGGCGCTGCTCGAGCGGATCGGCAAACGGCGGGAAAGGGACGAGCACTAGGGGGCTAGCGCCGCTCGCGCCCGCTTTTCTCTTCGAGGCGCCTCAGACGCCGCTTCACGTCCGCCAGCCGATACCTGTCAGGATGGGGGTCCTCCGAAAGCAGGGCAAGCGCCCGCATGGCCAGTTGATGGGCACGGGCAAGGTCATGAGCAGTGTGCTCATAGTACTTGGCCAGGGCGATACAGGCCTCCACGTCTTTCCCTTTGGCCAGTTCCCGCCACAGCGCTACGGCGTCCTCTGGGCGGCCCAGCCGCCTGTACAGCCGGGCGAGACGATGCATGGCCTCGCGACGCTCCTCCCGTCCAAGCTGGCAGCGCAGGCACTGCTCATACAGCTCTCTGGCGGAGGCCAGGTCGCCAGCCGCCTCCCGCCGCTGAGCCAGGCTGTAGAGGTCCTCGCCATGGCGCAACGTCCGCAGCGGCTCGCTGAGCGTCGCGCAGAGCGAAGCGGCCAGCGTGGCCAGGCTGAGGATGTCGTGGGCGTTGTGGTAAAAGACCTGGCGCAGCGGCTCTGCCCTTCCCCACAGCAAAAAGTCCCGGTACAGCCCGGGGATCGCCCACCCCGGCACATCGTCGCTGCTGCGCCGAACGAGGAGCACATGCTCCTCCAGGGAAGAGAGGGCGCAGGACTTGAGCCGCCGGCGCCACAGCCGCCGGGCTGGCAAGAGCAGGTCGAGATGGCACGGATCGGTCAGAGGCGGAGGCTGGCGGTTCATGGTAAAGCGCGTCTCGAGCAGTGGCCAGTCAAAAGCCCGACCGTTGAAGGTCACCAACCCGAGACACTCCGAGAGCGTCCGGCCGACGAGGGCGAGCATGGCCGGCTCCTCCGGAATGTCGCGCATAAAGTACTGCCGCACGACGAACTCGCCATCCTCGAACCTGCCAATGCCGACCAGGAAGGCATAGGTCCCTGTGCCTCCGGCCAGGCCGGTCGTTTCCGTGTCCAAGAAGGCCAGCCCGCAAAAGTCCGCCTCGAGACCCTCATCCTCGCCGAGCAGGAGCCGCAGGGTGGAGGGCCGGTACTCGAGCACAGACCCGACCCGCACCTGACCGTGGAGGTGCTCGAGGGGATAGCGGGTCTCCGAGACGAAGCAGGCACCTTCGGAGGTCTGGACCTCCACGCCCGCCACCCAGTCCTCGATCCGGTGGCGAGGCGGTGCCGACCGCGCGGGGATTGGCTCACCCCTCTCCTGGCGCACCTGGAGCCCGCCCGCCCCAAGCTGCACACCGAGGCGCTCAAGACGCTTCCGGAGATCATCAGCAGCCGCGCTCAAGGTTGCACTCCCCGCACCATGCCCTCGCCGCTGGCGACCTCGAGCAGGCGAAGGACCTGCTGCTTCAGGCCCGCCGCCGGATCCTGCACCGGGCCCACGCAGGCAGGGCAGCCGCCCTCACACGTGCAGCCTGCCACCAACTCGCGCGCCGCCTGCCAGACCTCCCTCCCGAGGGAGTAGAGCTGATCGCCAAGCCCTATGCCCCCGGGCACCTGGTCGTAGACGGTCACGGTGGGCCCTTCGGTGTGGCTCGAGCGGAGCTCCGGGACTACGCCGATGTCACGAGGGTCGCACATGAGAAAGAGAGGGGCCACATTCCCCAGCGCGTGGGCGAGCCCGGCCAGGCTGCCCGCCGGCACCTGCGACCCGTCCGCCCGCCAGTGGCACCGCCGACAGAGCGTGATCAGGTTCGAGAGCTGGTTGGCCTCGAGATAGGCGTCGTTCTTGCCCGGCTCATAGCCGAACTCGCGGAACGGCCGCAGGTGGTGCACGTCGTGCTCGCGGTCCTCACGTTCCGGCGCGCCGCAGAACCGGCAGCGAAAGCCATCTCGCTCCCGCGCGAGGCGGCGCATCTCCTGCCAGTTCGGGCCGCGGTCAAAGCGCACCTCCGGGCTCAGCACCCCCTCCTCCACCAGCGCGGCCGCCACCTCGGGTGGGAACCAGAACCAGCAGCCCCGCGTCTCCATCTCCTGCTCAGGGAGATCGATCGTCCCCCAGCCGAGGTTCTCGTGGGTGTACAGGCGCACTTTGCGATAGACCGAGGCGACACTGGTCACACGCACGCTGCCCCGCCCCTTGCACAGCCACAGGCCGGGCTCTCGCGCCTCCTCCTCGACGACCTGCACATGGGTCGAGTTCGACGCTTCAGTGTAATAGTCCACCTGCACCGGTGTGACCGTGGCGCGACGCCCATCCCAGTCCAGCCGCGTCACCTGATACGAGTGCCCCTCGTGCAAATAGATCGCGCCCTCGTGGATGAGCAGCGGCGCAGCAAAGGGCTCGACCATTCCGATGGGCCGCCCGGACTCCTCATCGACGATGACAAAGGAGTCGGGCGCGCTCGTGCGCAGCGAGACGTTCTGGGCAGGGTAGGCGTCACCCACCCAATAGCGGACGCCCCCTGCCGCGTGGAGCAGGCCCTCTTCGCGCAGCAGATCAAGGTAGACCGAGACGTCCTGCCCGCCGTACGGCTCCCCTTCGCGGAAAGGCAGCTCAAAGCTGGCACAGGCCAGGTGTCCCAGAAGGATCAGGGGGTTATAGGGGTTGATGAGGGCATGCTCCGGGGAGCGGCCGAGGAGGTAATCGGGGTGCAGCACAATGTACTGGTCGAGAGGGGAGCCCGCCGCGACGAGAATCGCGACGGATGTGCCCTGTCGGCGGCCGGCCCGGCCGATCTGCTGCCATGCCGAGGCGATGGTCCCGGGATACCCGACCATCACCACGGCCGCCAGCTCGCCGATATCCACGCCAAGCTCGAGGGCGTTGGTGGCCACGACTCCGCGCACGCTCCCCTGCCTGAGCCCGCGCTCGACCTCTCGGCGCTCGCCGGGAAGGTAGCCACCCCGGTAGCCGCGCACGCAGCCCGGCTGCCAGCCGTGCCGCTGCGCTTCCCGCAGGAGGTAGGTCAGCAGGACCTCAGCCGACACCCGCGACCGCGCGAACACGATCGTCTGCAGGCCGCGCTCAATCAAGCGGGCCGCGAGGGCCCGCCCGTCGAGGAGAGGGCTGCGCCGGATGCCAAGGGCGCGATCCACGATGGGCGGGTTGTAGAACAGGATGTGCCGTTCGCCCCGCGGCGCCCCGTCCTGATCCACCACGCTCACCGGCTGCCCGAGCAGCGCCTCCGCCAACTCGCAGGGATTGGCGATGGTCGCCGAGCAGCATATGAACTGGGGGTCCGCGCCGTAGAAGCGACACACGCGCTGGAGCCGGCGCAGCACGTTGGCCATGTGGCTGCCAAAGACGCCGCGGTAGGCGTGCAGCTCGTCCAGCACCACGTACCGCAGCCCCTGGAAAAAGCCCGCCCACTTGGTGTGATGGGGAAGGATGCCGGTATGCAGCATGTCGGGGTTGGTGAGCAGGACGCGCACCCGCCCCCTCACCGACCGCCGCACATCGGTGTCGGTGTCGCCGTCGTAGGTCTCGATGGAGAGGTCGGCCTCAGCCAGCCCGGCCAGTTCCGACAGTGCCGCGGCCTGGTCCTGAGTCAGGGCCTTGGTCGGAAACAGGTACATCGCCCGGGCACGTGGATCGGCGAGCAGTCTGGTGAGGACCGGCACGTTGTAGCAGAGCGTCTTGCCCGAAGCGGTGCCGGTCACGACGACAACGTTCTCACCCGCCAGCGCCCGTTCGATCGCAAGGCTCTGGTGCACGTAGGGCGCGTGGATGCCACGGCGCCTGAGAGCCTCCAGGACGCGAGGTGCGATGCCATCCGGCCACTCCCCATAGATGGCCTCGCGGGCAGGGAGATGATACCAGGCGGTCACTCCCTGCCGCACCTGCGGCTCTCGCCGCAGCTCCTCCAACGCGGCCTCCATGTCCAGGGCTGACAGGTTGCCTGACTGCCTTCGGAGCGAGGGAAAAGTCTCCAAGGCCTACCTCGCCCGCTGCTCGACCATCTCCCGCAGCCGGGCCTCATCGATCATCGGGGTCCCGAGCTCTTGCGCCCGACGCATCTTGGTGCCGCCCGGCGCCTCGCCCACCACCAGATAGTCGGTGTTGCGGGACACGGCATCGGTGACCTTGCCGCCGTGCGCCTCGATAAAGGCCGTAGCCTCCTCCCGGCTCATCCCCGGCAGCGTGCCCGTTATGACAAAAGTCAGCCCCTCGAGAGGGCGCCTCCCTTCGCCGGCCCGGCGCTCCGGCTCCATGCGGACTCCGGCCTCCCGCATCCGCTCCACGACGCGCCGGTTGGCCGGGTTGGCGAAGAACTCGACGACGCTGCGCGCAATCGTCGGCCCGATCCCCTCGATCCCCTGAAGCTCCTCCTGCCGGGCGCGCATGATCGCATCGATGGACCCATAGTGCTGCTCGAGGGCCTGCGCTGCCGCCTGCCCCACGTGACGTATGCCAAGCCCGGCCAGCACCCGCCAGAGGGGTCGCTCCTTGGAGGCCTCGATGGCGTTGAGCAGGTTCTCCGCCCGCTTCTTGGCAAAGCCCTCGAGGCGCAGCAGGTCCTCCTCGCGCAGGTAGTAAAGGTCCGACAGGTCGCGCACAAGGCCGCTATCCACGAGCTGATGGGCGACGCGCGAGCCAAGCCCCTCGATATCCATCGCCCCCCGGCTCGCAAAGACCTCAAGGCGCCGAACAAAGATGGCCGGGCAACTTACGTTGACACAGTAGACGGCAACCTCGTCCGGCCGCTGGATGACCGGCCCGCCGCACACCGGGCACTGCTTGGGCGCCTCGATGGGGCGCTCTGCACCGGTCCGGAGGCTGGCGACCGGCCCGACCACGTAAGGGATGACGTCTCCCGCCCTGCGGACCACGACCATGTCGCCAAGGCGGATATCCTTGCGTGCCACATCCTGAAAGTTGTGCAGCGTCGCGTGTTCGACGCGCACACCGCCAATGTGCACCGGGTCGAGGACGGCTACCGGGGTGAGCGTGCCCATGCTGCCGACCTGTATCTCGACCTCGCGCAGCCTCGTGACCGCCTCGCGCGGCTCGAACTTGTACGCTACCGCCCCGCGGGGATCTCTTCCCGCTACCCCGAGCGCCTCCTGTAGGGCCAGGTCATTGATCTTGATGACCATGCCGTCGGCCTCATAGTCGAGCTCCGAGCGGCGGGCCATCCACTCGTGGACGTAGGCCAGCGCATCCTCCAGCCGATCAAAGTGCCGGGCATCAGGCGTCGTCGGAAAGCCCCACTGCCGCAGCCGGTGCAGGACCTCCCATTGCGTCGGCACGCTGTCGCCATCCACGATGGCATAGGTGAAGAGGCGAATCGGGCGCGCGGCAGTGATCCGGGGATCGAGCTGACGGAGCGACCCCGCCGCAGCGTTGCGAGGGTTAGCAAAGGGGCGCTCCCCGCTCTTCTCCAACTCGGCGTTGAGCGCGGCAAAGCGGCTGACCGGAAGGTAAGCCTCACCGCTGACCACCAACCGCCGGGGGACCGGCGGGATGGATGGGGCGTCCGCTCGGAGCGGTATCGACAGCGGCACGTCGCGCACGGTTCTGAGGTTGGCCGTGATATCCTCGCCGACCTCTCCATCGCCACGCGTCGCTCCCACCCGGAACTGCCCGTCCAGATAGGTCAGCACGACCCGCAGGCCGTCGATCTTGGGCTCGACAACAAAGTCGAACCTGGCCCCCTTCGGCGCCAGGCGGCGCGCCCGCTCCAGCCACGCCCACACCTCCTCATCGCTGGTCACGCTTGCCAGGCTGAGGATGGGCCGCGGATGCCGCACACGCCGGAAGCCTGCCTGAGGCTCGCCGCTCACCCGCTGCGTAGGAGAATCGGGCGTAACCCACTCCGGGTGCCGCGCCTCGATCGCCTGAAGCTCCCGGAACAATGCGTCGTAGGCCGCATCCGAGATCTCGGGGCTGTTCAGCACATAGTAGCGATAGTCATGATAGCGGATCAGACGACGCAGCTCTTCCAGGCGCTGTCTCTCGTCCGTCATGGGCTACCTCTATGGCGCAAGTGTCAAGAAGTCGCCCGCCACCCAGCCCACGATGCCGGCCGGGTCCTCGACCTTCCACCAGGTGTAGCCCGAGGCCTGCTCGGGCCCGCCAATGACGACGAGCTGCGTGCCATCCGGCACGACCTTGACCGTCACCGTGTCCGTACCGGGTGCCTGACGGATCCGAAGCTGCGCCTCTCCCGTGCCGGCAACGACGACCCGCGCTCCGACTTGGACGCTACGCGGCTGGGTCGGCGTCGCCTCGCCCGAGGGCGTCTGCGTCGGCTCGACGATGAGCATCGGCGTGACGGTCGGCCAGAGCGTGGACGTGCCCATCGGGGTCACCGTGACCTTGGGCGGCGGGCTGCCCGCAGGGGCGATGATGAGGAACCAGAGGGCCGCGATCAGAACGAGAATGCCAACCGGCAGGGCGATCCACACCCAGCTTCCTTCCAGGAGTCCGCCTTCGTCATCGCGTCCTCGCCTGCTGCTTCCAGGCCTGGTGCTTCCGGAACTGACAGCCACGGCTCTTACCTCCATGTCATGTGCAACGCTGGGCCACTCTCAGCCCCTTCGCTTCAGCCATTTCTGTAGCTGCTCGAGCGAGCGGGTGTTCAGCACCGATCTTGGATTCGCCCAACCCCGCCGCGCCGTCGCGACGCCATAGTACATGGCCCGCAAGGCACCGGCGCTGTGCGCGTCGGAATCGATCGTCAGCAGCACGCCAAGCTCGATGGCACGCTTGACGTGCACATCATCCAGGTCCAGCCGGTCCGGGATGCCGTTCACCTCGATCGCCGTGCCGGTGTGGGCCGCTTCCTGCAGGATGGCCTCGACGTCCACTTCGCTTGCCTCGCGCTGACCAAGCAGGCGTCCCGTCGGGTGCCCGATCACATCGACGTGGGGGTTGCGGAGCGCATTGATAATCCGCGCCGTCACCTGCTCGCGGCTCTGCCGCAGCCCCGAGTGCACCGAGGCCACCACGACGTCAAAGCCGGCGAGGACATCGTCTGGAAAGTCCAGGCCTCCGTCGGCATGGATCTCTAGCTCACAGCCCTGCAGGATGTAGGCCCCGCGCCTCCTGGCATTGAGACGATCAATGAGGCGTCGCTGTTCCGCAAAGCGCTCCGCACTCAGGCCACTGGCTACGGCCAGCGACTGTGTGTGGTCCGACACGACCAGGTACTCGTAGCCCAACTCGGCGGCCGCAATCGCCAGCTCATCGATCGGGGTGACGCCATCGCTCCAGTCGCTGTGCACGTGCAGGTCGCCTCGGATATGCCTGAGCTCCACGAGTTGCGGCAGGCGGCCCCCCTGGGCTGCCTCGATTTCACCGCGGTCCTCGCGCAGCTCCGGCGGTATCCACGGCAGCCCGAGCATCTCGTACACCTGGCTCTCTTCGGCGCAGAGGATCTCCTCGTCACCCCGCTTGAAGCCGTATTCGCTGAGGCTGAGGCCCTTGGCCTGTGCGAGCGTGCGCAGGGCCACGTTGTGGTCCTTCGAGCCGGTAAAGTACTGGAGCAGAGAGCCCCACCGCTCGCGGGGCAGAACCCGCAGGTCGGCCTGCACCCCGTTCTGCAGGATGACGGTCGCCTTGGTCGGGCCATGCACGACGACTTCCGCTACCTGGGGAAAGCGTGTAAAGGCGTCGGTGACCGCCGCTCCATCCTTCGCGGCCGCCAGCAGATCGACATCGCCGATCGTGGCACACATCCGGCGCAGGCTCCCGGCAGCCGACGCTTCCTCCACCCCGGGCAGGTTCCGTAGCTGATCCACGAGCTCCATGGCCACCGGCCAGGCCACTCCCAGCGGGATGCGCTTGCTGCGCTGATAGAGCGTGCGGATGCCCTCGAGGATGCGCTGCTCCGAGCGGGCACCCAGCCCGGGCAACTCCCGCAGCTTGCCGGCCCGCGCCGCCTCTTCGACCTCGGCGACGCTCATCGCCCCGAGCCGCTCCCAAAGCAGCCGAGCCGTCTTGGGACCAACCTCGGGGATGGCGAGGAGGCTGACGACACCGGGAGGGATCTCCTCCTGCAGCTCCTCATAGTACTGCAGGCGGCCAGTTCGCAGCAGCTCGTCGAGCTTTTTTTCCAGCGCCTCCCCGACCCCGGGTATTTGTCGCAGGCCTCCTTGGGCCCAGACCTCGTAGATATCCCGCCCGATATCGAGGATGCTCTGCGCAGCGCGGCGGTAGGCCAGGGCCTTGTAGACCACCTCGCCCTTGATTTCGAGCATGTCGGCGATCTGCAGGAGGATGTCCGCAACCTCGCGGTTGGACAGGCGGTGCCCCATGGTCGCACCTCTGATCATGGCCCGCGCTCGCTTGCCGGCTCTGGTCCGGCGTGCGCCCGCATTCCCGTTCATCGCCCCTGCCCCGGCCCATCCTGCACATCACAAGACATGCGGGACCGCCGACAGTAGAGCCCCTCAGGCCCCGAACTTGGTCAGCTTGAGGGCATGTGCAAGGGCGAGCGGCATGATGTCGGTCGCCGGAAAGCGCCCGAGGGCCCCCCTGGCACAGGCCCTCTCACCGAAGGAGTCGACTCCGTCCGGTCGGCAGGTCTCCGCCCAGAGCAGGAACGGGACGGGATGCCAACTGTGGGATCGCAGCAGCGCAGGAGTCGAGTGGTCACCGGTCACGATCACCACATCGGGATCGAGTTGCATCAGCCGGGGCATCAGCGAGTCGACCTCTTCGATGACCTCGACCTTGTGGCGGAAATCCCCATCCTCGCCGCTGGAGTCGGTCTTTTTCACGTGCAGGTAGAAAAAGTCGTACCCGGACCAGGCCTGCTGCAAGGCATCGAACTCGTCGGCAAGGCTGGGGCCTGTCGGCAGGGCGGTCATGCCCACCAGCTTGGCCAGGCCTCGATACATCGGGTAGCTGGCGATGGCCGCGGGGCGCAGCCCAAAGACCTCGCCCATCGAAGGGATCGTCGGGTACTTGGCAAAGCCCCGCAGGAGCACCATGTTGGCCGGGTGTGCATCGGCGAGGATGCGCGCCGCCTGCCGCACGAACTCGTTGACAAGCTCTGCGGTGCGCGCCGCCTCCGGCACGAGCGGCTTGACCGGCAGTGGCGGCACCCCGAGGACCTGGGGGTCCGTCTCGCTGAGCGCCGGCACAAGGCCCTCGCCCCGCAGGACGAGCACAAACCGGTGCTCCCTCACGGGAGCGACAAAGACCTCCACGCCCTCCAGCCTGACCTGCGCCTGCAGCCTGGCCGTGAGCTCCGCCGCCGCCTCGGTCGAGATGCGGCCAGCCCGGCGGTCGGTGATGCGACCCTCCGCATCTACGGTCGCAAAGTTCCCGCGGGCCGCCAGGTCGTTGGGCGTAAGGGGAAAGTCAATCCCCACCGCCTCCAGCACCCCGCGGCCGATCTCATAGGCAAAGGGATCGTACCCAAACAGGGCCAGGTGTGAGGGACCGCTCCCGGGAGTGATCCCGGGCCCTACCGGCTCATGTAGCCCCACGATCCCCCTCGCCGCCAGCGCATCCAGGTTGGGGGTGTGCGCCGACTCGAGCGACGTCTTGCCAGCCGGCTCCATAGGAAGGCCGCCGAGCCCGTCCATCACCACCATGACGATCTTTTTGTCGTTCTTGACGACCAGCTCACGCAACCGCGACAGATCCGCCATACGCTCCTCGTTGCCTGATCTCTATGATCGCACAGCCTCGGCGACCGCCGCCCCAGCCACCCCTGCAGCCTAGCGCGCGAGCACCTCGGCGAGACGGAACATGTTGACATCTATGGGCTTGCGCTGCGCGATGACCTCGGCCAGAGGCGTAGCCACGACCTCGTTCCCCACCAGTCCGACCATCTCGCCGCGGTGCCCCTCCAGCAGGAACCGGGCACCGGCCGCACCAAGGCGCGTCGCCAGCATCCGGTCGTAGGCGAGCGGCGCCCCGCCGCGCTGGATGTACCCAAGGATCGTCTCGCGAACGCTAAAGCCCGCCTCCTCGTGCCGCTCCCTCAGGTAGCTGGCAATGGCGTGCACGCCGTACCTGGCGCCCTCTGCCACCACGATGATGCAGTGCGGCTTGCCTTTCACATAGGCCTCGGTCACTGTGCGCGCCACGTCGTCCAGCTCGAACGGCACCTCGGGGATGCACACCATCTCCGCTCCGCCGGCAAGGCCGGCCATGAGCGCCATGTACCCCGACTCGCGGCCCATCACCTCGACGAGAAAGGCGCGCTGATGGGCACTGGCTGTGTCCTTGATCCGGTCGATGGCCTCAAGAGCGGTGTTGAGGGCCGTATCGACGCCGATGGCCGTATCGGTGCCCGGCAGGTCGTTCTCCACAGTCGCCGGAACCCCGATCACAGGGAAGCTCAACTCGTGAAGCTGCTGTGCGCCGCGCATGGTGCCATCGCCGCCGATGACCACGAGGCCCTCGATCTCCGCCTCGTTCAGCCGGCGCAGCGCCTCAAGCTGCCCCCGCCGGCTCTTGAACTCGAGCGAGCGCGAGGAGCCCAAGAACGTGCCGCCCTTGCTGATGATGCCGCTGACCGAGCGCGCCGTGAGCTCCACGAACTCGCCGGTCAGGAGCCCGGCGTAGCCACGCCGCACGCCGACGACCCGGGCACCCATGCTGAGCGCCATACGCACCGCCGCCCGCAGCGCCGGGTTGATACCGGGGCCATCGGTTCCGCTGGAGAGGACGCCTATCTTGCGCATGGCCATGCCCATTCACTCCACAACCTGCCGCCGCGCCCGAGTGGAGCACTGTATGCCTCCTCAGCGCCGGGCCTCCCCCTCGGGATCAAGGCGCACCTTTCGCCGGGCCCTAGTCGCAGTCCTGCAGAATGGCGACCCCGGGCAGCACCCTGCCTTCCAGGAACTCGAGAGAGGCACCGCCACCGGTAGAGATGTGCGTGATCCGGTCGGCCACGCCGGCAGCCTCGACGGCGGCCACCGAGTCCCCGCCGCCCACGATCGTTGTCGCTCCGGGAAGGTCGGCGACCACATGGGCGATGGCGATCGTGCCGGCCGCGAACGGCTCGAACTCGAAGACGCCCATCGGCCCGTTCCACACCACCGTCCGTGCCCCCTGCAGGGCTTCCGCAAAGCGCTTGACCGTCTCCGGGCCGATATCCATGATGCGCCACTTGGCCGGCACCTGATCCACCGGCACGACCTGTCGCTCCGCCTCGGCAGAGAAGGCATCGGCGATGACCACATCCACCGGCAGGACCAGCTTGCCCCCGCTGCGTGCGAGGAGGTCCTTCGCCAGATCAACCTTGTCGGGCTCGACCAGCGAGTCGCCCACCTCGTGGCCCATGGCCAGAAGGAAAGTGTTGGCCATGCCACCGCCCACGAGCAGGCGGTCGACCTTGGGCAACAGGTTCTCGATGACCCCGATCTTGTCCGAGACCTTGGCGCCGCCGAGGATGGCCACGAACGGGCGCTCCGGGTTCTGGACGGCCTGGCTCAGGAACCGGATCTCGCGCTCCATCAGCAAGCCGGCTACGGCAGGCAAATAGTGCGCCACACCCTCAGTAGAGGCATGGGCGCGGTGGGCCGTCCCAAAGGCGTCGTTCACATACACATCGGCGAGGCTGGCGAGCTGCCGCGCGAAGGTGGGATCGTTCGCCTCCTCCTCGGGATGGAAGCGCAGGTTCTCCAGCATCACGACATCGCCCGGACGCATCGCCATCACTGCCTCACGCACCTCAGGGCCGATGGTCGCATTCAGCTTGCGCACGGGATGACCAAGGAGCGCCGAAAGCCTGTCCGCGGCCGGGTCAAGGCGCATGCTGTCGACGACTTTGCCCTTGGGCCGGCCCAGATGCGAGGCAAGGATCACCCGGGCGCCGTGCTCGCGCAGATACTGTATCGTGGGCAGCGCCGCACGTATGCGCGTATCATCGGTGACACGACCGGCCTCATCCAGAGGGACGTTGAAATCGACGCGGACGAGCACGCGCTTGCCCTGCACATCCACGTCGCGGACGGTCTTCTTGCAGGTCTGGGTCTGTTGCATGGCTGTCCTCCCGCTGCGATGGAGATAGAGATAGGATCAACTGCCCCCGGGCATTGCAGGTGCAGAAGACCGGAGGCATTCTAGCACGTTCCAGTGTAGCTGTAAACCGTGAGCCCGCTGCTCTGGCGCCGATGCCCGCATGTACCAGGTGCACCCTCTCACCGCGCGCCAGCCCACTGCTCCGCGGCTCGGATGCGCTCCATGATCGGCGGGTGCGAGTACAGGAGGATGACCACCCAGCGGGGCGGCTCCGCCTCGGCCAGGTTCTGGTTGGCCAGCCGCGTCAGGGCGCGCGCATAGGCCTCGGGCTTGCCCGACGCCTCGAGGGCGAAACGGTCCGCCCGAGACTCCCTCCAGCGAGAGTAAGCGTTAGAGAGCGGCAGAGTCACGAGGGAGAACAGGCCCGCCGCGATCAGCAACAGTGGTAGCCCGGCAACATCGCCCGGTCCCTCAAAGCCGAAGGCGGTCACGCCCCACTGCAGGAAGAGGTGTGCCAGGTACAGGGCCGCGAACAGCAGCACTGCCTGCACCCCCAGCCCCCAGATGAGGTCGTTGTGCACCTGATGCCCCAGCTCGTGAGCAACGATGGTCTCGATCTCGTCGTGTGAGTACTCGGCATACAGCGTGTCGCCAAGGGCGATGCGCTGCGTCCGCCCGAGACCCAGAAAGGCGGCATTCGCAGCGGTAGTGCGCGAGCTGAGGTCGATGGTGTACACCCCGGCCACGCGCCGCCCCGTGCGCTCGGCGAGCTGCCGCACCCGGCCGACCAGCTCTTCATCCTCCAGCGGCCTGAGCTTGTAGAAGAGCGGCACAATGAGCACCGGCGCCACAAAGTCGAGGAGCACCGTGGCCCCCAGCAGGAAAAGGCCCGCCCAGATCCACCACGTATTGGGCTGCGCACGCAACAACCAGTAGACCACCTCTCCGGCCAGAACCCCCAACGGCAAACCCAGGGCCAGCCCCTTGAGCTCGTCAACCAGCCAGCCCCGGCGCGTCTGCGTGCTCAGACCGTACCGGTGCGGCAGCACAAAGCCGCTGTACCAGGAGAGCGGCGCAAAGAGCAGCGTGTACCCCACATAGACGATGGCCAGGTACGCGGCCACCAGCGCCCAGGGGTCGGTCACCCCCGCGCCGCGCAGCGCGTCCGCCAGTGCCCGGGAGGCCCCCGTGACCAGGAAGAGGACGACGACCAGGGCCGAGAGCACCAGCTCAACCGCCAGGAGGCCTCGGCGCAGCCGGGCATACTCCCGCGCCTGCTCCTGCCGGCGCGGGTCCAGCGAGACCTCTCTCTCAGGACTCTGTTCCTGCGACGGACCTTCGCCTGCCATGCGCATCAAGCCCTCACTATCTCAGCTTCTCTCTACCGGCTGCCCGACCACGCGGACGGTGATCATGTTGGTCGTCGCCGGTGGGCTGCCGGCCGTGCCTCCCGTCACCACCACCGTCTGGCCCGGCGTGATGTAGCCGAGGTCAAGCGCCGTCTGCACCGCATCCGACGTCATCTGATCCGTGCTGGCCGTCCGCCTCGCAAGGAGCGGCACCACCCCCCACACGAGCGTGAGCCGCCGCTGCGTTCTGAGGTCGGGCGTGACGGCGATGATCGGCGCCGTCGGGCGGTTGCGGGCTACCCTCGCTGCCGTATAGCCCGAGACGGTCGGCGTAATAATGGCCGCCGCAGACAGGTCCGAAGCCGTTTCCACGCTCGCCCGAGCGACCGCCTCCGCGATGCCGGTCTCCCCGGGGATCGCGACACGCTCCACACGGCCCGCGCCGGGGAACCGCTCCTCAGCATACTCGACGATGCGGGCCATCGTACGCACCGCCTCGAGGGGATACTCGCCGGCCGCCGTCTCGCCGGAGAGCATCACAGCGTCGGTTCCATCCAGAACGGCGTTCGCCACATCGGAAGCCTCGGCGCGGGTCGGCCGCGGGTTATGGATCATCGACTCCAGCATCTGGGTCGCTGTGATCACCGGCTTGCCCGCGGCGTTGCATTTGGCGATGATCATCTTTTGCATGATCGGGACCTCCTCGGGCGAGGTCTCGATCCCCAGGTCCCCGCGGGCGACCATGATGCCGTCAGACTCGGCCACGAGGTCGTCAATGTTCTCGACCGCCTCGGGCTTTTCAATCTTGCTGATCACCGGCACGGGCGCCCCGGGTGCGAACTCGGCGATCAGCTCCTTGAGTTGCCTCACCTCGGCAGCCGTGCGCACAAAGGAGAGCGCCACCCAGTCCACCCCAAGGCCGAGGCCGAAGTGGAGGTCATCGCGGTCCTTCGGGGTGATGGCCGGGATGGCGAGGGAGGCTTTGGGCAGGTTGAGCCCCTTGTTGGACTCGAGCACCCCGCCGACGATCACGCGGCAGCGGATGTCCGTCCCCGATGCCTCGATCACCTCGAGCTCCATCAGCCCATCCGCCAGAAGTATGCGCTCGCCAGGAAGGACGTGCTGCGGCAGCGCGGCGTACTGCACCGGTATCTCGGCGTCGTGGCCCACGATCGGCCGTGTTGTGAGCACGACCTCCTCGCCAGCACGCAGCAGTACGCCGCCCTCCTGCACGCGGCCGACGCGCAGCTTGGGGCCGCTCAGGTCCCAGAGGACGCCCACCGCCCGCCCGGCATCTGAGGCGGCCCGCCGGATGCGCTCGAGCACCGTCCGGTGCCACTCCTGAGTCCCATGGGAGAGGTTCAGGCGCGCCACATCCATGCCGGCGTCGATCAGGCGCCGCAGGAGCTCCGGCGACTCGGTCGCCGGCCCGATGGTACACACGATCTTGGCGCGACGCATCGGCACCTCCTGTAAGGACAGCCCGGTAGCCTGACCCCGTCCTGCCCTGACGAGCTGCCGGATCGTCCACGGCGGGACCTCACCGGCTGCGCTCGCCGGGACGCTCACGCCACGATCACCACCATCAGGTCGTTGACGTTGGTGTTGGTCGGCCCGGTGATGAGCAGGTCGCCGAGGGCCTGGAAAAAGCGGTACGAGTCGTTGGCCGCAAGGGAGGCGTGCGCATCCAGCCCGAGCGCTTCCGCGCGTGCCAGGGTCGTCCCGTCGGCGATCGCCCCGGCCGCGTCGGTCGGGCCGTCGGAGCCATCGGTCGCCAGGCTCGCGACCAGCGCCCGCTCGAGCCCTTCCAGGCCCAGGGCGGCCCCAAGGGCCACCTCCTGATTGCGGCCGCCCAAACCCGACCCGCGAACGGTGACGGTCGTCTCGCCGCCGGCAACGATGCAGGCCGGCCGGGGTAGGGGTTGGTCATGCTGCGCCACCTCGCGCGCCACCCCTGCCAGCACCCGTCCGACCTCCCGCGCCTCCCCCTCGACAAAGGTGGAGAGCAGCAGTGTGTGCATCCCAAGCTCCGCCGCGCGCGCCAGCGCGGCCAGTGCCGCCAGGCGGTTCGAGCCGACGATGACGTTCGTCACCCGCGCCAGCACCGGATCGCCTGGCTTGGGCGTCTCGGGCACGTCGCCGCGGAGGCCCCGCTGCAGATGCGCCACGACCGCAGGCGGCGCCTGATCCACGAGACCGTAGCGCTCCAGTACCGCCCAGGCCTCGGCAAAGGTGCTCTCATCTGGCGCCGTCGGCCCCGAGGCGATGACATCTAGAGGGCTCCCCACCACATCGGAGAGGATCAGCGCCACGAGCATCGCCGGTGCAGCCGCCCGGGCGAGTTGCCCGCCCTTGACCTGCGAGAGGTGCTTGCGCACCGCGTTCATCTCGCCGATGGTCGCACCCGACCGCAGGAGAAGGTCGGTCAAGCACTGCAGGTCGGCCAGCGTCACCCCCTGCGCGGGCGCGACCAGCAGTGCCGAGCCCCCACCCGAGATCACGGCAATCACCAGGTCGTCCGGGCCGGCATCCTGCAGGAGGGCCAGCATCTCGCGCGTCCCGGCCAGGCCCCGCTCATCGGGGACGGGATGGCGCGCCTCGTGCACACGAATGCGCCTGAGCGGCCGCATGTAGCCGTCTTTGACGTTCAGCACCCCACCGGACAGCCGCTCGCCGAGGATCTCCTCGAGGGCTTCGGCCATCGGCGCGCTCCCCTTGCCGGCGCCAACAACAAAGATGCGCCGATAGCGGCGGAGGTCGTACACCTCGCCTTCCACGTGGAAGAGGTCGCCTTCGCGGCGCACATGTCGGCGCACCGCCTCCGCAGGGTCCGCCGCCTTGAGCGCCGCCGCCATCACCTCCAGCGCCTGCGCCCGCAGCCAGCGGTCGGGTCCCTGCTCCAGCACCCGGCGGTCGAAAGGGCCGGTCGGATAGACCATCGAGTCCACGCTCCCTCACGCCTCGATCAGGCTCCGAAGTCGCCGGAGGTTCTCGACGTCCTCGTGCATGTCCTCCGACTTTTCCGTCTCGATTACCATCGGCCGGTCGGCCCAGCGCGGGTCGTTGAGCAGCCAGCGGAAGGCATCGATGCCCAGCTGCCCCTCGCCGATGTTCTCATGGCGGTCGATGTGGCTGCCGAGCCCGCCCCGCGAGTCGTTGAGGTGGAAAGCAAGCACCCGGTTGCGGCCGATGATGCGCTCCAGCTCCCGCATCGTCTGCTCGTAGGCCTCGCGGGTGCGCAGGTCATACCCCGAGGCGAAGACGTGGCAGGTGTCGAAGCACACGGCCAGCCGGCCCGGCTCCTTCACCCGGTCGATGATCCCGCACAGCTCCTCAAAGCGCCGGCCGAGGACCGTGCCCGCGCCCGCCGTCGTCTCGAGCAGGATGCGCACGCGGTAGCCGGGAGTCCGCTCGTGCACCACGTCGATGGCCCGCGCCACCCGGTCCAGGCCCGCCTCGACCCCGGCGTCCATGTGGGCGCCGGGGTGCATCACCAGGTACGGCAACCCCAGCGCCTCGCTGTGCTCGACCTCTTCGAGGAGGCTTGCCAGCGACTTTTGCCAGAGCGCGTCGTCGGGCGAGCCCACGTTCACCAGGTACGAATCGTGGGCAAAGATCGGGCGGATGCCGGTCTGCTCCTGCCGCTCGCGGAAGCGCTCGATCTCGTCGGGCGGGAGCTTGCGGGGCGCCCAACGGTTCGGGGACTTGACAAAGATCTGGATCGTCTCGCAGCCGATCGAGGCTCCCCGCTCGACCGCCTTGTCGACGCCGCCGGCGATAGACATGTGGGCTCCGAGGCGCATAGCCGTGCTCCTGATCGTCATGCAACAGGGGGGAGGCCCCTCGAGACCTGTTGGTGAGGAGTATAGCCGCCGAAACCGCAGGCGCAAGTCGGAGAGGTGGGCGCCGGCGCCGCCCTGCGCTTCCCGCACCCGCGACCCGCCCCGCACCATGCTGCACGTGTACGGGTGCATCGACGATGCGTCACCGCCCGGGCTGCAGCCGGGTGTCTCGCTGGGCCACAGCCCGGCCCCGCGCCAGAGTTGGGGGCTAGGCGCGTCTGGCCGTCCTCCGGGCGGCCAGACGCGCCTAGCCCCCAACAAGGGGTCCTGCACCGGACTGGTGCGGAGCGTAGAGCCCGGTTGCCGGCAGAGTGCCCCAGTCAGGCTGCCCGGCTGCGCATCCGGTGGCCGATCTTTCGTGCACCCAGGGGTAATCCTTCATTGACATACCCTACCCCCCTATGCTATAATTCCCATAGATTGTCTACACCCCGCCTCGGGTGCCGCCGCCCCGACAGCCGGCACCCACCCATGAACAGAACGGTGGCTGAGCATGACCATCAACCGCACTCAGCTTGCAGAGCTTGAGGCCCTCCTCCATGACCGGGTGACGACCGACCTCGACGAGCGCCGCATCTACAGCCACGACGTCGGCACCCTGCCCCGCCTCGTCCGGCCGCTGATCGGCGCTGCCATTGCCGATGCGGTGGTGCAGCCCCGCACCGAGGCCGAGATCGTCGAGGTCATCCGTTGGGCGCACCGGCACCGCGTGCCCCTGACGCCCCGGGCCAAGGCGACCTCCGGCTACGGAGGCTGCATCCCGGCACGGGGCGGAGTCGTCGTCGACCTGAGCCGCTACCGCGGCGTTGTGGCCGTCGACCCCGGGGCACAGACCGTCACCGTCCGTGCCGCGACCGTCTGGCGGGACCTCGAGCGAGAGCTGGCCAGGTCCGGACTTGGCTTGCGACTGTATCCCTCCAGCGCGCCCTCGTCGACCGTCGGCGGATGGCTGGCCCAGGGCGGAGTCGGCTACGGCTCGTTTCAGTACGGCCCCTTCCGCGAGAACGTCGTGTCGGCCAGGGTGGTTACGCCCGACGGCGAGGTGCGCACCTTTGAGGGGCCCGACCTCGACCTCGTCAGCGATGCCGAGGGAACGACCGGGATCATCCTCGAGGTAACCCTGCGCGTGCGCCCGGTGGCGGAAGAGCGGGTGGCCGCCGTAGCCTTCCCCTCGGCGCAGGCGCTCGCCGGGGCGCTGCGGGCCCTGGCGGCCGAGGCACTTCCGCTCTGGTCGGTAAGCTTTATCAACCCCAAGATGGCGAAGCTGCGGCGCGAGCTCCCGCCGAGGCTCGAGCACGGGCACCCCGTCCCTGAGGCTCGCCCGGAGCTTCCGGACGGCTATGTCGTGACCCTGGTCGGTCCGGCTGCTGGTTGGGACGAGATCGAAGGCAGGCTGGCCTCCATCATCGAGGCGCACAAGGGCGCCCGTCTCCCGGCCGAGAGCGTCGAGCTCTGTCTGCCGGAGGTGTTGGGAGGGCACGCACGGGATCTGCCGGTGGTTGCCGCGGCGCTCGGCGGTGAGCCGTGATCGCGGCGAAGGGTCCCGCCGCTGGCCGGCGCAGCATGCAGCGCCGGCCAGCGGCGGTCTTGTCCAGATGCG
>ENA-ORXB01000829-ORXB01000829.1-sediment-metagenome-genome-assembly--contig:-NODE-829-length-49196-cov-4.371730_pt1 | contig 49196 bp, 40 predicted proteins | sample MGYA00237863_ERZ511475 | MGnify/ENA primary metagenome ERZ511475 (study PRJEB26305, sample SAMN06343858) | sediment metagenome | isolation source: hot spring sediment | place: Canada: British Columbia... | reverse complement strand
AGCGACCGGGCGGCTACCATTGTCGCCAGGTCACCCGATCCTGGCAACTGGACCGCAGGGGACATTCTATACAAGGGCGTGAGGGACGGGGCGGCGGCCCGTGCGGCCCACGACTATCTGCGGACACACCGGGGCGGGCAGGTGGCTGCGGATCTGATCATCCTGTCGCTCGATCTGGCATCGCGCACGCTGGTCATCTCGCGCAATGGACCGCCGGTATTGCTGCTGGAGCCGGAGGGTGGTCGGGTCCTCGATGAGGCCTGCGAGGCCATCGGTCTGCGGCCCGGAACCAAGCCGGTGATCGTGGAGGTGCCCGTGCGGGAGGGTCTGCGGGCGGTTGCCTTTTCCGATGGCGTGCTCGAGGCGGGGCAGCGGCATGGGGAGGCGATGATCGCCGAAGAGTGGCTGGCGCTGGCCGCGGGGTGGGGGCCCCTTCCGGCACAGGAGCTGGCGGATCGGCTGCTGGCGCGGTCGCTGGAGCTCGACCGCGGGCGGCCGGAGGATGATACCAGCATCGTCGTGGTCGGCGTGTACCCGGATGGCGAGTCAGACGGGGCGCGCCGCGTGGCGGTGCGCCTGCCTCTGGAGAGCTGAGGGCGGCATGGCTCCGCCGGGAGACGCGTGATGGCGGATCGATCGGTGGAGGATGCCATCGTCGTCGTGGGCGTGTGCGGAGCCGGCAAGAGCACGCTCGTGAAGGGGCTCCGCGCCCTGGGGTATCGGGCGCGGGAGTGCGTGCAGGAGCACTCGTACGTGCCAACCCTCTGGCGGCGCCATGGGCGGCCCCGGGTGCTCATATACCTCGATGCTGGGGCGGAGACGGTATCTCGCCGCCTCGGGGTGCGCTGGGACGAGCGCGTCCTGGAGGCAGAGCGCGAGCGCCTGGCCCTGGCGCGGGCGAACTGCGACCTGTACCTGGAGACGGATGGGCTGACGGTGGAAGAGGTGCGGCAGGTGGTGCTCTGTTTCCTTGAGGGGCACAGGCCGACCGGTCTGGGCTCGCCATAGGTGCTGCTTCAGCGCAGGGCAGCGGAGCGGGCATCCCCCAACGTGACATATTTGACACCCCGGTGTCTGGCCGGTATAATCTCTGCTTGCTCGCCTGGCGGGCTTCGCCGGCGAGCGTAGTTGTGATTCGGCGACTGACGGGTGCGTCGGCCGGAGGGTTGCCGCCGTGAGGGGCAGAGCCGCCTCACGGCCTGCTCTGGCCGGGGCCCGCCGTGCAACCGCCTGCAGTCTTGGCCGGTGGAGGGCACACCGATCTGCAGGCCGTGGGTAGGGCACGGGAGGAGTCACATCCGTATGCGTGCGCGCGACAAGCGGCTGTTGGCCGCCATTGTGGCAGTGGCGGTGTTTGTGGCCTGGGTGGTATGGCCTGCCAACCCGGGCATTCACTTTCATGCGCTCGGCCTCAACATAGACCGGGACATCAAGGTGCGGCAAGGCCTGGACCTCAGCGGGGGCGTGCAGGTGCTCCTTGAGGCCGATGTGCCCGCCTCGGAAGCGGTGACGCGGGAGCAGATGGACGCCGCCCGCGCCATCGCGGAGAACCGGGTGAACGGGCTGGGGGTAGTGGAGCCCAACGTGCAGCTTGTTGGCAGCCGGCGCATTCTCGTGGAGTTGCCGGGCGTTGCCGACCCGGATCAGGCGGTGCAGGCGCTGCGCGGCACCGGGCTGCTCGAGTTCGTTGACGTTGGCGCGCTTGACCTTTCGCCCGGCACGGTGGTGAAGACGACGGGTCGCAGCGGCACAACTGCGGCCAGCTCGGAGGCCACACCAACCGCAACTGCTGCCTCAGAAACTGCCACGGCGAGCCCCACGGCCACGCTCACGCCGACGCCTTCGGCCACGCCAACCGCGGCGGCCACGGCTACCCCAGAGGCCGGCGCGACGGCAACACCGACGGCACCTGCCTCGGAACCGACGCCCGCGCCAACGCCCGAGGAGCGTGTGTTCCGAACCGTGCTCACCGGCAAGGATCTGAAGTCGGTCTCGCTGGGAACCGATGAGTACGGCAAGCCGGAGATCGACTTTGTGCTCACCCCCGAGGGCGCCAAGATCTTTGCCGAGCACACGCAGGCGAACGTGGGCAAGTTCCTGGCGATCACCATGGATGGTGTCATCATCTCCTGCCCGCAGATCCAGTCCGGCATCACCGAGGGTCAGGGCCGGATTACGGGCAAGTTCACCCTGGCTGAGGCGAGGGCACTCGTTGTTCAGCTCAAGTACGGCGCTCTGCCGGTGCCCCTCAAGGTCGTCGAGCGTCGGACGGTAGGGCCGACGCTGGGGCAGGACTCGGTCGCCCGCACCACGCGGGCCGGCGTCATCGGCCTGGTGGTGGTCCTGCTCTTTATGCTGATCTACTACCGGCTGCCCGGAGCTCTGGCCGACCTGGCGCTGATCATGTACGCCATGGTGACCTTTGCCCTGTTCAAGCTCATCCCGGTGACGCTGACGCTACCGGGGCTGACCGGCTTTCTCCTTTCGGTCGGCATGGCGGTGGACGCGAACATCCTGATCTTTGAGCGGATGAAAGAAGAGCTGCGCCACGGGCGAAGCCTCGGCGGGGCCATCGAGGCCGGGTTTGGCCGGGCCTGGACCTCCATCAGGGATTCGAACCTCTCCACGCTCATCACCTGCGGCATCCTGTTCTGGTTTGGCTCGACCTACGGTGCCAGCGCGGTGAAAGGGTTTGCGATCACGCTCTTCCTTGGTGTCGTGGTCAGCATGTTCACGGCGGTGCTGGTCAGCCGCACCTTCATTCGTGCCGCCTTCGCTGCTATGGGCGAGTCGCTGCGCGAGAAGCGCTGGCTGCTGGGCGTCTAGGCGTACGGCACCGGGAGGGACGGAGGACGAGGGATGCTCGACATAATCGGCAAGCGCAAGTGGTACTTTCTGCTCTCGGCCCTGGTCATCATCCCAGGGCTGGTAGCCATAGGCATATCGTTCGCCCGGTACGGGGCGCCGGTGCGCCTTGGTATCGACTTTACGAGCGGGTCGCTGCTCGAGGTCAGGTTTGATAGGGCCGTGATGCCCGGCGATGTGCGGGCAGTGGTCGAAGGCCAGGGGGTCGCCGACCCTCGGGTGCAGACGGTGGGCGACGGCCAGACCGTGGTGATCCGCTCGAGGACGATAGAGGCCGAGGCCAAGCTGGCGGTCGAAGCGGCGCTGGAGCAGCGGTTCGGCAGCCTGACCGAGCTGCGCTTCGAGACGGTTGGGCCCTCGGTGGGCAGGGAAGTCACGCGGGCGGCGGTAGCTGCGGTAACCGTGGCGGCGTTGGCGATCCTGGCCTACATCGTGATGGCCTTTCGGAAGGTGCCCAATGCGTTTCGCTACGGCGTCTGCGCGCTCGCGGCCATGCTGCACGATATCCTGGTCTCGGTCGGGCTGTTCTCGCTGATGGGGCTCCTTGCGGGCTGGGAGGCGGATGCCCTCTTCCTGACCGCCCTGCTGACCGTGATCGGCTTTTCGGTGCAGGACACCATCGTCGTCTTTGACCGGATCCGGGAGAACGTGCCGAAGCGGCGCGGCGAGCCGTACGAGCTGATTGTGAACCGGAGCCTGCTTGAGACTCTGCACCGCTCCCTGGCCACGCAGCTGAACGCGATGTTCGTCCTCATCGCCATCCTCTTCTTTGGTGGGGCGACCATCAAGCAGTTTGTAGCGGTGATGCTGGTCGGCATGCTCAGCGGCAGCTACTCGTCGATCTTTAACGCTGTGCCCTTGCTCGTCGTCTGGGAGAAGGACGAGGTCGGGCGGTTCTTCCGACAGCTCCGCAGGCAGCCGGCAATGCAGTAGCCGCCGAGGCGCGGAGCGAGCAAATGTGGCCGCCAAGGCTTCTGTAAGGTGAGGCGACGTGCGCGAGGGCCGGGAGAACCTGGCCCTCGTGTTGCATACCGTGCCGGGCGCGCGGCGAGAGCAGGGCGGCCGCGGCAGAAGGGGTGAGGTGCGTGGGCCTGATACTGCTGCGCTATGGCGAGCTGGCGCTCAAGGGTGCCAATCGCCCCCTGTTTATCCGCAGGCTGCGCCACAACGTGCGCGAGTGCCTGCGGCAGAACAGGATTGAGGGACAGGTCCAATCCGTTGGCAGCCGCTTGTTCGTGCACACCGAGCAGGTCGAGGAGGCGATCCCGCCCCTCCAGCGGGTCTTTGGGCTGGTGTCGCTCAGCCCGGCGACCGAGGCGCCCCGGGACCTCGAGGCAATGGCGGAGGAGGCGGTTCGGCAGGCGAAGGTGGCCGGCCTCGGGCCAGAGCAGAGCTTTCGCATCGCAGCGCGCCGCGCCGACAAGAGCTTTCCGCATGGCTCGCCGGAGATCGGGCGGGTACTCGGGGCGGCCGTGGTTCAGGCGACCGGCGCCCGGGTAGACCTTTCGGACCGGGCGGATCTGACGATCGGGGTCGAGGTGGCACGCGAGACGGTGCTCCTCTACTCGCGGGTCTATCCGGGTCCGGGCGGGTTCCCGGTGGGGGTAGCGGGCCGTGTAGTGGCGCTCATGTCGGGCGGGATCGACTCCCCGGTCGCGGCCTGGCTGATGATCAAGCGCGGCTGCCATGTGATCCCCCTGCACTTCCGGCACAACGACGTCGAGGCTGCCAAGTTCCTCGACAACGTCAACGTGCTTGAGCGCTGGTCCTACGGCTGGCGGATGCCGCCGGTGATGAGGGAGCAGGCCGAGGCCTTTGGGCCGACCTACCGGCGCCTGCGACAGCTGGGCGAGGAGCGCTGGACCTGCCTGCTGTGCAAGCGGACCCTGCTCCTGGAGGCGGCGCGGGTGGCGGCGGAGTTCAACGCCAGCGCCATCGTCACCGGCGAGAGCCTGGGACAGGTGGCCAGCCAGACGCTGCAGAACCTGGCCGTGATTTCCTACGGGGTGCCGCTGCCGATCCTCCGGCCCCTGATCGGCATGGACAAGACGGAGATTGTCGACCTGGCGCGGCGGATCGGCACCTTTGAGGTCTCGATCCGCGAGTCGCAGCCCTGTGCCTATCTGCCGCCCCATCCGCTCACACAGGGCCGGATCGAGGCCCTGGAGCGGCTGCTGCAGCGGCTGGGCGAACCGGGAGAGGGAGAGGATGAAGGCGCTGGTCTTTGACGGTGAGCTTTGGATCGATGAGCAGCGCCCTGAACCGCAGCCGGGCCCCGGTGAGGCCCTGGTGCGGATCAGGCTGGCCGGCATCTGCAACACCGACCTGGAGATTACGCGTGGCTACATGGGCTTCCGCGGGGTGCTTGGGCACGAGTTCGTGGGGGTAGTGGAGCAGGCGCCGGATCCGACATGGATCGGAAAGCGAGTGGTCGGTGAGATCAACTGCGCCTGCGGGGCATGTCCGACCTGCAGGGCGGGCCGGCCGACGCACTGTCCGAATCGGACAACGGTAGGGATCGCCGGGCACGATGGGGTGATCGCCGAGTGCGCCGTGCTGCCTGTGGAAAACCTGCACGAGGTGCCCGAGGCGGTGTCGGACCGACAGGCGGTGTTTGTGGAGCCGCTGGCCGCGGCGCTCGAGATCACCGAGCAGGCACACGTGCGTCCGACGGAGCGGGTCATTGTGCTGGGCGACGGGAAGCTGGGCCTCTTGGTGGCTCAGGTGCTGTCCCTCACAGGCTGCGACCTTCTGGTGCTGGGCCGACACGAGCGCAAGCTGGGCATGCTGGCCCGCCTGGGCATACCGACCCTTCAGGTCCATGACGAGCTGGACCTGGCCGCTGCCGGAGTTGGCGCGGCAGACCTGGTCGTAGAGTGCACGGGCCGGCCGGAGGGGCTGGCGATGGCGCGACGGCTGGTCCGCCCGCGGGGGCGCCTGGTCCTCAAGAGCACCCTGCACGCCGAGAGCGCTCTGAACCTGACGATGGTAGTCGTCGACGAGATCACGCTGATCGGCTCGCGCTGCGGACCCTTTGAGCCGGCGCTCAGGCTGCTGGCGCGCAGGCTCGTCGACGTCGAGTCGCTGATCGACAGCGAGTACCCGCTCAGCGAGGGCCTCGCCGCTTTCCGGCGCGCGATTGCACCGGGAGCCCTTAAGGTTCTGGTGAGGATATGAGCCCTCAGTTGGCGAATCATCCTCACGCAGGCGGCAGCACGGGCTTGCGCAGCGGGTAACCGGTCAAGTGGTGTCTAGGGATGGCACTGCAGCAGCGGCATGGCACCACAGGTTGTGGTCGGCGGGACGGCAGTTGCCATAAGCATGCTTAAGGTGTGCGCCCCAACCCTGCGCCAGAGAGTGAAGTCTGCCGGGGACACTAGCCGTGGTCCAGAATAGTCGCAGCCTGCCTACCCATGGCGCTTCGTGTAACGATCCGCTGCGCAAGCCCGCACCTCGGCGGCGGTTGACCCTCCACACGGACCATGCTATAGTAACGTCACAAGATAAGAATGTCACGGGCCTGCCGTAAAGGACTCATGTTACGCCGGCGAGGGCAGGTCGCTTCCGGTCGCCAGCAGCGCTGCTGCCGGGCTTGGTCAGAAGCCATAGGATAAGGTGCAGGCCCGTGTCGCGGCGGCAGCACATGCTGGCCACGCCTGACCACCGCCCGAGCGGCGTCACAGCAGCGGTAGACAAGGGCCCATGACAGAATCCAACCCGCCTTCAGCGCTGCAGATTCTCCCATGGCCCGCCATGGTCGCCGCCGTGAAGCGGTCCGCTGACTATGGCACCTTTGAGGCCTTCTACGCCAGCCTGACCGACAGCCTCCCGCAGAACTCACCCCTGACGCGCGTGCGCCTGACCAGCATCATCATCCGCAACTACTTCCCCGGCCGCACCCTCGATAGCCTTGCCACCCGGGTGTGGCGCGCCTACGGGCGCGACGACCTCCTCACCGACATCATGCGCGTCATGAGCCTGGAGGCCGAGCCGGTCACGGCCCGCTTCGTTGTGGAGCAGCTACTGGTCCTTCCTCCGGGGGCCACTTTCGATACCGGCAGGGCCCGCGACTATATCGGCGCAACCTATAGGAGATTCTGCCGGGACTCGTACAGGCGCCTCCTGGCCAGGGCCCGATACCTCGGCCTCCTGACCCGCCGGGGCAAGGAGTTGCTCGTTGCCGCCGTCCCCCGGCCGGCGGATGCTTTCCTGATCCTGCTCCACGCCCGGCTCGCGCCCACGCCGCGGATCGTCCGGGTCTCGGACATTCTCTCGGCCCCCTTCTGGCAGTACCTGGGCATGCGCAGCCCCGAGGAGGTCCGCTCCATCCTGCGGGATGCCGACGCGGCCGGCATCGTCGCCCGATACGCCATCGTGGACGAGCTGGAGCAGGTGACCACGCGCTACCCGTTCGAGGAGTACCTGAGCAGGAGGGTGGCCCTGTGACCCCGGCCGAGTTTCAAGGCCTCGTGAACCGATTCGCCGTCGGACCGGCGATGCCGGTAGCCGGGCAGCGGCACGTCTACCTGTGGCACGGCGACCCCGACTCGCTGCGGGCCATGCTGCCCCCCGCTGCCACCTGCTGCCTGGACCTGCACGCGCTGGTCAGAGCCCTGCCGAGGAAGCCCGAGGACGAACAGGCCGCACGACAGCTCCTTGCCCAAACGCTCGAGCAGGCCCTGCAGACGGCCGGCTCCGCCGCCTCCGGGCAGCAGTTCGTTCTCGTGACCGGCTGTGACCTGCTCATGCGCTACAGGGTGTCGATGGGGGCCATGTTCCGGGCCGCTTCAGATAGCCGCATGCTGATCCTCGTTGCCCCAGCCTATCGCGAGCCCGCGCAGCCGCTCCCCGCATATGTCGACTTCCGGGCGGATGCGACCTTTGGCTTTCTGAGAAGTTGGCTCGAGAACGGCGCTGTCATCGAGCAGGCGGCCGGTGAGCCACCAGAGGATGTGTCGAGATAACGGGGAGGTGCCATGAAACGCCTGCCTATCGGGGAGCTCCTGCTCGCCAAGCCTCGACCGGCTACCACTCTGTCGCTGGAGCCATCGGTCCGTGAGTACGCGGCAGAGATGGTGGAAAGCTATGTCTTTACCGAGACCATACGCCACTATATGGTGAGGATTCTCGACTCGGTCGCGAGGGGGGTGGGGCAAGGCTTCTGGGTCCAGGCCGAGTACGGGGCTGGCAAGACGCACTTTCTCGCCGTCCTCGCCGCGCTGTTGAGCGACACCTCCGAAGAGCTCTGGAGCCGCATCCGGGATGACGAGGTGCGCCAGTACAGAAAGCGTCTGGAGAACCGACGCCTCTTTCCCGTCGTCCTGTCGCTGCGCGGCGAGAGCAAGGCGGATAGCCTGACAGAGCGCTCGCTCCTCGATGTCGTCATCGAGCAGGGCCTGCGCCCGGCCCTTGCCCGCGCCGGCCTCGCTTCCGTGTTGCTGACCGCTGCGGACGACATCCTGCACTGGCTCGAGACCTCCCCCTCCGATGCCCTCAGGGCTGATGTCGAGTCGTTCGTCGCCCGGGAGACGGGAACCTCTCTTGCCGCCTACCGGGCCGCCGAGGGCACCGAGGCCGCCGCCCGGCTCATCATAGCCTACTGCGAGAGAAACGCGATCAGCCCTGCCGTGGCCGCCGGGCTCAAGTCGCGCCTCCTCCAGATCTACCGGCAGATCACTACGGCCGCCAACGGTCGCTATATATGGAATCGTGTTTGTTATCGACGAGTACGAGGGCTGGGAGCGAAGCCGCACGCACCCCCAGGCCCTCAGCCAGGACGCCGAGTTCCTCGAGACGCTCGGCTACCTCCTCCCGAGGGATCACGGACTCCAGTTGCATACTGTGGTGGCGTCGCAGAGTGCGATGCCGGCCAAGCTCGTGGGCGGCCAGGAGGGTGATCGTTTCATCAACCTGCCGCTCCTCGCCGACCGCAACGCGCACGACTATGACATCATCATCTCACGGCGCGTGCGGGGGCTGCGGCCCGACCGGTTGCCCGAGATCAACGACCACTTTATGTACTGTCAGAGCATGTTCGGGTTTGCCCGCACGCTCACCGAGAGTGAGTTCGCGGAGGTCTTTCCGTTCCAGCCCCGATGCTTCGAGGTCGTGCGCCGCATCACTGCCCGCGACCTGCCGACCGCGCGCTCCGGCATCCTCATCTTCCATGAGGTCGTCAACCACCCCGACTTGCTGGCCCGCGACCGGCTCATCCGCGTGTGCGATCTCTTGTGCAGCCAACACCTGGTCCATGACTGCCTCACGGCGCCCGCCTACAAGGCGGCCTATACGGCATACCGCTCCGTGTCGGAGGCGCTGCCCACTCTGGCAGAGCTGGACCCGGAGGACCTGCCTCTGGCCAGGGACGTCCTGGCTACTCTGTTCCTCTGGCACCTGGCCTACATCGAGACACCCCGCCCGATGTCGATCAGCGACCTCGCGGAGTGCACGCTGACGACCGACGATGTCCTCAAGGCGGAGGACAGCGTCCGCCTCGTGCTGCAGCAGGTGAAGGCGCTCCCACAGATCGAGTTTGACGGTAAGGCTGCCAGGTTTGTCCCGAAGGGAGGCGATGGCCTCGCCATCCTCAGCCTCTTCAACGGGTACCTGAAGCGTGCCTCCGGCGACCGGTATCGCGTCCTCGGCCAATGGACGAACAGCCTGTTCCTGACGGCACAGGAGACGGGTGGCCATTAAGGCCTCTTTGCCGAGTTCGCCCCAAACGATCCGGAGAAGCGCCAGTTCGCCATCCGCAATCTCGAGTATGCCGGCCAGATCGTCGTCGCCACGAGGTGGCAGCTGGACTGGCAGCTGCCCCTCCCCAATGAGGACCTGCATTTCCGGCTGGTGATCCTGTCGCCAGATGCACCGCTTTCGCTCAAGCCATCCGACCTGCAGGACCCGCGGATCGCCGTGGTCTGCCCCGGCACACCGGACGAGGACGCCTTCCGGGCCGCCGCGACCTGGCTTGCCTGGCAGGACATGAAGGAGGACTACCGGAGCCGTACGGACAGGGAGGCGGAGGCCGTACGGGAGTGGCTCGATCGGCAACGCGAGTCCTACCTCACCGCTCTGCTTCGCACGCACCTGGACGTCTACCGCAGGGGGACAATCATCACGCGGAACGAGGTGGCCATCAGCCCGCGGGAGGTGTTCAGCCTGCCCAGCAACCAGCAGCGCTTCACCGTCATTCTCGAGAAGCTCCTGGCAGCGGCCTACAGCGACCCCATCGTCGATTCGGGCTCATTCCGCGGCACCTTCACGACAACAGAGGCTTCCAAGCTGTACGAGGGTTACTTCGGCAGGTCGCCCGGCACGACCCAGCTTGCCGCCACCCGCAACTATGGCGTGCCGCTTGGCCTGTCGCACCCCGAGCAGCCGCAGCGCTTTGCCCCTCAGCCCGGGTGCAGGCCGCTGGAGATCATTGCCGAGATGATCGAGGAGCATGGCGGCCGCGAGTTGCCGGTCTCGAAGGTGTTTGAGCGCCTCTCCGGTCCTCCCTATGGGCTGCCCTACCTGCTGATTCGGATCTACCTGCTGGCCTTTATCCGCCGCGGCGACCCGCGCGCCGAGATCGTGCTCAAGCCCGATCACAACGTCAGAGGGCGCGACGGCCGTCCGTTCGTGCCCGATCGGATCACCGCCCAGAACGCCACCGATGTCGACTGGAGGGTCCCCATCGAGCGCGGCTTTGACACCATCGTGCTCTCCGAGGGCCCGACCTGGAACGACGTGCTCGGCTACGCGCGCGAGTTCGTGCCGGACCTGCACACGAGCACCGATCAGGCCGAGATCGATCTTCAAGCCTCGCGCCTGCGCGACAGGCTATCGGCCCTGGCCCAGGAGATGGCGCAGACCGAGGAGACGCTCAAGACGTTGGAGCGCGGCCTGGGCGGCAGGCTGCCGGAGGCCGACCAACGGGCCTGCGCGCATCTCCGCTCGCTGCTCGCCGGCGCCGGCGACGACTATGCAGGTTTCTACAACCGTGCATGCCTCGAGTTCGCGACCCCCAATGACCTCCGCGACGCGCTGGCGAGCTATGAGCGGCTGAGGCAGCTTGCCTCGGTGACGGCGCAGATCAATGAGGTCAAAGCCTACCTGGATGCCTGCAGAGCGCGACCCGAGCATCGCGAGCTGCTCGCCGAGCGCGACAGCCTGAGGCAACAGCTCTCCCTGGAGAGCCTCGCCGCACAGCCCACCCGCTGGACGAGCCTGCGCTCCAGCTTTGAGCAGTTCAGGACGCGCTACCGCAATGAGTACCAGAAGTACCACCGCGATGCCAACGAGGCGCTGACCCGGCTCGCGCGCAGGATGCAGGCAGCGCAGGGAGAGCTTCGCGCCCTTGTGCTGCTCAACAGCATACAGGAGGTTGGGCCCGCCCGCGGCGAACGGCTCGGCGAGCAGTATGAGCGACTCGTGCTCGAGGTGCGCCCCTGCGAGGTGCGGGACCTGCGGCTGCTCGACCTCGCTTCCGCTCCGGTCTGCGACAAGTGCGGGCGCGCACTCATCGATGAGGTACCACAGAAGAGGGTTGAGGCCTTTGTTGCCGACCTCGAGGCGGCGCTGGGCGAGCAGATGCACCGGTACACCAGCGAGCCGGTCAGGCGGGTGCTCACCCGCGCCGGCAACGAGGCTGTGTCGCAGTTCCTTGCGGCGGTCCAGGCGGCAGACGTCGCTGCTCTGGCCAAGGTCCTGGACGAGGACCTCGTGCGCACGATCCGCCGCCTGCTCGCGGCCGATGGCGTAGTGACCGAGGAAGTCGACGCACTGGCTCAGCTCACACGCGAGTATCCGACAATAGAGGAAGGCCAGATACCCGCCGTTGTCAGGCGTTTCGAGGAGGTGCTGCGACAGGCCTTTGCCAGGGCCCGCAAGGCTCACCCGGAGAAGAGGTCGATCCGGCTGAGCCTTCGCTAGGCGGACAGGCTATGCGGCCAAGGAGCGCATCGGCGCCGAGCGTGCCCACCGGGCCGCGGCACAGCCCGGGATCGCACCCTGGACAGGCCGAGCAGTAGCACATGCCGGTCCATCGCACCGCCAGGGACGAGGCGCACCTCAGCGTCGTACGGCGTTTCCTTGCGGGCTTGTCGCACGATCGTCCGAGCCCGCAGGAGCTGGCGGCCTGGGTTCAGTTCTGCTACAGGCACGAGGCCTACGACGAGGCCGCGCAGCTCTTCGTGCTGATCGATCCGCGGGGCGTCGATGGCGGATGGTACCGCAGGCTGCGGCGGATCGCCGCCGTATGCCTGATCAGAGCTGCTGAGGAGAGCTCATCGTAGCGCCGCAGCCGGAGGGGTAGGTCAGGACATGCGCGCGTATGCCCCATTCCAAGAGCGCCGCGACTATGCAGTGCCTCTGTTGGAGCTGCTCGCCGGCCTGCCACGGTACGGCGCGAGAAAGCGAACGGTGCTGGCACGGTTCGAGGCCCAGTACGGGCATCTGATAGCGCTCGAGCACTGGGCGCGGCAGCCGGGAGGCAGCCTGCCTCTGTGGCAGTTCTGGCTGACGTCGCTGCGCGTCCAGCTGGGCCAGGCCGGGCTCCTCGATGCGCCACGGTGGGGCGTCTGGCGCATCACGCCAACCGGCTTGCAGTGGCTCGAGGACCATCCGAGCGCGACGCACCTCTCCCCGTCCGGTGAGGCAGGCGGACGGGGGCGCCCGAGGCGAGTGCCGGGACCGGGGGGCGCCCTCTCGTTCACGGTGCAGGGGCACCGCCTTTTGCTGAGCCCGGAGCAGGTTACCGCCGTCGCCCGCGAAGCCCTGGCAAATGGGCTGCCACCCGAGGCCACCAGATATCACTCGTGGGCGGTAGTCGTCGATGGCCAGCGCCTCGGGCTCCGGTGGCTGTTCCAGGAGGTCACAGGGCTCGACGACATCACCACGTACCAGGCGCGGCATGTCCTCGAGCGCCTGGGGTTCGAGTGCGTCCGAGAGAAGGGCGGCGGCCGCGTAGCCAGGCGCAGCCGCGGCCCCGCCGGGGAGGAGGCGGCGTGGCTCGAGGCAGCCCGCCGCGAGGTTGACACGATCCGGGCGCTGCTCGCCGGGCGGGCGCCGCTTCCCAGCCACGAGAAGCTGTGCGACATGGTGCAGTTCTGCTATACCCTCGAGCTGTACCGCGAGGCGTCCTCCCTCTTCCGTCTCGTCGATCGCGATAGCGTCCATCCCTGGCTCTACGAGCGCACGCGCCGCGTCGCAGCAGTGTGCGAGGGAAGGGCCAGCTCGTGACGGGAAGGGGCCGTGCTCGCCGACTTCGGTAGGCGGGCACTGTGCCGTCGTCCAGCTCTACTGACGAGGGTAGCCAATGCGCAACTACAAGCACCTGCGAAGGCGGCGAGACTTTGCTGTGCCGCTGCTAGAGACGCTAAGCGAGCTTCCGGGGCATGAGGCCAGGACCTCTGAGGTGGTCGCCGAAGTCATACGCCGCTACCGGGACTTGATCGACTCCAGCGGGTTCGAGCGAACCCGCGACGGAGACCTCCGCTGCGAGTACGAACTGAGGTGGACCAGGCAGGAGTTGACCGAGTTGGGCCTCTTGGAGTCGCCCCGTCACGGTGTATGGCGCATCACCGCCGAGGGCCTCAAGTGGCTCCGAGACAATCCGGACGCCACGCACGTCGAAACCAGCTACGGCCGTGGGTCGCAGGACGAGATCGTGAGTGAGGGCGAGACAGGCACGGCGGCCCTCAAGGACGGCGGGCATCCGGGACTCCCGGAGGAGCGCCCCATGGGACCGTATTGGCTGTACACATTGGACAACTATGCCGTCGCCCTGCTCAAGGTCCTGGCAGATATGGCCGGGCATCAGGGTAGGCCCGCTGCCGTTATCGCGGAGTTCTATAGGCGATTTCGCCAGTTCATTCCGCCCGAAGGGTTCGAGCTCTTAGCCAACAGCGGCCGAGAGCGATGGGTAAGCCACGTGCACTGGGCGAGGTACAGGCTTACCACGGCCGCCCTTATGGACTGGCCGACACCCGGGGTGTGGCGCATCAGCGAGAAGGGGCTCGAATGGGTGCGTGAGAACCCGTCTGCAACCTCACTAGGTCCAGGGTCCGTGCCAACCACGCGGACGTTGCGTCGGGGCACTTCACCGGGTGTGGGAAGACGCAGCCGCCGAGCGACGCAGACCCGGAACGACGAGGAAAGCCGATGGCTCGAGATCATCGAGGGCGAGGTTCGTGCCGCGCGGGATTTCCTCCAGGGCCGGGTGCCCCGCCCGTCCGATGAGCGCCTCTGCGATCTCGTGTGGCTCTGCTACCTCCTGGAGCTGCACCAGGAGGTCCATGACCTGTTCGCCATCATTGACCGGTCTGCCGTGGACCCGTGGCTGTACAAGCGCACAGCCCGCCTGGCCAGGTTAAGTGCCATGAAGGTGAGCGAGTGACAGCGCTGAAGCCCCCCTCGACCTTGCGTCACTATCTTCAGACCAGGCTGGCCGCCCTCGCCCCCGAGGCTAGGCTGGTGTTCCTCCTCGACCCGCCGGCCCGCCTGGAGCTCGAGCCTTCCCTGCAGGTGCATGGCAAGAGTTGGCCGGTCGTTCGCTACCGGGGCGACGACCTGGCTTTCCGCGCGGCCTTTGACCCCGCGAGGCCAGCGCTCATCTGGGTCACCCTGCCGGTCAGCCGAACCCGGCGGGATGCCAGCGTGTGCCTCAGCAGCCTGGCCGACCTGCTATCCCGCGCCGACGCGGTATTCGACCTCAGCCTCGAGGGAGTGCTCGCCGCGCTCATTCCGGGCGAGGTCTGGCCGCGGGGGGCGCTGGAGGCCCACGCCACGATCTTTGCAGCTCATCTGCACGAGCTGGTGGCCGGTTATCGTGCCCTGCACAAGGCCCTGGCGCCGCCAGCGCCGCTTGACGCCACGATGGTGCGGGCGCTTGCGCTGCACTGCCTCCAGCCGCAACTCGCGCCGGCCGAGCTCCTCTTCAGGCAGGATAGCCCCCGCGGCGTGCTCGAGCAGTATCTCAACCTGGCCTGGTCAGCTCCATGGACGCCCGAGGGTCTGGCGCTGCTTCAGGAGCAGGCCAGGCACGGGCCCCGTGTCGATGTCGCCGAGATCGCCCCCTGGCTCGACGCACCGCCAGAGGCCATCGCGCGCTATCTCTACCTCTACCGGCTGCTCAGCAGCACGGGGCTGCCGAACGTCAACAATCAGCTACGTGGGCTCGCGCTGCTTCCCTTCGACCCCCAGCCCATGGAAGCCCACATCAGCATCGCTCTGGACCACTGGGAGCGGGACACACGCTGGCGCAACCGCGTGATCGAGCAGGCGGAGATGGGGCTCACCCGGGCCGACGTGGCAAGGGCGGTCGATCTGCTCGATATCGGGGATGTCGATCGCCTCCTCTCTGCCATTGCCGTTGCCGAGGCACCTGCGGCCATCGTCGAGCTTGCGGGGCGCCTCGTGCCCATGGCCAGAGAATCCAGGTCGCTTCGCGCTGCCACGATCGGCTGGGAGAAAAGCCGCCCGGCGGGCATCGAGACGATGCCTCAGACCCCATACACAAAGCAGGCGGAAGCCATCGTGCGCATCCTGGATCAGGCCGCTCTCATCGCGCGCACGGTCACGGCGGGGGTTCCGACCTTCCCAGGCCTGCCGGAGGCCATCGATTGGTATACAGCCAGCGGGGCCGCCGCCCTCGAGCTGGCGCACTCGCGGGCCCTTGCCGCCCTGCGGAGCCTGCCCGACGATACACACCGGGGGCCCCTCCAGCGCTATGTGGATTACCTTGGCCAGCAAGTCCGCGAGTTCCTGGACCAGGCCGACCATGCACTGGCAAGGTTGATCCAGGACGACTTTGCCGGCTACCTCTCCAGCCCGCGCCTGTCCACCCGTCTGGTGCGCGATGCCATCCGGCGCAGGCAGCTGAAGGCGACGACCGAGAGCTGCCTGTGGATCGTCATTCTTGATGGCATGCGCTGGGACACCTGGATACACGTTGTGAGGCCACGCCTCCTCGAGGCTTTCGAGCTGCTCGAGGAGGGTGCATACCTCTGCCTGCTGCCATCGCTGACCCAGATAGCGCGCACCGGGTTGCTGGCCGGTCAGACGCCTCCGCACTGGAAGGCGTACCGGGGCGGTTTCTCCACCAATCAGCACTGGCTGGCGGGGCGACTCCTCGACGTCCCGGAGGACGAACTGCAGTCAAGGCTTCGTTTCTACTCGAGGATGGATGAGGACGAGGTGTTCCGCGACCTCGAGCCCCGCCGGCGCTTCCCCTACAACGTCCTCATCTTCAATGTCAGCGACAACAACCTGCACCACCTGAGGGGCGGCCTCGACGCCGTCAGCCAGGTCGTGGCCGACCTCCTCGGCAGTATCCTCGATCTGCTGAACAGCCTGGTCGGTCCTTCCGACACGGTGATCCTCGCCAGCGATCACGGCTTCACCGAGCTTGACCGCGATGCCGCTTGCATGGTGCCTGACGACACTCGCTGGCGCAGATACATTGAGGGCGGGAGGCATCCGGTCGCCTACCGCCACATCGCCGGGGTCGACCCACCCGCAGGACTCACCGACGCTCTGAGCTTCGCGTACTCCGGCGTCCCCGAGGGACGATATACGGTCGCCATCGGCAGGCGGTGGTTCCAGCGTGCCGACAGTCGTGGGGAGATGCCCCGCTATGCCCACGGCGGGCTATCCTTCGCCGAGATGGTCGTTCCCGGGGCCGTCCTCCGCCGAGCTACGACAGAGCGTCTCGAGCTCTCCCTGGAGGGATTGCCTGCCAGCCTGACCACCATCGAGGGGCAGGAGACGACCTTCAGCGTGACCCTGACCAACACCGGAAACCGCGCTGCATGCTTTGCGCTCAGCTACCGTGCCGACACCGATGCGCGCGATCGCACGGCGCGCGGGCGCCTGAACCCCGGAGAGCGGATCTCGGTGCCCATCTCGCTTGTGCCGGTCTACCGCGCCCGCGGCGGCAGCACCCGAGCGCTGCACCTGCAGCTTGCCTACGGGCAGTCTGAGGATAGCCTCACCACAACGCTGCCTCGCACCGTGCCTGTGACCGTCTCACCGCAGAAAGGCAAGATCGAGATCAGCTTCGGAGGCCTTGACCGCCTCGATCAATGAGAATGAGCACGTGGGGAGCGGATGGAAGTGAGCGTGACGCCACTCAGCACAAGAGACCTCACGGCGCTGGACCAGAAGGTCTTGCGACTGATGGGTGATCGTGTGGTTCTGAAGCCACTTACCCGCTGGAACGAGGCCTACAAAGAGTTCCCGCGCTATGTGATGGAGTACCTGGTCGCCAGATATGTCGACCCGGCCAACCCCGTACCGGGCCAGCACCGCATCGATCAGTTGCTCACCGAGCACTATGTGGAGAGCGACGCTCGAGAACTGATCAAGAGCCGCATCAAGGAAAGAGGCGAGTACGTGCTCCTCGGGTCGCTTCAGGTGCGGCTGGACGCGGCACGCGATCACTACTGGGCCGAGATGCCGGCCCTCGGGGATAGCTTTGTGCGCGTCAGCCGCCGGGTCCTGACCGACTTTGGCGATGTGTTACTCACAGGCGGCGCGTGGGGCACCATAACGGTCGAATACGATCCAGGCTACCAGCTCAGGGGCAGGATCTACCCATTCTACGTCCGCGAGTTTGAGCCCTTCCAGATCACCCGCATCGACCTCGACGACTATGTCGAGAAGCGCCAACAGTTCACGACCGAGGAGTGGGTGGACCTGCTGATCACGAGCATCGGCTTCAACCCCGCCCGCTACAGCCCGCGCGAAAAGATGCTCATGCTGCTGCGGCTCGTGCCGTTCGTCGAGGCTAACTACAACCTGATCGAGTTGGGCCCTCGCGAGACGGGCAAGACCTATACCTTTCGCAACACCTCGAGTCGCTCTTTCGTGATCAGTGGCGGAACGGCCACGCCAGCAGCTCTCTTCTACAACCAGGCCTCGCGGAAGATAGGCATCCTCGGATACCGCGATGTCGTCTTCTTCGACGAGATTGCGAGCACCCGTTTCACCGATCCCGAGGCCACTATCAGCACACTGAAGGATTACATGCAGACCGGTCGCTTCAGCCGAGGCCCCCAGGAGTTCTCGTCGCAGGCCAGCATCGTCCTTGGCGGGAACATTGACACCGACCTCGAGCGGCGGAGGCCGGCGTCCCGCTACCTGCACCTGTTCGAGGTCCTGCCAGAGGAGCTGCAGGACACAGCCTTCCTCGACCGCATCCATGCCTATCTCCCCGGCTGGGAGCTGCCCAAGATCCAGCCGGCGAACTATGCCGCCGGGTATGGCTTTATCACGGACTATCTCGCCGAGATATTCACCCGGCTGCGTCGCCTCAACTTTCAGACCCATGTCAACGCGCGGCGCGACTTTGGCGCCCTGACCGGCCGGAACCAGGATGCGATCCGCAAGACGACCGCCGGCCTGCTCAAGCTAATCCACCCCCACCGCACGCCGGAGGACCTCGAGGAGGATGAGCTCGTCCCCTGCCTCGAGCTTGCATGCGAGTGTCGCGAGCGGGTCATCGAGCAACTCGCCAGAATGCCCGGCGGCCGTACCGAGTTCAAGGCGGAGCGCTTCCACCTGCCGCCTCGGACCTGACGGCACCGATTCCCGGCCTCTTGCAGAGCGACTCCCTGGCCCTGACGAGCCATGGCGCCAAGACCTGGGAGCGTCCAGTCCGGCAGCGGCGCCGTCACTCAGCCCTGCGACCTCCCCTCCGCAGGCCAGCCCACCCTCAGCTAACAGGAGGAGCAGCTCCAGGGCCATCCGGAACCAGGGATGGCCCCGGAGCCGCTCCCACCGACCGAAAGCCGTCGTCAATCCGCCTCAAACCTTCGCACAAACCAGGTCTTGACCACCTGCGTCAGGAGGACGTAGCTCAAGAGCATCGCCGCCAGGAGCGCCCAGTACAGAGCAGGCAGTGGCACAAAGCCCAGGATGCCGGCCACCGGCGAGTAGGGCAGGAGCGCCCCGATGGTCACGATGGCGAGCGAAGTAAGGATCAGCGGCCGGCTCGCGCGGCTCTGGATGAACGGTATCTTGTTAGTACGGATCACATGGATGATCAGCGTCTGCGTGAACAGCGACTCCACGAACCAGCCGGTGTGGAAGAGCTGCTGATGATACAGGTCCGGCCTGGCCCAGGCGCCGAACACAAACAGCATGATGAGGTACGTGGCATAGTCAAAGATCGAGCTGATCGGCCCGATGTACACGATAAAGCGCCGAATCTCGCCGATGGCCCACTTCCGTGGCTTCGCCAGCCACTCCCTATCCACATCATCCGTCGGGATAGCGGTCTGCGAAAAGTCGTAGAGCAGGTTGTTGGTCAGGATCTGCAGCGGCAGCATGGGCAGGAAGGGCAGGAAGATGCTCGCGCCTACCACGCTGAACATGTTCCCAAAGTTCGAGCTGGCCGCCATCTTGATGTACTTGATGATGTTGCCAAACACCCTGCGGCCCTCGATGACGCCGTCGCGCAGCACGAGCAGGCTGTTCTCCAGCAGGATGATGTCCGAGGACTCCTTGGCGATGTCCACGGCGCTATCCACAGAGATGCCGACATCGGCCGTGCGCAGCGCCGGAGCGTCGTTGATTCCGTCGCCCATGAAGCCGACCACGTGGCCGCGAGCCTGCAGCGCGCGGATCACGCGCTCTTTGTGCGCGGGTGATAGCCTGGCGAAGACGGTGACCCCCTCAACATGCGCTCCCAGCTCGGCATCGGTCATCCCCTCGATCTCGCCGCCCAACAGGATGCGCTCGACGGGCAGGCCAACCTCCTGGCATATCTTGCGGGTCACTACCTCATTATCCCCGGTCAGAATCTTGACCTGCACGCCAAGCCCGGCCAACTCCTCGATGGCCTCGGGGGCCGTATCCTTGGGCGGATCCAGGAACGCCAGGAAGCCGAGCAAGGTCAGGTCTCGCTCGTCCTGCACCGAGTAGAGCCGCTCCTCATCAGGCAGGCGCCTCAACCCCAAGGCCAGAACCCGAAAGCCGTCGCCACTCAGCTGCTCCACCAGCGCCAGCGCCTCGCGGCGGCGTCCCTCGTCCAGGGGGATGGTGCTGTCGCCATCCTGGACTGTGGTGCACAGGCCGAGCACCTCATCTACTGCACCCTTGCAGATGAGCAGATGGCCATCGCCCTTCTCGTGGACAACCACCGACATCCGCTTCCTCACAAAGTCGAACGGTATCTCGTCGACCTTGCGATAGGCAACCTCGGGCTGCAGCTCGGCCCGGACTTCGTGGTGATCCAGGATCGCTACATCCATCATGTTCTTCAGGCCGGTCTGATAGTAGCTGTTGAGGTAGGCGAGTTCCAGGACCTGATCGCTCTCCTCTCCGCGGATGTCCACATGCCGCTCGAGCACGACCTTGCCAAGGGTGATCGTGCCGGTCTTGTCGGTGCAGAGGACGTCCATCGCCCCAAAGTTCTGGATGGCATTCAGGCGCTTGACGATGACCTTCTTGCGTGACATCGAGATGGCGCCCTTTGACAGGTTCACCGTCACGATCATGGGCAGCATCTCGGGCGTCAGACCAACAGCCACAGCGAGCGCGAAGAGAAACGCGTCCAGCCAGTTGCCTTTGCTCAGGCCGTTGATCACGAACACGGCAGGCACCATCAGGCCCATGAAGCCGATCATCAGCCAGGTGAACCTGTTGATGCCGACGTCAAAGCTGGTGACCACCTGGCGGCCGGCGACACTCTTGGCCAGCGAGCCAAAGATCGTCTCACTCCCGGTGGTCAACACCAGCGCCGTGGCCGCGCCAATCTCCACATTCGTACCCATGAAGCAGAGATTGGTGGCCTCGAGCGGGTTCTGCAGGGGCCTGGTCTCTGCCGCTGAGGTCTTTTCCACCGGCAACGCCTCCCCTGTGAGCGTCGCCTGGTTCACGAACAGGTCCTTGGCGGAGAGCAGCCGGACGTCCGCGGGCACCATGTCGCCCGCTGCCAACATGATCACGTCTCCGGGGACCAGCTCCTGCAGCGGGATCTCCTGCTTCTGCCCGTCGCGAATCACCGTAGCGGTCGTCGACACCATCGCCCTGAGCTCCTCAGCTGCGGCGTCGGCACGCGCCTCCTGGAAGTAACGCAACGACACGCCCAGGACCACCATCACGCTCATCATGACGGTCGCCTTGACGTCTCCTGTGATCAGAGAGATGAGCGCGAGCACGAGAAGCAGGATGACCAGCGGGTTGCGGACATTCGACAGCAGTCGGTCGAACCAGGTGACGCGCTTTTCACGCACGGCCTGATTCGGACCATACTTCTCCAGGCGGCTCTCGACCTCCGCGGCGGACAGGCCCTGCAGTGTCACGCCGTACGACTGCAGCACGGCCTGTGGTTCATTTCTCGCAGCCTCAAGCAACACCGGTGCCGCACGTGCGACCAGTGCATGAGTCCCGTTGGCTCTTCGCCCGATGGCGCCATAGACGGTGTTGAGGAGCCCCATGGCCCTTCACCTCCAGTGTAGAGTTGCGGCTGAGCAGCAGCCGCACTGAGCTACGACGTCACAGGCCAGGGGATGTGCTGTTCGGCGAGAGAAGGGGGGATGGGAACGGGGCGCAGAAGGGGGAAAAGGCGCTGCCTCAGCGGGGGGCCATGAGGCAACGCGTCTCGGAAAAGCTCTACCTACTCCCCGCGACTCCCTCCCGGCGGCGCAGCCACAACATGAAACGAGCAGCCAGCCCTCAGACTTCCCGGGCTCGCCTCGCAGCACCAGCTCTTGGTCTCCCCGCTGCGCGTGGCCGCCAGCGCCCTGGCAGCAGCCGCGCCGTCCCACAGTTGTCCCGGCACACCCTGACCCGGTTGTTTCTCAGGGTTACTGCCGTCGTCCATGCGCTCACCCCCTTGCTACACCTGTGCTGTACTCAAGTAGCCGGTGCCGGCCCCAGCACAGGGGCAAAAAGAGACCTCCCCGTCAGCCGACCGCGGGGAGGTCACAACACAAGCCTTTGCTCTGCAGCCAGATCGAACGCTACAGGGCACCCCCCTGGTCGAGCTTTGGCACTGCGCGTCGTAGGGAACTCGGTCCCAGCCACTTTGAGCAAAGCCTTAATCCGACCTTGCCTAGCCTACCCCTTGGCGTCTCTCGACGTTTCGGAGCAGCGGCCTGTGTACCGCGCAGGAGCCTCACCTAACGAGGGTCCTTTCTGCGGCGCACATCATATCACCTTGGTCGCCGTTTGTCAAACAGACAGTCTCGCGCGACCTCAACCCGAGGCCCAGCCGAAGGAGCGGCTCCATTTCATGTCGGAGCAGCATCGGCTGGACCGGGCTCCAGCATCTTGCGGGCATCTCCGCCCTGCGCGCTCCCTTCACACCCCCAGCGGCCCTGCGGGCGCGCTCTCGTACGCCGGCTCATGGGCTGCCGGGCCCTCAAAGCCGTGCTGCTCGTACACAGCCCGGCCGCCCGGTCCACGCACGAACTCGACAAATGCCTGAGCGGCCTCGGGGTGTCGGCAGGTCCGCTCGACGATGCCCAGGGCGAAACGCCCGCGGCGGCTCTCGCCCTCCACGAGCTCCACGGCCTCCAGCGGGGCTCCCTCGCGCGCCTGATGCAGCGCCTCGGTAACCCACACCGGGCCCGCGTCGACCTCCCCATTCAGGATCCACTGTGGCGTCTGGCGGTGGTGTATCTCTGTCAGCCGATTCGCGCCATAGAGGCGCCGACGCTCGCAGAGCTCGATCCAGCCTTCCTCCCCCAGCGCCTGGACGATCGCCTCCCGCACCAGCCGCCCGATCTCCTCCCGCTCCGGGTTGGGCAGGGCCAGGCGGACCTCGGGCCGCAGCAGGTCGCCCCAGCCGATGATGCCCAAGGGATTCCCCTGGCGGACGAGGATGGTCAGCGTGGTACTGGCGTACTCCTCGTACTCGGTGAGCCACTCCTCCTCGGCCAACTCCGCCAGCGTGGTGCTGCCCGCGGCGATCACATCCGGGGGGACACGGATGACCAGGTCCCCGACCTGCAGCGCCCCCTCCCGCATCTGCCGGACGAGGATGCCCGCCGGTAACGTCTCATAGTAGACGTCCCCATACTCGGGATACGCAGCCCGAAAGGCCCGCAGCAGGTCCTCCATGACCATCCAGTCGCTCCCATGGACGAAGAGCGCCAGGTCGTGGTGCGCCGGATCGCCGTGGAGGTCCATCACCACATCGGCAGCCGGCACCGAGAGCCGCACCGGTCCCGGGCTGAGCACAGCCATGTTTCCTCCCGTTTCCATCACAGGTAGTCCCCGTGGAGAGCACACCGCTCGTCTCCTCCGGCCCCGGACGCGGACAGGTAGCCCCACGGGCGCGCCCGTGGCACTCCAGCGGCAGTGCCCTACCCCGCGAGCCCCTTCTGCCCCCACCCGCCTTTATGGGTGTCTCGGGCTCCGCTGGCGCGCCGCGGCGCGCCAGCGGAGCCCGAGACACCCAACAGTATCTTCCCCCTCCCCGAGGCGGACGCCGCGGCGTCCGCCTCGGGGAGGGGGACAGGGGGAGGGGTATCCGCCACAGGGTCGTTGGGTGGCATCGCGGCGGCCTCTGCGTGACGTTGAGGGGCACGCGGCGAAAGGCCAAAGTCGAGTCATTCCGTTTTCCCCACCCCCGTCGCAGCGGGGGCAGGGCGAGGGGCTAACCCCTGCTTTGCCGCCGAAGCGGCAAAGGAGGGAATGCCCCGAGGGGTGGGGGTACCTCCCTCTAAGAAGACACCCTCGCCCTGTCAGAGTTACCGCGTATGGGGCAGAGGGAGAGGGGACTCGCCGACACAGAGTCGTTAGGCCTCATCCCCGCGGCCCCTCAACGACATCGAGGAGTGCGCTCTGAAAGGCTGAATATGAGCACGACTCACATGATAAGACGCGATTCTCCCCCAAAAGGGACGGGTTGCCGTGGCATGGTACGTGCTGCGGGCAGAGTTTGGCCGGCATGACCACCGGCCACGTCGCCTAGAGGAAACCGCGAGCCCACACGGCACAGGCCGGTGCTCGCACAGGATGGAAGGCATGTCACGCCAGGGAGACCCGTCGGGCGCCGCCGGATTGCGGCTGTTGCTCTTGCTCGCTGTTGTGATCGGTGCAGGAGGTATGGCGATTGCCCTCGTATATCAGCTGGTCGGCGGGCAGATACCGCCGGCCCCGCCGGTCGCCTACGCGGCTTCTCCCCAGCTCGCAGAGCAGAGCCCGGTAGAAGTCCCCGCGCCCAGCGATCCGGCTGCCCCACAGGCAGGACCTGCGGACAGCCCCGATGAGGCCACTGCGGCTGCGCCGGAGGAGGCGGCGCCAGCAAGGGGTGAGGAATCGTCTTGTCCGTCGGATGGAGTCCAGTTCATCACACACATCGTGCAGCGGGGAGATACGCTCTTCCTGCTCGCTCGCCGCCACGGCACAACCGTCCAGGCCATCAAGGCCGCCAACGGTCTGAAGTGTGACACGATCATCATCGGCCAAAAGCTGCTCATCCCCATCTCGGTCGTGTGCCCCAGGCCGGTTGTGACCGTCTGTCCGACCCCGGTTCCGGCAGTGGTGTCCTGCCCACAGCCGGTTGTGGTCTGCCCACCACCGGTCGTCGTGGTGGTCTGCCCGCCGCAGCCGGTCTGCCTGCCGGTGTGCCCGGTCGTCTGCGTGCCCGCCTGCCCGCAGGTATGTGTCCCCGTGGCAGACCCGTGACCCTGGCCGGCCTGGAGGCCGCCGGGGATGGGAACCCTATCGCTATTGACAAAACGTGCGCTCCCATGGTACAAATGTCCTCGCTCTCTATCCACAAGCCCGGGCTCCGCGGCGCCGGGTCCCTCGCGAACGGAGGCTCCCATGGCAGGCGATCTCACCGACCGGCACGTCCTCGACAGCTACACTCTCGCCAGAGAGCGCTACGCTGCGCTCGGCGTCGATACTGACGCCGCCCTCGACCGCCTCGCCCGCGTATCAATCAGCCTCCATTGCTGGCAGGGAGACGACGTCGGCGGGTTCGAATCCCCGGGCGGCCAGCTCGGCGGAGGGATCGCCGCTACCGGCAACTACCCCGGCAAGGCACGCAACGCCGACGAACTGCGTCGCGACCTGGACAAGGCCTACAGCCTGATCCCCGGCCGGCACCGCCTCAACCTCCACGCCATCTATGCCGAGACCGAAGGCCGCAAGGTCGAACGCGACGAACTGCGTCCCGAGCACTTTGCGCGCTGGGTCGACTGGGCCAGAGAGAAGAGGCTCGGCCTTGATTTTAACCCCACCCTCTTCTCTCACCCCAAGGCCGAGAGCGGCTTTACCCTGGCAAGCTATGACCCCGGCATCCGCAGCTTCTGGGTTCGGCACTGCGTCGCCTGCCGCGAGATCGGCGCGCACTTTGGGCGCGTCCTCGGCACCCCCTGTATCACCAACATCTGGATTCCCGATGGCTATAAGGACGTCCCGATAGACCGCAAGGCCCCCCGCATGCTGCTCAAGGAATCGCTGGACACCATCCTCTCCCGCAAGCTGGACCGGGCCCATATCCTCGACGCCGTCGAGGGCAAGCTCTTCGGCCTTGGCTCGGAGAGCTATGTCGTCGGCTCCCACGAGTTCTATCTGGGCTATGCCATCACCAACCGGGTCTTGCTCTGCCTGGACTCCGGCCACTTCCACCCCACCGAGACGATTGCCGACAAGCTCTCCTCGGTCCTGCTCTTCCTCGATGAGGTCCTGCTCCACGTCAGCCGGGGCGTGCGCTGGGATAGCGACCACGTCGTCATCCTCTCCGACGACCTGCTCTCCATCATGCAGGAGATCGTACGCGGCGGATTCCTCGACCGGGTACACATCGCCCTGGACTACTTTGACGCCTCCATCAACCGCGTCGCAGCCTGGGCCATCGGCACGCGCGCCGCCCTGCGCGCGCTCCTTATGGCGCTCCTCGAGCCGACCGATCAGCTTCGCGCGCTCGAGAGCGCAGGCGACTATACGGCCCGCCTCGCCATGCTGGAGGAGCTCAAGGGCATGCCCTGGGGCCCCGTCTGGGACTACTACTGCCTGCGGCAGGGCGTCGTTCCGGGGACGGGCCTGATCGAGGAGGTCCGGGCTTACGAGCGAGAGGAGCTGGTCAAGCGGGGCTAGGCGCCCGCCTCGAGGGTGCGCGCCTGAGCCTGGCGAGCTGCCCGTCCGGGAGCGGGGCCTTGATGATGGCAGAGGCATCTGCCGGGCGCACAGCCGCGCAGGATGGCCGGCACGAGGAGATCGACGGAACTCGACGAGCGCGCGCACACTGCTGATTCCCCTGCGCAATAGGCGCGCTGTAGTGCCTCCTGCCATGCCCCGACGCGCTTGTCCGGGCCAGCAGGGATGCGAGGGTTCACATGTCATACACGGTCCTGGTCGTTGAGGACGAGCCGACGCTGCTCGAGACCCTGGAGTACAACCTGGCGCATCAGGGTTACAACGTCCGCACGGCGACCGACGGGCTCAAAGCGCTCGAGGTTGCGCGGGCGGCGCATCCGGACATCATCATCCTCGACATCATGCTTCCTGGCCTCGATGGCCTCGAGGTGTGTCGCGTGCTGCGACATGAGACGAACGTCCCGATCCTCCTCCTGACCGCCAGGGCTGACGAAGTGGACAAGATCGTGGGCCTCGAGGTCGGCGCCGACGATTACCTCACCAAGCCCTTTAGCATGCGCGAACTCCTGGCGCGGGTCAAAGCTCACCTGCGGCGCGTACGTCTCATCAGGGAAGAGTTGACTGCGACCGAGCGAGCTGCCGCCAGAGAGCACCTTGTTTGCGGCGACCTCGTGATAGACCTGGCACGCCGAGAGGTGCGGAAAAGTGGCCAGGCTCTGAGGCTGAGTCCCAAAGAGTTCGACCTGCTGGCGTTCCTCGTGCAGCACACAGGCCACGTGCTCTCCCGCGAGCAAATCCTCGACCAGGTATGGGGATGGAGCTATGCGGGAGGCACGCGCACGGTCGACGTACATGTGCGGTCCCTCCGCGAAAAGATCGAACCCGACCCCGCGAACCCCGAGCGCCTCGTCACCGTGCGTGGCTCCGGCTACCGCTTCGAGGGATAGGGTATGTTCCGACACATCCGATGGCGCATCGCTATCCCCCATGTCCTGCTGATCGTCCTCGTAATGTCTGCCCTCGCCGTTTCCCTCTCGTCCCTATCTCGCCGGGTCCTTCAGACCGACTTGCGGGAGCAACTGGCTTCTGAGGCACGCTTGCTCGCCGACTGGTCCGCTCCCCTCGTGGCCTCGCACGCTGACAGCGACGCCCTCGACCGGGTGGCGCGCCGCGCCGCAGACCTTACCGGGAGGCGGGTAACGTTTATCGCTTCGGATGGCACCGTGATAGGCGAGTCCCACGCCGACCGCACGCAGATGGACAACCACGCCAACCGCCCAGAGGTCAGCAAGGCGCTGCATGGCAGGGAGGGCAGCGACATCCGCTTCAGCCACACCCAGGGCCAGACGATGATGTACGTGGCCGTGCCCATCCGCTCAGGATCCGGGTTGATCGGCGTAGCGAGGGTGTCCCTGTCGCTGGCACAGGTCGATTCCCGGGTCGCCGACCTGCAGCAAACCATCTTCACGGCGGCCGGAGCGGCGACTGTGCTGGCTACCCTGACCTCCCTCCTCATTGCGGAGAGAATCGCCCGGCCGGTGCGCGAGCTCACGGCAGTGGCAGAGCGCCTGAGCAAAGGCGACCTCAATGCCCGCCTGACAGCCAGCACCCGTGATGAGGTCGGACGGTTGACGCTCTCCTTCAATCGCATGGCCAGGCGCCTCCAGGAGCAGGTAGCCTCGCTCAGCCGGGAGCGGTCGCGGCTGGCCGGCATACTCGAGCACATGGCAGATCCGGTGATCATCACCGACCGTGAGGGTCAGGTACAGCTTGTCAACGCGGCTGCCACCCGACTCCTGGCTGTGCACCCGCCCCAGGCCGTCGGTCACAGCTTTCGCCAACTCGTGCGCCATCCCCGGCTGCTGGAGCTCTGGCGGCAGGCTGCCGCATCCCGCGAGGAACAGACAGCGACCATCGACACGGGCGCCCAGGGCACCCATCTGCACGCGATCATCACGCCCCTTGAGCAGACCGATGAGCAGGGCTACCTGGTCATGCTGCACGACCTGACGCGGCTCCGGCAACTCGAGGCAATGCGGCGCGACCTCGTCAGCAACATCTCCCACGAGCTGCGCACTCCTCTGGCCTCGCTCAAGGCCCTCACCGATACGCTTCGGGACGGCGCCCTCCAGGACCCCGAAGCGGCCCAGCGCTTCCTCGACCGAATGGAGGTCGAGGTCGACGCCCTGATCCAGCTCGTGCAGGAGCTGCTCGAGCTCGCGCGCATCGAGTCAGGCAAGGCGCCCCTCCATCTTCGTGCTACCCCGGTCGAGTCAGCAATCATCCCGCCCGTTGAGAGGCTGCGGGCCCAGGCAGAGCGCGCCGGTCTGACCCTCGCAGTGGAGCTTCGAGACGGCCTGCCTCATGTGCTCGTGGATACCGAGCGGATCCATCAGGTGATGACCAACCTCGTGCACAACGCCATCAAGTTCACCCCGCACGGCGGCCGCATCACCGTCTCTGCTGAGCCGCGCGGGGATCGCGTCGTGATTGCCGTGGCCGATACGGGCGTAGGAATTGCGCCCGAGGACCAGCCACGGATCTTTGAGCGGTTCTACAAGGCGGACCTGGCTCGCAGCGGCGGCGGCACCGGGTTGGGCCTGGCCATCGCCAAGCACATCGTGCAGGCCCACAACGGCCACATCTGGGTCGAGAGCCAGGAGGGCAGAGGTAGCACCTTCTGCTTCTCTATCCCCGTGGCCCACCCTGAACGATGACCTACCCTATCCTTACCCAACCCTTACAGTCCCCTGACGTCTCCCTGTGACGCTGCTAACCTGGGCATGCTATCCTTTTGCCAGGAGCAGAAGATAGCTTACCTGAGGAGGAAACAAGCATGCGTCGTGCATCAGTCATTCTGCTGCTCGCGGCAGCGCTCCTGGGCGGCTGTGCGCAAGCCACTCCCACCCCCATGCTCACAGAGCCCGAAACAGCCGCCCCGTCAGTCATCGAGCAACAGGCCGCACCAGAGCCCACTGCAGAGCACGCCTTGGCGGGCAGGATCACGGTCGCAGGGTCGACGACGGTCCAGCCACTGGCAGAGAAGCTCGCCGCCGCCTTCCGCGCTGCCAACCCTGAGGTGGAGATCGTGATTCAGGGAGGCGGCTCGAGCGTCGGTGTCAAGTCCGCTGCGCAAGGCATCGTCGACATCGGGACGGCGTCCCGCGAGGTAAAGGACTCGGAGAAGGCCGAGTACCCCGACCTTGTAATCCATCGAATCGCTGTCGATGGTGTGGCCATCATCGTGCATCCCGACGTCCCGCTCGACAGCATCACGACCGAGCAGGTACAGGCCGTGTTCGCTGGTGAAATCGCCAACTGGAGGGAGCTTGGGGGGCCCGACCAGCCGATCACGGTCGTCGCCCGAGAGGAGGGCTCCGGAACCCGCGACTTTTTCCAGGAGCATTTCATGAAGGACAAAGAGATCGTGGCCAGGGCGATCCTGCAACCTTCCAATGGCGCCCTGCGAACGGCGGTCAGCACCACGCCCAACTCTATCGGCTTCCTCTCCTTCGGTTACCTCGACGACAGCGTGAAGGCCCTCGCCGTAGATGGCGTCCAGCCGACCGAGGCCAACGTCTACGCGGGCACCTATACGGCATGGCGCTATCTTAACATGCTGACCAGAGGCGAACCGGCCGGCCTGGCCAGGGCCTGGCTCGAGTTTATCCTGAGCGACGACGGGCAGCAGATCGTGACCGCCCAGGGCTATCTGGCGGTCAAGCGCTAGCCACCACAAGGGCGCGAGAGACATCGCCCAATCCGGCATCCTCCCGCGCCGCCGATGCCGGCTGCGAAGGTGACAGGAGTCACCCCCGGCGCGCGACCCGAGCGCCCGCGGCGCGTGAAAGACTGACGGTCTGAAAGGGGTGTCCAGCAGTGCAGAGACGCTGTCTCATCGACCGGCTCATGCAGGGCCTGCTCCTCGGCAGCGCCCTGCTGTCCGTTTGCATCGTCCTCATGATCGGCCTGTTCACCTTCCTGCAGAGCCGACTGGCCTGGCAGTCCATCGGCCCGGCAGCTATGCTGACCGGTACTGCGTGGCGTCCCGGGTCTGGCAGGTTCGGTTTGCTGCCCATGATAGCCGGCTCCGTGCTGGCGACCCTGGGCTCTGTGGCCATCGGTGTGCCACTGGCGATTGGCTGCGCCCTCTTTGCCGCCGAGGTTGCGCCCGCCCCAATCCGCGCCCTTGTACGACCCGCCGTGCAGCTCCTGGGCGGGATCCCCTCGGTCGTCTATGGGCTGTTCGGGATGGTCGTCATCGTGCCCCTCATCCGTCGCATCCCGGCGCCCGGCAACTCGGGGTACGGGCTGCTGGCTGCTTCCATCGTGCTGGCCGTGATGATCCTCCCCACCATCACCAGCATCGCCGAGGATGTCATACGCGCTGTGCCCCGCGAGTACAAAGAGGGCTCCCTTGCCCTCGGGGCAACCGAGTGGCAGACGATCGTAGGAGTGACTCTGCCCGCGGCTCGCTCCGGCATTGTGGCTGCAACGATACTGGGCATCGGACGCGCCCTCGGCGAGACGATGGCCATGACCATGGTGATCGGCAACTCGGTCATCGTTCCTGCACCTCTCACACAGAATCCCCTGAGCATCTACCTCAGCCCGGCGCGCACGCTGACTGGCAACATTGCAGTTGAGATCAGCTACGCTACCGGTCTGCACGAGAGCGCCCTGTTTGCAACAGGGGTAACGCTCTTTGTGATGATCATGGTCGTCAACAGCTCGGCCCACTTCCTGTTGAGGAGCAAGTCACGATGAGGCAACCAGCCCTCTCATGGACGCCGTCGACACGGCTCCGAGCCAGTCGTGTGCTGCGCCAGGGGCTGGCGTTCCTGCTCCTCTGGACGGCCGCTGCGGCCACGGTGGGTGCGCTCTTGGCAGTGGTAGCCTTTGTGGGCGTCCGTGCCGTGCGCGTCCTCAGTATCGACCTTCTGCTCACGCCACCGGCTGGAGGGCTCTCGGGCGAGGGAGGCATCTCGACCACGATCGTAACGACCCTGTATCTTGTAGCCCTCACCGTGGGCATCGCCACACCTCTCGGTGTCGGCGCAGCCATCTACCTCACAGAGTACGCCGGGCAGATGGATGCCCGGCGCAAGCCCGCTTTGCTCCTCCTCAGCATCGCCCGATTCGGCGTCGAGACGCTCGCCGGCGTCCCCTCCATCGTCTTTGGGCTCTTTGGCTACGCCCTCTTTGTCAGTGCCCTACACTTTGGCTTCTCGCTGCTCTCGGCCTCTCTGGCCGGAGCCTGCCTGATACTGCCGGTCATCATCCGCGCCACCGAGGAAGCCCTCCGCGCCGTGCCCCAGGCCTACCGCGAGGGAAGCCTCGCCCTCGGAGCCACCCAGTGGCAGACGGTGTCCGGAGTGGTGTTGCCCTCTGCTCTGCCCGGGATCGTTACCAGCGTGATCCTCAGCGTAGGACGTGTGGTAGGCGAGACGGCGGTGTTCTATGTCACGCTGGGCGGCAGCAGCGGCCTCCCCAGATCTCTCCTCTCGCCCGGACGTACCCTGGCCCTGCACCTGTATTCGCTGGCAATGGACACAAGAGCCTTTGACAAGGCCATGGGCACGGGAGCCGTGCTCGTCCTCGTGATCATCTTGCTCAATGCAGCCATCGGCCTCCTCTCACGCCATATGCTTCGGACCCGAGGATAAGCATGCCAGACGTCAAGTTGGAGACACGTGCTCTTGAGCTATACTATGGCCCATTCCGGGCCCTCTCCGGCATTGATCTGCCGATACCCGCAAACAGGATAACCGCCATCATCGGGCCGTCAGGATGTGGCAAGAGTACCCTCCTCAGGAGCCTCAACCGGATGAACGATCTGATTCCGGGTGTGCGCGTCCGCGGACAAGTGCTCCTCGACGGGCAGGATGTGTCCGCGATGGACGTGGTGGATCTCCGGCGGCGGGTCGGGATGGTCTTTCAGAAGCCTAACCCTTTCCCCAAGTCCATCTTTGACAACGTCGCCTACGGACCGCGGGTGCATGGCATCCGCGACCGGGCACGCCTCGCCGAGATTGCCGAGCAGAGTCTGAAGGCCGCCGCCCTTTGGGACGAAGTCAAGGATGATCTGGACAGGCCCGCACTCGCCCTGTCTGGCGGGCAGCAGCAGCGCCTGTGCATCGCGCGTGCGCTCGCGGTGGGACCAGAGGTGATCCTCATGGACGAGCCGTGCTCCTCATTGGATCCGATCGCCACGCTGCGCATCGAGGAGCTGATGCGGATGCTCCGACGAGACTATACCATCGTCATCGTCACACACAACATGCAGCAGGCCGCACGCGTCTCGGACTATACCGCGTTTCTCATGGCGGATGGGGATCGCTCCGGCAAGCTAGTGGAGTACAGCTCGACGCGGGAGCTGTTCACCAACCCTCGCGACAAACGCACAGAGGACTATATCACGGGGAGGTTCGGATGACGACCAAGAGGCGCGTTCTTTTCCTCTGCACCGGCAACTCGGCCCGCAGTCAGATGGCCGAGGGGCTCGTCAACCACTTCCTGGGCGACCGCTGGCAGGCGTTCTCGGCTGGGACGGCGCCGGCTGGCTATGTGCACCCTCTCGCCATCGAGGCCATGCGCGAGCTGGGAATAGACATCTCCCAACACCGCTCCAAGCGAGTCGACGAGTTCCGCGAGGCGAGCTTTGACCTCGTCATCACACTCTGCAGCGGCGCGGCTGAGGATTGCCCTGTGTGGCTGGGCGGAGGTGAGCGCCTCCACATGGGCTTTGCCGACCCGGCCGCGCTGGCCACAGCAGCCAGCGGAGGGCTCGCCGCATTCCGGTGCGTCCGGGATGCCATCCGAGAGAAGGTGCTCGCGGCCCTCGAGAGCCGCGATAGGGGACAAGACGTCCAGGAGTAGCCAGAGGGCTTGCCTTGCGAGGGCCACACCCGCGCGCCGCGTTGTGAGCTCCGTCCACCATGGCCCTGGAGTCTGGCCTTTCGAGATCCCTGTCCCTCATCACCGGCCGTGGCGCCCCGGAGGGTCCTGTGGCACGCCTCACGCCGCTGCGGCCCCCACCCCCGGCCCGTCCGCCTGGGGGAACGGTTCAGGGGCGGACAGGCGCGCCCTGTCTGTCAATGGTAGGAGCCGAACGAGTACGGCAGCGTTCGGGCCCAGCCCCCGAAGGGGGCTTTGCCCTTTTCAGCCCGAGGCTTCAGCCTCGGGCGGCAGGCGCCTGCCACGCCCGCGGCACCGCGCGGGGCTGAAAGCCCCGCGCTCAGAGGCGGCGAAGCCCCTTCGGGGCTGGGTTGAGCGGTGGACATGCACATCGACGGGTGCGGCCCAAAAGGCCGAGCGCAAGGGAAAGATCAGCGGCTGCCCGGCGGTCGGCTGGCGCGCCGCAGCGCCACGGGTGCCGCACTCTAGTTCGGAATCAGCCGCGGCACCCGCCGGGCGTACTCCTCGTACTCCGGAAAGTGCGCCGCCAGCTCCCGGTCCTCCAGCACCGCCAGCACCCACAGGGCGAGAGTGAAGAGCAGCCAGTTGGCATCGACCGAGTGCGTATACCCCAATCCGTATATGGGAAAGCCCTGCGGCTGGAACACCCGCGTGGCGAAAAAGATCATCCCTATTGTCGCCAGAAACTGCGGATGCCGCACCAGCGCGTACGGCCCCGACGTCACCAGCCCGTCATCGACACTCCGGTACAGGAACGACCGCCGCAGCCCCAGCGTCGCGACCGCCCACACGCCGAACGCAAAGAAGCCAAGCGAGGCCGCCCAGCAGAGCACCTCGGTCGGCGACCGCAACGGCAGCCAGCCTATGGCCGGCCCGCGCAGGAAAGTGGGCCCCTTCGTCGGCGCGTACAGGGCGAGCCACCCGACGGCGATCAGCACCACCCCCACGGGGCGTATGATCGCCGACAGCACGTAGTACCCCTTGCCCCACCGCTTGCCGAGCTGATGGGTGTAGCGCGTCAGCCACAGGCACACGACCCCAGCCAGCCAGACGAGCGGCGCATACGGGTACAGGGGCGCCAGGGCAGGAATGTAGACGGGAAACAGTGGCGGTAACACCGATTGAACCCTCCTTTGCCTTGCCGGCCCTGGCGCCGCGCCAGAATGGCCTCAATCGCTCCATACCGGGCTGCATGCTGAGCCCGCGCTCGGCACAGAACCGTTTCTGGGGTTTGGGGGGCTGGCGCCGCCCTGTGGGCGGCGCCAGCCCCCCAAACCTTTATCTGTCTACCGCGGCGGCCGGCGCCGCTCCTGCTCCGCCGGCCCGTAGGGGCTGGGGATGTACTCGACCGAGGGCCGCCGCATCCCCGCCTGGGGGAAGAGGCTCATAATCTCATACACTTCCTGGGGCATGTCGGTGCTCACCGGCAGGCCGAGCTCCTTCGCCTCGTCGACAGTGATCGGATAGTCGTGGGTCCAGGTGCCGGAGGAGAGCGTCTCGGCCAGCGCCTGCGCCCGCTCGGCGGGCATGCGATCGCTCAGGATGCGCGTGATCGTCCGCTGCACCTGCGCAATCGCCTTGCGCGCCTGATCCGCCATGATGAGGGTCTGATCGTCGATCTCGTTGATGTCCTTCTGCTCGAGCACCTTCAGGACTGAGGCTGCCGGGCACTGTCCGAGCTGCGGGTCGACCGGCCCGAGCACGGCGTTCTCATCCATCACAATCTCGTCCGCCGCCAACGCGATCAGTGTGCCGCCCGACATGGCATAGTGCGGCACAAACACCGTCACCCGCGCCTTGCGCCGTTGCAGGGCGCACGCGATCTGCTCCGCCGCCAGAACCAGTCCGCCCGGCGTATGCAGGATCAGGTCGATCGGCATCTCGGGATCGGTGAGCTTGATGGCGCGCAGCACGGCCTCCGAATCCTCGATGCCAATGTAGCGTGCTAGCGGAATGCCAAGCAGCGAGATCGTCTCCTGCCGGTGCACGAGGGCAATCACACGGCTCTTGCGCTTCAGCTCGAGCCTATGCAGGGCCCGGCGACGGGCGGCATCCAGCATCCCCTGCCGGAGCATGGGCTGCAGCGACATGACGAAGAAGAGCAGGAAGAACATGAACCACGAGGGATCAAAAAGCATAGTCCTTCGCTCCTGTCCGGCTTACCAGGGCCAGTACTCGTCCGGGAAGGGCCGCCTGTAGTAGCGTCGCTCGAACACCTTGACAAGGAGCAGGCCCGAGACGAACCCTCCGACATGGGCCCACCAGGCCACCCCGCCATAGGTGTCGATCAGCCCCGCCATGCCCAGGGCAAAGAGCCCATTGAAGAGCTGGGACACGAACCACGAGCCGATAAACAGCAGCGCGGGCACCTCGACAAACCAGGGGAGGAAGAACCCCGGCACCAGAGTGACCACCCGCGCCCCAGGGAACAGCACTAGGTACGCGCCCATCACGGCCGAGATCGCTCCACTCGCTCCGATCGTGGGAACGGTCGAGTCCGGGCTGACCAAGATATGCGCTGCTGCCGCTCCCACCCCGCCCAGCAGGTAGAAGATGAGGTAACGACCATGGCCCATCCGATCCTCGACGTTGTCGCCAAAGATGTACAGCGCCCACATGTTGCTGATGAGGTGCCACCAGCCACCGTGCAGGAACATCGAGGTGAACACTGTGAGGACCTGATTGGCGCCCGGATGGGCCAGGAACCGCGCCGGCACCAGACCGAACACCCGCGTGAGGATTTCGAGTTGCCGCGTTCTGAGGGAGGCCTCGAAGAGGAAGATGAGCACGTTTGCCGCGATCAGCAGCCAGTTCACAACCGGCAGCTCGCGCGCTCGCACCGTGTCGCGGAGTGGAAGCATCCCAGTAGCCTGCCTTTGGTCGCGGAGAGGCCCGGTGCGAGGTGCGCCGGCCTCGCAGAGGTCAGACGCGCCGGCTGCGTTTGCAATCGACAGCCTGCTGCTTCCGAGGGCGCCACGCCACCGAAGGGCCACTGCCCATGCGGTTGCAGACCCTCGGCCTGCCAGAAAGCACTGCTCGGGGCGCCGTCGCATCAGGGCCGGCCGCGTCGAGTCAGTCGCTCGTCCGCATGATACCACCGCCGCTGCGACCGGTCAAGCAACAGCAAGAACATCTCGCCCATTTGCGGGTCCGCCGGCTCCTGACCGGGACGGATGCGGCGCGCCTGCCAGCGGCTGGCACGCTTTGTGCAGGCGGCTGCCCTATGCCGCTCCGGTGCAGCCCCGGCGCTCCTCACCTCCCCACCCTACTGGAGCGCGCGTCGCGAGCCGGCTCTTTCGCCACGAGGGGACGGAGGGCGCTGTACGACACGGTGGCCTTCAAGGCACCGGCGTTTCCGGCCCCAGCATACGCCCTGTCAGACCTGATTCCAGTGGCCGCAAGGTCAGACCCCAAGAACCTCCTCTTTCTCCAGTTCTGAGGCACGGTTGTTGCTGCGTTGCCCTGCACAGGCCGAGGGTTCCGAGGCTCGAAGCCATCAGGCTAGGAACGGCACCGTCTCCTGCCTGGCCACGCCACCCGGATGGCCCGCGCTCCAAGGGATCCGACCTCACCTGATGGCGGTAGAAAGGCCATGCGCCGGCCCGGAGGAATGCCCATGCAGCATAGCGAGAGTTGGTCGCCAGTCTCCCGGTTTCTGATCGTCACTGCCAGCCTGGTCATCGTCGTGGCCGGGATGCGCGCCTCGGCTCAGATACTGGTACCCGTGCTCTTAGCGGCAGTCCTGGCGACAGCCCTGGCACCGGCATTCCGCTGGTTGCAGCGCAAGGGCTTGCCCAGCGGACTGGCCATCCTCGTCCTGATCCTCGCCTTGCTTCTGGCAGGCCTGTCGTTCACCGCCATTGTGGCGAGTGCGCTAAGCGAGCTCGCGCAGAACCTGCCTACCTACCAGCAGAACCTGGCCGACGAACAGACTGCAGTCCAGGCCTGGCTGGCGGCGCGGGGCATCGATCTGCCGGGGCTGCTGCAGGGCCTGGATGTTAGTGCGCTGGCCACCGCTGGGTTGAGGATCGTGGATGCCCTCGGCAGTGCGCTCAGCGGGGTGGGCCTGATCCTGCTCGTGGCCGTGTTCATTCTGCTCGACCTGCCGGGCTTCGAGGCCCGGGTCGGGAGCCAGGTGGCGGGCAACAACCCGCTGTGGCAGGGTCTCGGCCGGCTCAGCGGCCGCATCCAGGCCTATCTGCGCATCAGCACTATCAACAACCTGATCCTCGCGACTGCGCTGGCGGTATGGCTGGCCGTTCTGGGGGTCGACCTGGCGTTCTTTTGGGGGCTGCTCGCTTTCGTGCTCAGCTATATCCCCACCATCGGCCTCATCCTGGCCTCGGTGCCGCCCGTCTTGCTGGCCCTCGCCCAGTACGGGCTGGGGCGTGCCCTGGTCGCAGCGGGGGGCATCGTTGCGATCAACTTTGTGGTCGATAGCTTCATCACACCCCGGATCACGGGTGCCGGCCTCAACCTGTCGGTCGTCACCGTGCTCATCTCTCTGCTATTCTGGGCCTGGGTGCTCGGTCCTCTCGGCGCTCTACTGGCGGTGCCCCTGACCATTGCGATCAAGCTGGCGCTCGAGAGCTACAGTGAGACGCGCTGGCTGGCCGCTGCCATGAGCGCCCGGACCGAGAGCCCGCCCGGGGCGCCGCAGCCGTAGGGCCTGCTATGGACTCTAGAGCGCCAGATGAACGACTTGTTTAGACATGATTGTTGGCACATTGTTTGCTCAGGGCAGACCAGACGGCTGGTGGCGCATTTCGCGAGGAGGTGGCAGGTGACAACAGGTCAACGGTACGTCCCCAACTGGCAGGCGATTGCCCTGCGCGGCGGGGCAGCCTTGGTGTTCGGCGTGCTGTTCCTGCTCTGGCCCCAGCCCTCGCTGCTGACGCTCGTCTACATCTTTGGCATCTTTGTCCTGGTAGATGGCGTTTTGGCGCTGGTATCCGGAATACGGCGACCGGAGGCGCGCGGCGTCGACTGGAGCCTGGTGGTCCTTGGGCTGGTCGGCATCGCCGCGGGGGTCGTCACCCTCATATGGCCCGGCATCACTGGGCTGATCCTGCTCTTGATCATCGGTTCGTGGGCTGCTGCGCTGGGGCTCGTAGAAATCATCATTGGCGTCGAGTGGCGCCGAGAGATCCCCGACGCGTGGCTGCTCATCCTGACCGGCATCGTGTCGGTGATCTTCGGTCTGATCGTGCTGTTCGCTCCGGGTGCCGGTGCACTGGCACTGGCGACCCTCATCGGGTTCTTTGCCGTGGTCTACGGGGTGTTGCACCTGATCGTAGCCTTCCGGCTGCGCGCACTCGATGAGGGGCGAAGAACGTAGTGCAGGGTTGCGCGCCACACCGGCGACATAGTGGGCCCGAGCAGGACGGGGGGCCAGGAGGTTGTTCTTATCCCTGAGCAGGTCCGCCGCGGCACGAAAACCTGCTTCCCCAACGCGGCAGAGGACGCGCTCCCCAGCCGCACTAACAGAGTCGACGCTATGGCTGGGGGTGCTTATCCGCGAGAGGCAGCCACCTCCCCAGCCAGGTTGGCCACAGGGAGCGGGAGAATCCTCAGTTCGTCTGAAATGTGCGCGACAAAAGACCCTGGCGCGCCCGGCGGGATTCGAACCCACAGCCTGCTGATTCGAAGTCAGACGCTCTGTCCGTTGAGCTACGGGCGCGTGCAAGGCGATTCTAGCACGGATGGGCGTCGGGCGCAAGCATTGCAGGCATCGCGGCATCGCACCCGCTCCGCTTTCTGCCATCGATCCGTCGGCGGCCGCACATCCGCTGGCCGGCCAAAGAGTAAGCGCCCCGCCTCTCATGCAGGCGGGGCGCTCCATATTCCCCCGGGAATCGGCCGGCTCCCCATCAGCCCCCGTAGCTGATATGGTCCACAATCTGCCCGTCGACGAGCTGGTACACGTCCGACACGTACTCGTCGACCGTCGGGTCGTGGCTCGCCATGAGGATGGTTACGCCTTCCTCCCGCACCAGCTGCTGGAACAGCAGAATGATACGCCGGCCGGTCTCGCTGTCGAGCTCGCCCGTTGGCTCGTCAGCGATGATGATCTCCGGGCTCCGCACGAGTGCCCGCGCGATCGAGAGCCGCTGCTGCTGCCCGCCGGACATCTCGAACGGACGGTGATTCGCCCAGCGGCGCAGGCCCACAACCGTCAGGCAGTGCATGGCCCGCTCCCGCCGCTCCCGGGCCCCGACGCGCGCAATCCGCAACGGTAGCTCCACGTTCTCATACGCAGAGAACGTAGGTATCAGGGCGAACGACTGAAACACGAAACCCAGCTTGTCGCGTCGCAACCTGGTCCGCTCTGCCTCCGAAAGCGAACTGATATCCCTGCCAAAGAGGTAAACCTTCCCTGATGTCGGAACGTCGAGGCCCCCGATCAGGTTCAGCAGAGTGGTCTTGCCCGATCCGGACCGCCCCTTGAACGCCACGAACTGGCCACGCCGGATCTTCACGTTCACGCCACGCAACGCATGGACCTGCTCGCTCCCGACCTGGTAGACCCGCCGCAGGTCCACCGTCTCTACCAGAACCTCGCCGTTCGCCAGGCCCGTCCCGGCCTGCCGCTCCCGGTCTACCGCTGCACTCTCAGTGGCCATGTCTCATCTCGCTGCCAGTTGTCGCGCCCACGCTGCGGGCGCTAGCCCCTTGACCGCCCGAACCGGCTAGCCAGCGCGCCCAGCCTCCGCCGCCACCGTGGCTGCGCCGCCTCCGGCGGAGCGTCCTCCTCGTAGTAGAGGCTGGTCCGGCGCGCAGCCTCAGCCTCCCCCGCTGGTGCAGCCCGTCCGCCGTTGATGGGCTTGATAAGGATACCATCTTCTACGAGCTCGAGCTTGGCGCGAGTGCCGATGCCCCACTGCTCAAGGTACTCGCGCGGCACCTGCAGGCGGCCCGCACCGTCGAGCACCACGTACTCCTCGTAGGTCGCCTCGCTGGCCCCCAGCACCTCTCCCGCGCCGCCTGGCCGGTCATGCTGGTTCTCCGTCACGGCCTGCCGCACCGTCTCGGTGCTGGTCTTGCCGTCGCGGATGCTGACCACACGGTCGACCTCCTGCGCAATCTTGGGGTCGTGGGTGACGATAATGGTCGTCAAGCCAAAGCGCGCGTTCAGCTTCCGGAAGGTTTCCCAGATCACCCGCGCCGTCGCCGAGTCCATCTCGCCCGTTGGCTCGTCGGCCAGCAGGAGCTCCGGATCGTTGGCGAGCGCAAGGGCGATGGCCACCCGCTGCTGCTGCCCTCCTGAAAGCTGGGCAAGCCGATGTGACCGACGATCTGCCAGCCCCACTGCTTCTAGCAGCTCGGCTGCCCACTCCCTCGCCAGCCGTGGCGACTTGCCGGCCATCAGCATCGGTAGCTCGACATTCTCCTGAGCCGTGAGGTACGGGATCAGGTTTCGTGAGGTCTGCTGCCAGACAAAGCCCACCTTGTCCCGCCGGTACTGGGTGAGCGCTCGGGCCGAGAGCTTGAGCAGGTCAACACCACCGACGGTCACCTTGCCGGCCGTCGGCCGGTCGAGCCCCCCCAGGATGTTCAGGAGAGTGCTCTTGCCACTGCCGCTCGACCCGACGATGGCCAGCAACTCGCCTTTGGCGACCTGCAAGTCCAGTCCCTGCAGTGCCACCACCTCCAGGTCGGCAATCTTGTAGATTTTGACCAGGTTCTCGCACGAGACAAAGGGCGCCTCTGAAGCCGCCACCGCTGCCATGCGGACACCTTCCTTGATCTCGACCAAACGCTGCCTAGATGGCCTCGCCCAGCTTGACCGCCTGAGCTATGCGCATGTGCACCAGCAGCCACGCCAGTCCGGCCACCGCGCACAGCAGCATCGCACCAAAGATCGCATAGACCTTCAGGATATCCCCCCATGCGATCTGCACGATGAAGGCAGGAGTCTGCGGGTGAGGTCCTCCCTGCACTTGCAGGAACGGGATGAACAGCCTGCTCGCCCACACGCCAAAGCCTGTGCCGGCCGCAACACCGCTCATGATCAGGGCAAACTGCTCAAAGCCCAGGAACCCGGCCATCTGGGCCACCGACAGGCCAATGGCCCGCAGGATGCCCAACTCGATAAACCTTCGCCGGAAAGACAGGAAAGAGTACAACAGGAACCCCAGCACGGTCAGCAGCGCCGAGGCCAGAAAGCCCACAGAGAGCAGGCCGAGGATGCCCTGGCGCTCCGGCCGCTGCCGCTCCTCATTGATCATCTCTCTCGCGTCGTACGTGTTCAGGATGCGCAGGCCGAGGTCCTCCAGCGATGAAACGATCTTGCGCGTGTCGCTCCCTGGGGCGGTGCGCAGGAGCACATCGTAGGGATACTCGCCCCCGAGCCGCTCAAAGACGTAATCGAGATTGGCTATAACGAAGGGTCCATCCTCAGGATAGACCGTCGGGAACAGATCGCAGACCCCTACGATGGTGAGCGGCACCTCGTAGGATTCCGTGTACAGGCTCACCCGGGCGTTGATCATGTCGCCTATGGCCAGCCCGTGCGCGGCCAGCAGAGAGGTCGGCACGAGGGCCGCGCTGTCATCCGCCGCGAGGCGGTTCATCAGCGCACCCAGAGAACCGCGTGCAAAATCGCGCCGGAAGAAGCCGACCTGCTGATAGTCGACGCGATCGATACCCACGAGTGTCGCGCTGACCTCGCCCTGCCCAAGACGCACCGAGCTTCTGAACGTGCCCAGACGTGCAGCCCCCAGAACCCCGTCGACCTTCAGGTGCTCCGAGACCGGCAGGAAAAGCCAGTACACCGGCTCCTCTTCCTGTGCCTCCTCGCCCGTGGCAGCCTGCCCGGGTTGCGGACCCATGCCCATGCCCATAAAGCCCGATGCGCCCGGTGGCTCGCTCGACTCGCCTGTCTCAACCAGCCGCACATCCGCGCCGACCTCATAGTACGTCTGGTCGACCAGACCCTGATCCAGCGTCTTGGCCATGGACGCGGTGAAGCAGGCCAGGCCGAGCGTCAGCGTGATGAGCAGAAGCGGTCCGGTGTACTGCCTCGAGGACCGCGCCAGTTGCCGCAGCGCCAGTACCGGTGCCGGCTCGGGAATGTGCCGCGCCAGCCTCGAGAGCCCCTCCATAAGCAGCGGGAAGAGGCGGATGAAGATCAGCGCCAGGGCAAAGACGAACAGGGTCGGCACCAGGAAGAGGAGCGGGTTGCGGAAGGGATCGCCCTCCGCCGCCGCAACGTTACGGCCAAGGAACGAGATCGTGCCCCGCTGCCGCAGCATATAGTAGCCGTAGAGCGGCACGAGCAGCAGCATAAAGTCGAGATACAGCTTTTGCCACCACGGCTTTTCCAGGGCACGCGCCACATCCTGCTTGTAGGTGACGATCGTGTGCCGCGCCGCGCCCAGCGCCGGCAGAAGGCTCGCAAAGAGGGAGATCAGCACCGCAGCAAAGCCCAGCCGCAGACTCTGCTTTGAGATGGAGATGACCAGGCTCTCACTTCGGGCGAACATCAGGAACGAGCGCGCCTTCCCCATGACCTGCGCCACGCCCTGCCCGAGGACCGGCCCAATCAGGAGCGCTATCGCTCCAAGGATTGCGCCCTCCAGCAGGTACAACGCCACGATCTGCACGGCCGAGGAGCCGCGGCTGCGCAGCACGGCGATCTCGTTCCGCTGCCTCTGCACCACCAGGTTCGAGGTCAACACGATAAAGTAGAGAATCAGCCCGATGATCGGGATGGCAAACACGTAGAGGAGGATCGTCAGCAGCCGCGCTGCCGTCGTGTACGACAGCATCGCATCCACCGGCGAGATGTCCAGGCTGGTGTTCTCCAGCAGCGAGTTGGCCATCGTACGCGCGACGATGACCCGCCCCAGGAAACCCGGGACGTCCTCCGTGTGCACGCCCCGCCCATCAAACACCAGATACCAGAGCCCCAGGTAGGCCGGCTTCTCGAGGAGCGGCACGACGTGGTTGACGAAGGACTCCTCGCTGGTCAGGAAGATGCTGTCGAACGCCATCGGGGCATAAAACCAGAAGGGCTCCTCGGGATCGCTCGCCCGCCAGATGCCGGCTATCCGCACCCGGAGCTGGCTCGCCTTGCCGCTCGGTCCGGGCGTGCCGCTCATCATGACGAACTCTTCGCCCACGAGCAGGCCGAACTCGTTGGCCTTGTCCTCCTGCACGACTACGTCGAGGACGGTTCCTTCCCCCGGAGGCTGAGGTGCGGGGAAGGTACCATCGACCATCTTGACGTGATCGGCGAGGTCACTGACAAAGCCCAGAGCGATCCAGTCCATCGCCTGCTTGGGGTCGTCATAGCTGCTCGCATCAACCGGATACAGGCGAAAGTTGTCGGTCTTGACGTGGCGGACCTCAAGCTCGACCGGCAGCCCGATCAGGGCCTGGCACTGCCCCTTGAAGAAGCTGTCGATGACCTCATAGTCCTTCCACTCCACGGCGCCGTGCCAGGCCCCCACGTAGCGCCACATGAAGGCGAACGGCGGACGCTTGCGCCCCTGCTCCTTCTCGGACAGCGCCTTTCGCAACAGCCGATAGTTGACACCATCGGCATACAGCGGGATGCTCATTGCCAGGGCAACGGCCACGATCAGTCCGAGGGCCGTACCGATCATGAGCCCCAGGTTGCTCCACAGCCGCCTCGCCGCGAGTACAAAGACCGACCACAGGTTGCGAAGCAGTTTCATATAGTGTCTTCCGCCATCATCGCAGCGGCGTCATGCCGCCCGGCTCGCGCCGGTCACGGCCCGACGACCACCTGCCCCTCCTCGAGCCCGCTCACGATCTCCACACGGTCTTCGGCCTTGATGCCGAGCTTCACCGGCACGCGGCGCTGTCCCTCGCCCTCCATGACCAGCACAAAGTCCTTGCCCTGGAAGGTGCGAATGGCAGCCGGTGGCAGCCAGAGGACGTTGTCCTTCTTCTGCAGGACCACACTGACGCGAACGAGGGCCCCCGCCTCCAGCGTCACATCAGCGTCGTCGATGGATATCCTGGTCGAGCGGTCCTCCTCGGCAGTACCCACTGCGGTCGACCCGCCCGTCCCATAGGGGTAGGGCAGTCGCCGGATCTTGCCATGGAACTCTTTGGCCGGGTAGTTCACGATGACAATGGTGCACTCTTGCCCGACGCTGAGCTTCTGCATCGTATCGCTGGTGAGATCGGCGCTGACCTCCAGCGCGCCGGGCGCCGCCACGGTCATTACCGGCCGGTACGCATTGACCGTCCTCCCGGCGTAGGCACCGACCATCGTCACCTCGCCATCGATTGGCGCGATCAGGCGAGCGCTCGCCACCTCTGCCTTGAGCCGATCCACCTCGAGCTGTGCCCTTGCCACCTGCTGCTCGAGCACCGGGTCGACCGTGCTGGTGAGCTTCTCCAGGTCCAGCTGCGCGAGGCGCACGTTCTGCTCGAGTATCTGCAGGTCAAGCTCGTGAGCTTTTTGGTTCTGCAAGGCCTGCTCATACTGCGCCTTGGCAATCTGATAGTTGATCGTGGCGTCCTGCAGGTTTGCCGCCTCCCACGAGGCAGCAGCACCAGGAGAGGCATTGCGCCGGTCGTAGGCCGCCTGCGCTCGCTGGACCTCTGCTGCGGCCCGCTCGAGGTTCGCGGCAGCGATTGCTACGCTCGGCGCCGGGTCCTGCGTTCTCGCCTGCTCCAGTCGCAGCTTGGCAATCTTCAGGTTGATCTCCAGGCGCGTGCGCTGCTCCGACGAGGACTCCTGGGCCGTCTTGAGCTGCAACTGTGCAGTCTGCAGCCCCACTTCTGCCTGCGCCAGCGCGTTGAGCAGGTTGTCAATCTCCAGCTCGGCCAGGACGTCTCCCGCCTTCACCTTGTCGCCCTGCTTCACGTTGACTTTGGCCACCCGCCCGTCGACGCGGAAGTAGAGCTGTTCCTCCTCGACCGGCGCGATGCGGCCGGTGAACCTGACCTCCTCGATCACCGTCCCACGCTCGACCTTGTAGGTCGGCTTGGAGGGGACGACGGCTGTCGGGATCGGCGTTGGCGTAGGCTCCTGAGAGCCACCGCCGCCGCCACAGCCGGTGAGGGCTGCCCCAATCAGAGCAGCAATGACCAGTATCAGACACGATTGTCTTCTGCCCATGGTCTCAGTCTCCGCGTGAACGATGCGCGGCCCGCACCGCGCCGGTTGCGCGATGCGCCGCAGCCCTCAGACCACATTGACCCGGAAAAGGACCTGATAGGGCGCGCTAGTACTCGATTCCTCGCCGCGCCCCAATGCCGTGCTGCAGAGGGTGCTTCTCGTCGAGCATCCTCGTCACTAAATCGGCAGCGCCCAGGATGCCGGCACTGGCCCCGCGCCCAGTCAGCACCAGCTCGACGTGCCGCGGCCGCGCCGCGATGAGGTCGAGCACTTCTTCCTCTGTGAGCAGCCCCAAGGACACAGCCGTGTTGACCTCGTCGAGCACGACCAGGTCGTACTCCCCTCCGACCAGCACCTCGCGGGCCCGCTGTAGACCCTGATGGGCCAGGGAGATATCCTCAGGGGTCGCCTTGCCGGGGAGCACGAAACCCGGACGTCCGAACTGCTCAAAGGTCACGTAGGGGGCGAGCAACCGCAGAGCGGCGATCTCGCCGGTGGGCTGGTGCTTCATGAACTGCACCAGGTAGGAGCGCAACTGCCAACCTGTGGCTCGGAGGATGAGGCCTAGCGCGGCTGTGGTCTTGCCTTTGCCTTCGCCAGTGTAGACTTGAACGAGGCCCTGCTCGAGAGCGGGCACCACACTGACCTCCACTGGTCGCAACGGCGCTGCAGCAACGTCGCCGGGGAACAGACGCAGGGCTTGCGCCGGGGTCGGAGCCCAGCGCTCCCGGGCGCCTGCGTAACAAAAAGGTACAGTGTGCAAGTATACCATAGCGGGCAAACCCTGTCAAACTCGTGCACCTTTGAAACTATTCACAGTTCAACCCACGAAGAAAAGTTTGACGCCCCCTCCCCCAACGCTATAATGGCCCGTGGCGCGGCCGCACGGCTGGCCGGCTGCGCCACAGGCGAAAGGATCAGCCAGCGTCGCACAGGATGGCCAGGACGTCACCGTGTCCCGAGTAAGCAGGCTCAGGCGGTTCGTCAGGGTCCTGACCGTGTTGGGTTCCCTTGCCCTGTTGCTTGCGGCAGCAGGCGTAGCCGGTCTCTGGCTACTGCACGGCCAGGCCTCGATGCACACCTATCGCTCGCCATTGCGGAGCCAGCCGCAGTCGACCGGGCACACGACCACGCCCCTTGCGCGACAGGTCGTGCTCATCATCGTCGACGGCCTCCGAGACGATGCTGTGGCCTCCATGCCAAACCTCTCGTCCCTGCGCCGTCAGGGGGCCTCGGCCCGGGCCCTTCTGCGCGCTCCTTCCCTCTCGCAGCCGGCCTGGACGACCATCGTGACCGGCGCCTGGCCGGAGATCAACGGTGCGCCACTCATCAACGTCTCCGAAGCGGAGCTTGCGCCCATCTCTGTCGATACGATCTTTGCCGCTGCGCGCCGTGCCAACCTGAGCACTGCGCTTGCCGGCGGCTCCTGGTGGGAGCGCATGGTGCCCCGGGACCTCCTCGACGCCGTTGCCAGCGTCGAGGGCTCGGGTCCCGCGGCCGACCGGCAGGCGACCGACGCCGCCATTCGTTTCCTGCGCAACTTTCAGCCGACTTTCCTGCTCGTCCATCTCGGCAACGTCGACTCGGTCGCTCACGATTCGGGCGCCTTGAGTGAAACCTGCCACGAGGCGACCCTCGAGGCCGACCGGCAGATCGGAGACATCGCTGCTGCCATGGACCTGCGCAACTCGGTCCTGATGGTCTGTTCAGACCACGGCCACATCGACCGGGGCGGACACGGCGGGCCGGACCCGACCGTCGTAACCACCCCCTTTGTGGCGCTCGGCGGCCCCGTCATCCCGGGCGACTGCGGCACGATCGCCCAGGTCGACATCGCTCCGACCATTGCCGCCATACTCGGTGCGCCCATGCCGCGCCTCAACCAGGGGAACATCTGCTTTGCCATACTGCGCTGCGACGACGCCAAGCGCGCCGAGACGCAGGTTGAGCTGGCCCTGCAGCGACAAGAGTTCGCCAACCTCTACCTTGCCAGCATCGGCCGCGGCTCCCTGAGCGACACCGCCGAAGGTGACGTGACCGTTGCCCTCAGCTCCCTCGAGGTGCGCAATCTGGAGAGCGCCTACAGGCTGGCCTCGCTCGCCGTCGAGCGGATCGATCGCGAGGTCGCACAGGCCCGCTCGGACCGCATCCGCCGGGAGCGCAGCCTGCGCCTGCCGGTTGCCGCTGGCTTCATTGGTGCGCCGCTCGCCCTCGTGGCTCTGCGGGGCGGGCGCCGTGGCCGGTGGCTGTTCTTTAGCGCGGCTGTGACACTCCTCGCCTACCACGCGCTTTTCGCCCTGGAGGACGGCGTCTACTCCATCAGCGGCATCACCGGCATGAGGCCCTTCGTCGAGGCGATCGTACGGCGTACGGTGGCTGCCTCGGCCCTGGGCGGGCTGCTCGTGCTCTGGCGGCTGGCGAGGGACCATGAGGGATCGGCTCTCGAAGTGATTCAGACGAGCCTGGCCTACTCCCTCCTCGTCGTCTATCTCCTCGGCTGCCAGGCCGCTGTTGTCTATTGGCTCAACGGCTTTCGCTTCACCTGGTACGTACCCGACCTCGGGATCGCCTTCTGGCAGGTGACCGCCCTCGTGCAGGTGCTCATCTGCGCGGCCCTCTCCCTCGTGTTGCCGGTGATCCTCTTGCTGGCCGGGCTCGCATACCAGGGCATGACGGTAGTAGCGCGGCGCTTGCGCGCCGCCGGAGGCAGTTGATGCGCATCGTAGTGACAGGGAGCAAGGGGCAGCTCGGCACGGCACTCCAGGCACGCCTCACATTCGCAGACCTGCTGCCCCTCGACCTGCCCGAGTTCGATATCACCGACGCGGCCGGCGTGCGCCGGACCCTCGAGGGGTTCCGGCCGGACGTGGTCATCCACGCTGCGGCGCTGACCAATGTCGATCAGTGTGAGCTGGAGCCCGAGCTGGCATACCGCGTCAATGCCCTTGGCACCCAGAACGTGGCTCTGGCATGCCAGCGGCTTGGCGCGACCATGCTCTACGTCAGCACGGACTATGTGTTTGATGGCACCAAGGGTGCGCCGTACGTAGAGTATGATCCGCCCGCGCCCTTGAGCGCCTACGCCCGGAGCAAGCTCGCCGGCGAATGGGCCACGCAGACCTTTGCCCCACGCTTCTACATCGTCCGTACCGCCTGGCTCTATGCCCGCGGCGGGCGGAACTTTGTGGAGACGGTCCTTCGCCTCGCCCGCGAGCGCGGAGCGCTGACCATGGTCACCGATGAGGCCGGCTCCCCGACCTACGCGCCCGACCTGGCCGAGGCCATATCCCGTCTGTTGCTGACCGAGCAGTACGGCATCTACCACTTTACCAACTCTGGCGTCGCCTCCCGCTACGACTGGACAAAAGAGATACTCCGCCTTGCGGGCCTGGATCACGTTCCGGTGACGCCGTCTCAGGGCTACAAACGACCGGCGCCCGTGCCACGGCAGGTGGAGCTGCGGAACCTGTGTGGGGCGTCGCTGGGCATCGTCATGCGGCCGTGGCAGGAGGCGCTCCAGGACTACTTTGAGGTCGCCCCGTGAGCGCGCTGCCGAGGGCATCGGTCATCATCCCCAACTGGAACGGGGCGCGTTTCCTCCCGACCTGCCTCGACGCCCTGCGCCGCCAGACCTTCCGCGACGCCGAGGTGATTGTGGTCGACAACGCCTCACGCGACGAGTCCCTCTCCCTCCTCCGCGAGCGGTACCCCGAGGTCCGCGTGATCGCTCTGGAGGAAAACCGCGGCTTTGCCGGAGGGGTGAACGCGGGCATTCGCGCGGCGCGAGGGGAGTTCGTCGTCCTGCTCAACAACGACACCGAGGCCGCCCCGGGGTGGCTGGAGGCCCTTGTCCGCGCCCTAGACGCCCACCCCGACTGTGGCATGGCTGCCAGCAAGATGCTGCTCTTCGACCGGCGCAGCCACATCCACTCCGCCGGTGACTCGTTCCGCACCGACGGCCTGCCGGCCAACCGGGGGGTTTGGCAAGAGGACCGCGGCCAGTACGACCGCGAGGAGTATGTGTTCGGCGGCTGTGGAGGCGCAGTCGCCTACCGCCGCCGCATGCTGGAGCAGATCGGCCTGCTGGATGAGAGCTTTTTCCTGAGCTGTGAGGACGTCGACTTGGCGTGGCGCGCCCAGCTTGCCGGGTGGCGGTGCATCTATGTGCCGAACGCCGTGGTGTACCACCACCTGAGCGCGACCGGCGGCGGTCCCATCTCCAGCTTTTATACCGGCCGCAACACCATCTGGATGCTGGCCAAGGACCTCC
>ENA-ORXB01000823-ORXB01000823.1-sediment-metagenome-genome-assembly--contig:-NODE-823-length-49426-cov-4.560437_pt1 | contig 49426 bp, 41 predicted proteins | sample MGYA00237863_ERZ511475 | MGnify/ENA primary metagenome ERZ511475 (study PRJEB26305, sample SAMN06343858) | sediment metagenome | isolation source: hot spring sediment | place: Canada: British Columbia... | reverse complement strand
GCTGCCCCCACGAAGGCCGGCCCCTCGTGCCAGAGGCGCAGCGCCTCCTCGTCGGAGATCTGTGCCAGGCCGCGCGCAGCCACCACCTCCGCCGGCGGCCTGCCGGTGGCAAACATCTCCTCGAGGACTTGCTTCCCGCTGGCCCCGGTCAGGCGGCCGCCCGCCACCATCTCGAGAAGCGCCACCAGGTCCCGAGGCGCAACAGGAACCTGCTCGATGCTTCGCTCCTGCGCCCGCATCAGTCGGAAAAGCTCCCCGGTGAGCCAGTTCGAGATCATCTTGGCGTCGACACCCGCTGGCGCCGCAGCCACTGCCGCTTCAAAGTACTCGGCCACCGCCCGCTCGGCGGTCAGAACCCCGGCATCATAGGCCGAGAGGCCGTACTCCCGCTGATACCGCTTCGCCTTGGCGCGGGGCAGCTCCGGCAGCCGGGCCCGCAGGCCATCTACCCAGGCCGGATCGAGGCACAGCGGCGGCAGGTCCGGGTCCGGGAAGTACCGGTAGTCGGGAGCCTCCTCCTTGCTGCGCTGCTCAAAGGTCACCTCCCGGTCCTCGTCCCAGCCCATGGTGACCTGCTCGACGCGACCACCCCGCTCCAGCACCCGGGTCTGCCGGGCGATCTCGTATTCCAGGCTGCGGGTCACCGCGCGGAACGAGTTGAGGTTCTTGATCTCCACCTTGGTGCCACGCCCACCCTCTGGGGCGACGGAGACGTTCACCTCAAAGCGCATGGCGCCCTTCTCCATGTCCCCCGAGTTCACGCCCAGATAGCGGAGGATGGACCGCAGCTGCATGACATACTCGCGCACCTCATCGACGGAGTGCATGTCCGGCTCGCTGACGATCTCCATCAGAGGCACGCCGGCGCGGTTAAAGTCCAGCAGGCTGCATCCCTCGACATGCGTCAGCTTGGCGGTATCCTCTTCGAGGTGCACCCGGCGGATCCCGACCCGCCTGCACTCCCCGCCGACCTCTATCTCTATCCATCCATTGCGACAGAGCGGCTGGTCATACTGGGAAATCTGATAGCCCTTGGGGAGGTCGGGGTAGGGATAGTTTTTACGGTCGAAACGGGTCACCGAGGCGATCTCACAGTTCAGCGCCAGGCCCGTCAGAACTGTAGCCTCGACCGCCTGGGCGTTGATCACCGGCAGGGCACCGGGCAGGCCGAGGTCCACCGGGCAGACCTGGCTGTTGGGCGGGGCATCCCAATAGTCCGCCGAGCACCCGCAGAACATCTTGGAGCGGGTCAGCAGTTGCGCATGGACCTCCATGCCAATCGTCGGGCGGTAAGGCATCCTCATCTCCTCGTGCACACCGCTTGCGGCAACGAGTTCACATTATAGCGTGTGGGGAAAAAGGATGTCAATCCAGCGACTGCGCCCCGCACCCGCCCGATTTGACGGCCCCCATCCCCTCCCCTATACTAGCCCCAGTGCCACCAGCGGCCTGCCGCCGGGGCACATCATGTTCCAGGTCGACCCCGATACGGCTGCAGTGCTGCCCGCTGAGCGGCGCGGGGTTCCCGCGCCGCCTTCGACGCCCGGGGCCGGTCTCCTGAGCAGCAATGAAGCCCCGCCCAGACCTGGAGGCAAGCTGTCAACAGCCTGCAGGCATGGCACCGAGGAGTTCTGATGCTTACCCCCACCACGTCTGCTGCCGGCACGGCCGGCGCCCGCGGCTGGCCATACCAGGTTGAGATCGACGACTGGTCGCTGGCCGCTGAGGACCCGGAGACCTGGTCAGCCATCCGTGCCGAGATACGTCGCCAGCAAGAGACGGTCGAGCTGATCGCCTCCGAGAACTATGTGAGCCAGGCGGTGCTGGAGGCGCAGGGCTCGGCGCTGACCAACAAGTATGCCGAGGGCTACCCCGGGCACCGCTACTACGGAGGCTGCCAGTACGTTGACGTCGTCGAGCGGCTGGCCATCGAGCGGGCGTGCGCCCTGTTCGGCAGCGAGCACGCCAACGTGCAGCCGCACTCCGGGTCGCAGGCCAACGCCGCTGCGTATATGGCGCTCATGCAGCCCGGCGATACGGCGCTCGCCATGCGCCTCGCCCACGGCGGGCATCTCACGCACGGCGCCACCTTCAACTTTTCAGGGCGACTCTACCGCTTCTACTTCTATGGCGTTGACCGCGAGACCGAGCGCCTCGACTATGAGGAGCTCGCGCGTCAGGCGCGCCGTCACCGGCCCAGGCTCATCGTAGCGGGTGCCTCTGCCTACCCGCGCATCATCGACTTTGCCCGCCTCCGTGAGATTGCCCAGAGCGTCGGCGCCTACCTCATGGTCGACATGGCCCACATCGCCGGGCTCGTCGCCGCCGGGGTCCACCCCAGCCCGGTACCCTATGCAGATGTCGTCACCACCACCACCCACAAGACCCTGCGCGGCCCGAGAGCGGGCATGATCCTCTGCCCCCAGCGCTGGGCGAGCGCCATCGACAAGGCGGTTTTCCCCGGCACCCAGGGCGGACCGCTCATGCACATCATCGCCGCCAAAGCCGTCGCCCTACACGAGGCGGCCCGGCCCGAGTTCGTGCAGTATCAACGCCAGGTCGTCGCCAACGCCCAGACCCTGGCCGAGGAGCTGCAGTCCCTCGGCCTGCGGCTCGTCTCCGGGGGCACCGACAACCACCTGCTGCTCGTGGACGTCTCGCCCCTCGGCCTGACCGGCGCCGAAGCCGAAGCCGCACTGGAGACGGCCGGAATCGCCGCCAACAAGAACCTCATCCCCTTCGACGAGCGCGGTCCGCGGGAGACCAGTGGCATCCGCCTGGGCACCGCCGCCGTGACCACGCGTGGCTTCCGCGAGCCGGAGATGCGGCTCGTCGCCCGCCTCATCGGCCGCGCCCTCAGCCGGCCCGACGATAGCAGCGCCCTCGCCGCGGTGCGCGACGAGGCGCGGGACCTCTGTCTGCGCTTCCCGATTCCGAGCTTTCGGGGGTGAGGGCTTCTTCAATACACCGCCCCGCCAGCCGCGATGCCTCATTGCGAGCACCCCGGGCCTCCCCGAACCCTGTATCGGTTCCGGAGACTTGCCCAGGTAGCAGCCGGGCATTCGGCTCCGGCCTCACCCGGCCCGGTTCCCTTGCTCTACCCTTTACAAAACGCCGCATCTGCGCTATAATCCAGACGGTGCACCCCAGCGTGACCTGCGCCCACGGGCGCTTCTTTTTTTGGCGAGCCGCGCACGTCCTCTACCGTCCGTACAGCGGCGGCGAGCCAGAGGCTCCGGCCGCCGGGCAGCCAGAATCCTGATGCCAACGACAGACATCCTGTGCCGGGGGCGCATGGGCCGTACGAGCCTCCCCGCGAGGCTGGCTTGTTGCACTTGAGAGGAAACACCATGTCTGATAAGGTACACTACCTGACCCCTGATGGGAAACGCAAGCTCGAAAGCGAGCTGGAGTATCTGCTCACCGTGCGTCGCGCGCAAGTAGCCGAGCGCATCCGCCAGGCCAAGGAGGGCGGGGACATCATGGAGAACGCCGGCTACGATGACGCCAAGAACGAGCAGGCCTTCATCGAGGGACGGATCATGACGCTGCAGGCCATCCTGCGCGATGCGGTCGTGCTCACCCAGCCCAGCGAGAGCGATACCGTGCAGATCGGGTCGCACGTCACGGTCTGTGACGACGACGGCGAGACTAGCGTCTACTACATCGTTGGGTCCACCGAGGCCGACCCCGTGAATGGCCGCATCTCCAACGAGTCGCCGGTCGGACGGGCGCTCCTCGGCCGGCGCGTCGGGGATGTCGTGACCGTGCGGACGCCCGGGGGCAATGCCCGGCTCACCATCCTTTCCATTGGCTGAGGGAGGCCCCATGGCCGAGGAGAAACCGAGCAACGCAGCCGTCGTCACGACCGACCAGCGCGAGCAGCGCCTCGAAAAGCTGGCCCGTCTGCGCGCCTCAGGGGTTGACCCCTATCCTGCCCACTTTCACCCGACCCACACTACGGCCCAGGCGCTGGCAGCCTTTCAGGAAGCGGAAGCATCCGGAGGCACGGTCAGAGCCACTGTAGGCGGTCGGCTCGTTGCCATACGCGTCATGGGCAAGTCCACCTTCGCCCACATCGCCGATGGCACCGGCCGACTGCAGATCTACCTGCGCATTGACGAGGTCGGCTCCGAGGCTTACGAGCGGTTCACCCGTGACCTCGACCTGGGGGACTTTGTGGGGGTGACGGGCGAGATGTTTCGCACGCGCACCGGCGAGGCCACCCTCCGCGTCGAGGAGTACACCCTGCTCGCCAAGGCGCTGCGGCCGCTGCCCTCCAAATGGCACGGCCTGCGCGACGTCGAGCTGCGCTATCGCCAGCGGTACCTCGACCTGATCGCCAACCCCGACGTCCGGCGCATCTTTGAGATCCGCACCCGACTGGTGACCGCCGTCCGACAGCTGCTGGATGAGCGTGGCTTCATGGAGGTCGAGACGCCCATCCTCCAGCCGATCTACGGTGGCGCCGCCGCGCGTCCGTTCACCACCTACCATAACGAGCTGGAGACCACGCTGTACCTGCGGATCGCCGACGAGCTCTACCTCAAGCGGCTCATCATCGGCGGGTTTGACCGCGTGTATGAGATCGGGAAAGACTTTCGCAACGAGGGCATCTCGTACAAGCACAATCCCGAGTTCACCCAGCTCGAGGCCTATCAGGCCTACGCCGACTATCATGACATGATGCGCCTCGTCGAGGAGGTGTGGAGCGAGGCGGCGGTGCGGGTGCTGGGCGAGCCGGCCGTCGAGCGGGCCGGTCACCGCATCGACCTGACGCCGCCCTGGCGCCGCATCACCATGCGCGACGCCATCCTCGAGCGCACCGGCATCGACATCGAGGCCCACCGCGACCTGCCCAGCCTGCAGGCTGCCATGGCCGAGCGACGCCTGCAGACCGATCCGCAGCCAACCTGGGGCCGGCAGGTCGATGAGCTTTTCGCGACTTGTGTCGAGGCCGACCTCATCGAGCCGACCTTTATCATCGACTATCCGGTCGAGATCTCGCCCCTTGCCAAGCGCAAGCCGGGCTCGCCCCATCTGGTCGAGCGCTTTGAGTTCTTTATCGGCGGGCTCGAGCTCGGCAACGCCTTCAGCGAGCTGAACGACCCCATCGATCAGCGGGAGCGCTTCCTTGCCCAGTACCGCGACCTGACGGCCGGCGACGAGGAAGCCCACCCCATCGACGAGGCCTTCCTAACCGCGCTCGAGTATGGTATGCCACCGACCGGCGGCGTCGGCTGGGGGATTGACCGCATGACCATGCTCTTTACGGGGCAGACCTCGATCCGTGAGGTCATCCTCTTCCCGCAGCTGCGCAGCAAGGACGGTGAATAGGAGGCGTCCGGGAGGCCGGTCCACGGCACGGAAGCGGCCGGTCCCTCGGGAGGCAGGTCTCACTCTCCTGCCCACCTGTCACGCGCCCGCGCAGTCGCAGTCGTCCGTTCCCAGCCCCGAAGGGGCTTCGCCGCTCTTTAGCGCGGGGCTTCCAGCCCCGCGTGATGCCGCGACGCGCGAAGAAGCATTTCGCCCGGGGCCGAGGCCCCGGGCTGAGAACAGCCAAGCCCCCTTCGGGGGCTCAAGTGACGCGCTCCCACAGATGCCACGGCGGGCCTCCCTGAACCGCGGGAGGGCCCGCCACGATACCGGGCTACGACCCCGCGCGGCCCTCCCGCGCCGGTCGCGACGTCAGAACCTCCTCGTACAGCGCCAGGCTCTCCGAGGCCACGCGCTGCCAGGAGTACTCCCGGGCCACCTCGAGGGCCCGCGCGCCAAAGCGCTGCCGGAGCTCGGGCTGCGACAGCAGCTCTTTCAGCGCCTGCGCCAGTGCCGGCGGATCGTTCTCCGGCACAAGCAGGCCCGTTTCCCCGTCGCGCACCAGGTAGGGCAGGCCACCCACGCGCGAGGCGACCACCGGCGTGCCACAGGCCATCGCCTCCAGCGCCACCAGTCCGAACGACTCGTACAGCGACGGCATCACACAGAGATCGGCGGCGCTGTAGTAGTAGGGGAGAGTCTCCTGCCCGCGCGAGCCCAGGAAGGCCACCATCTCCCTGAGCCCGTAGCGCTCCCTGACCTCGTCCAGGCAGGTCGCCTCGTCCCGTAGCGCCTCCAGGCTCTCGCTGTCCCCGCCGATCACGGCCAGGCACACGCCAGGGTGCCCATCCGTCCCCAGGTCACGCAGAAGCAGACAGAGGGCCTCAAAGAGGATGTTCAGTCCCTTCACAGGGTCCAGGCGACCGACGAACAGCAGCAGGTGCTCGCGACATCCTGCCAGGCCTACGTAGGCACGAGCCTCTTCCCGCGGGATCGGCCGGAAAAGCTCCAGGTCGACTCCCGGCGCGATGACCGCGATCCGGCCGGGGTCTGCGCCGTAGAGCTCGATCATCTGCTCCCTATCCGCCGGCGTCGCGGCCACGATGCGGTTGGCCCGGCGCATGACCTGAGCCTCCACCTCGGCGCGCTCGGGCGCTTCCCTGGGAGAACCGCTGCCCGCACTGCTCTCCTTCAACCGCCCGAGGGTGTGGAACATCTGCACCACCGGCGTCCCCCAACTCTCCCGCAGCTGCAGCGCCGCCCAGCCCGAGAGCCAGTAGTGGCCGTGCACAACGTCGTAGGTCGCCCTCTCCGATGCGGCAAACGAGCGCACCCGCTCGACAAACTCGGGGAGGAACTGAAACACCTGCCGGCGGTCGTATGGGGCTTCCGGGCCCGCCGGAACGTGGATCACCCGCACATGCGGCCACGGCTCGACGATGTGCGGTACCGACGGGTCCTGCGAGCGCGTGAACACATCCACCGCCATGCCTCGCCGGCCCAGCTCACGGCTCAGCTCACGGACGTAGACGTTCATGCCCCCCGTATCCTTGCCGCCGAGAGCGGCCAGAGGGCAGGTATGGACGCTCAGCATGGCAATGCGCATAGGACCTCTCCCGAGAGGGCAGGCGAAGTGGATAAAGCACCCGACCGGCGCGCGGCCCAGCCGCCCTCGCCGGTCGGATGGCTTCTCTGTGGTCGGCGCCGCCGGGCCGGATAACCTCTGTCCGGCGGCTTCGGCGCGCCGCATGCGTTCTCCGAAGAGCCTCTTGCTAGACGCCTTTTGTGGCCATGAGATGGGCCAGGTCCGCAACGCGCACGGAGTAGCCCCACTCGTTGTCGTACCAGGAGACGACCTTGACCATCGTCCCGTCCATCACCATGGTCGAGGGGCCGTCGACGATCGAAGAGCGGGGATCGCCTCTAAAGTCCATCGACACCAGCGGCTCCATGGTGATGCCGAGAATCCCCTTCATGCGACCCTGCGAGGCGCGCTCAAAGGCCGCATTGACCTCATCGACTGTAGTCGGCTTCTCGAGCTCGGCCACAAAGTCCACGATCGAAACGGTCGGCGTGGGGACGCGCAGGGCGAACCCATCGAACTTGCCCTTCAGCTCGGGGATGACCAGCGCTACCGCCTTGGCCGCGCCGGTAGTCGTCGGGATGATGTTGAGGGCCGCGGCGCGCGACCGGCGCAGGTCGCGGTGTGGCTGGTCGAGCACGCGCTGGTCGTTGGTGTAGGCGTGCACGGTCGTCATCAGCCCGCGCCGGATGCCCCAGTTGTCGAAGAGCACCTTGGCAACCGGAGCCAGGCAGTTGGTTGTGCACGACGCGTTCGAGACGATCCGGTGCTTGGCAGGATCGTACTTGTCGTCGTTCACACCCATGACGATGGTGATATCCTCACCCTTGGCCGGAGCGGTGATGATCACGCGCTTGGCACCCGCCTGCAGGTGAGCCCCCGCCTTGGCGGCATCGGTAAAGACGCCGCTCGACTCGATCACGAGCTCTACACCCAGGTCCTTCCACGGCAGTTGCGCCGGATCCTTCATCGCCAGGACCCGGATCGACCGGCCGTTCACCACCAGCTGCTCACCCTGCACCTCAACGGTCCCCGGGAAGCGCCCATAGTTCGAGTCGTACTTGAGGAGATGGGCGTTCGTCTGCGGGTCGAACAGGTCGTTGATGGCGACGATCTCGAAATCGTTCGGGTAGTAGTCGAGGATCGCCTTGAGGGTCTGCCGGCCGATGCGGCCAAACCCATTGATACCGATGCGAGTTGCCATGTTGTTCCTCCCTTTGACACATGCCGGCTCAGGCCGGTCAGGACGTTATTGTGACGGGCAGGCCGCTGCTAGCCGTTCCGAGATTTTAGAGGAAGGTCCAGCAAGCAGCGTGCCAGCTTGTCCGGATGGTGCCGCCAGGGGCTCACCGGATCGATGAGGTCCTCGTACAGGATGGGGATGCGGCTTTGTACGTTGTACGACGGCCGCACCAGCTCGACCTTGCCCTTGCTCTCCTCGGGCAGGTTCATGTTGCTGTTGGCCACGACCACATCGATGAGCCCCGGCCCGACGTGATTCTCAATCGCACGGACGTGATCCCAGACGGTATAGCCATCGGTCTCACCGGGCTGGATGGCCACGTTGCAGACGTAGACCCTCAGCGCCGATGACGCCCGTATCGCCTCGGCCAGCTCCTCAACCAGCAGGTTGGGCAGGACGCTGGTGTAGAGGCTCCCCGGACCCAGGACGATCAGCTCGGCCTGAAGAATGGCCCTCACCGCCTGGGCATCGGCGCGGACGCGGCTCGGCTCAAGGTACACCCGCTCGATGGGCAGCCCGCTCTTCGGGATACGCGACTCCCCCTCAACGTGCCGGGGCTGCTCGCCCCTCCCGGCAACCTCGGCGCACAGCGTCACGTGCTCGAGCGTCGACGGCAGGATCTGCCCGCGAACCGCCAGCACGCGGCTCGACTCGGCGATGGCGCGCTCAAAGTTACCGGTTATGCCGGCCATGGCCGCGATGAACAGGTTCCCGAAGGAGTGCCCGTTGAGGCCCATCCCCTCCCCGAAGCGGTACTGCAACAGCTCCGTCATGAGCGGCTCGGCATCGGCGAGGGCCGCGATGCAGTTGCGAAAGTCGCCAGGTGGAAGCACCCCGAGCTCCCGGCGCAGCCGGCCGGAGCTTCCCCCGTCATCGGCCACTGTGATGATCGCGGTGAGGTTGGAGCTGTACTCCTTCATCCCCCGCAGCAGGATGGAGAGCCCCGTTCCTCCACCGATGGCCACAACCTTGGGACCTCGCGCCGCTGACGGTGTTGGAAGACCAGGTTGGCCAGATTGTCCCGCCCGGGCCGCCAAAACACCGCCAGGAGCGAACGATTCAGATTGTAAACCGCCAGGCTCACCGCCGCGAGCCCGATCACCCCAAAGAGCAGGGCGCGCCAGAGCCGCGGGATGAACTGCAGCGTGAGATAGTAAAAGACCTCGGGCAGCGGCTGCTGCCGGTAGATCGTGACGAGCAAGTAGGCCAGGCCAAGGCTCATGGAGGTCACGCCGGCCATGAGAAGCAGTAGCCAACGTTTGACACCCATGCCCGGGTAGAGCCATTTCATCCCGGGCAGCTTGCGCCAGAAACGCATCGCTGACCCCCTGTTTCAGGCTGGCCCCGCCGGCGGTGATTATAGGTTCCTCTTGGGCACCCGTCAATCAGGCGCCAAGAAGTCCTGCCCGGTATGCTTTCAGATAGTTCATACAGTACTCATCCTGCCCAAGCACCAGCTCACCGGCACGGAGCAGGGCCATCAACTCCACGTCCAGTGGATCCATGATGGCAGCATCCATGCCAGCATGTAGCGACATCAGCAGGAAGGCACGGTTCACCAGCTTGCGCTTGGGCAGGCCGTAGGATACGTTGCTCAGCCCCGAGATGGTCTTGACCCCCGGGAACTCGGCCTTGATCGCCGCCAGCGCCTCCATGAAGATAACAGCATTCCGCACGTCGGTCGAGAGCGGCAGCACCAGCGGGTCAAAGTAGACGTCTTCGTGCGGCACGCCGTACTTATCAACCTCGGCCATGATCTTGCGGGCGATTCGCACGCGGTCCTCGACGGTGCTCGGAATGCCCGTCTCATCCGAAGTCAGCGCAACGACCGGGCACCGATACTTGACGACCAGCGGGAGCACGCCGTGCAGCCGCTCCGGCTCGCCCGTGATCGAGTTGACCATCGGCCGGCCCGAGCCCTTGGCCAGTTCGAGCCCCCTCTCCAGAGCCTTGGGGTTGGGGCTGTCCACGCACAGCGGGGCGTCGGTCACCGCCCGCACCGTCTCGATGAGCCAGGTCAGGTCATCGAGCTCTTCGGCCACACGCGCGGCCGCGTTCACGTCCAGATAGTGCGCGCCTGCCTCGACCTGCCGCGTGGCGAGGTCCTGGATGGTCGCTGCATCGCGCGCCTCGATGGCCTCCGCTACCCGCTTGATCGAGCTGTTGAGCTTTTCGCCGACGATGATCATGGTCACCTTACTCCATCTCCATTGCCTGCATAAAGACCTGCTGAAAGTCCCGCCTCAGAGAGAGCTCCACATACTCCACTTTGCCGGTGATCCCGGCTGCCTCGCGCCAGGCCTGCCGGCTGAGGAGGACCATCTGTGCGCCTGCGCCGGCCGCGTTGCCAACCGGCACGATCGGCGCCCGGGGGAAGCGAGGGATCAGGCCGATGGTCAGGGCGCTCTCGGGGCGGATATAGTTCCCAAAGGCCCCGGCCAGGCACACCTCGACCACATCCTCCGGGCGGACGCCCAACTCGGCCATCAGGATCTCGATCCCGGCGCGGATAGCGCCCTTGGCAAGCTGTATCTGGCGGACGTCCCGCTGCGTCAGCAAAACCGGCCCCCCGATAGCCGTCAGCTCTGCAGGCGCGAGGACAAAGGCCCCGCCATGGGCGTGAGGCACGATGCGCTCCGCCAGACGGTCACCACGCAGCGACTCCACTTCCTCACGCGACAGCAGCCGGCCGGTCGCATCGATGATTCCGAGGCGCCGCAGCCCGGCAATAGCATCGACTGCGCCGGACCCACAGATGCCCCTGACTTTGCCCCGGCCGATCGCGTGAATCCGGATCTGGCCATCCTCGCCAAGGTCGACATGGTCGATGGCCCCGTCAGCCGCCCGCATGCCGTGTGTGAGCTGTGCCCCCTCAAACGCAGGTCCGGCCGCCGTCGAGCAGGCGACCATGCGCTCACGCGAGCCGAGAGCCATCTCCCCGTTCGTCCCGATGTCGATGGCCAGCCGCACACCGTCTTTGTGCAAGAGGCGTGTCGCAAGGAGGACCCCGACCGTATCGGCTCCGACAAAGCCGGCGATATTCGGCAGCACGAAGAGCTGGGCCGAGGGGTGAGCCCGCAATCCGGCCTCAGCGGCGTCGAGCTGCAGAGGCCCCGCGATCACCGGCACGTACGGCGACCGGCCCAGCGCCGCCGGGCTGAGCCCCAGGAAGAGATGGTGCATGCAGGTGTTGCCGACGACGGAGAGCGCATGGATCCGCTCGCGCGGAATGCCCGCCTCCGCACACGTCTGCCCGATGAGGTCGTTGATCGCCTCAACAATCGCCCCACGCAGCGCCTCCAGCCCCTCGGCGCTCCGCTGGGCAACCTCAATACGCGAGACCACGTCGTCCCCGAAACGGGTCTGGGGATTCAGTGTTGCGGCGACCGCTAGCCGCTCTCCAGTCGTCAGGTCGAGCAGGTAGCCGACAACCGTCGTCGTGCCGATGTCACAGGCAAAGCCATACAGGGCGTCACGCGTGTCCCCCTGCTCAATGGAGAGGAGCGACCCGTCGGCGTGCACGACCGTCACCAGCCCGTCGGCCGCGCGTACGGCCTCAGGCAGCTCCCGCAGCGCACCGAGCGTCGGCCGCAGGGGACTCCCGCCCCCGTGCGAGAGGACCCGCAGCAGCGCCTCATAGTCCCCCACCTGGTCCTCGAGCGAGGCCTTGGGGACCTGCACCACCGTCTTTTCCACCAGCGGCTCGAGGGCCACGGGCTCGAGCAGCCCCTCCACGAGGATCGACACTCCGGCCGCGGCCGACGCCCACGCTACTTCCACAGACACGTCGCTGAGCGCAGCCGCCTGGCAGGCAAGCCGGTAGCCGGCAGCAAGCTCGTCGGGGGAGAGGTGCCGGCTCTCGGCAGGTCCAACGGGGCTGAGCATTCCCGAAAGCAGCTTGACCTTGCACTTGCCGCATGTGCCCTTGCCGCCGCAGACCTGCTCGATGGGGACACCGATCTGATTGGCTGCCGCCGTCAGGAGGGTACCTTTTGGCACCCGAGCGGAGCGGCCGGCCGGGCGGAAGATCACACGGATGGTCTCTGCTGTGGCCAACCCATCTGCTCCAGTTGCCGGGCACAGAAACGACCAGCTCGCAGGGGGCAAAGCTGGTCGGCACCAACGGGCACAGCAACGCGCTCGCGTCTCACTGTGCAGACCGCGGCGATTGTAGCAGAAAGGAGAGGGGGAGTCAAAAGCCCTCCCCCTCGTCCCCGCCTTGGGGGCTTCCCTGGTCCTATTCCTTCTCAAAGACCAGAAAATGCGACAGGCCCAGGCACCTGAGGGGGCCCTTCTCCAGGGCGTAGGTCAGCCCGCGGAAGATGGCCGCGAGGGCCGGCCGCCGCGCCGCGATCTTGTCATAGCCCGGGTAGACCTGCGTGTGCACCACGATGCGCCCCGGCAGGCCGGCAAACAGGGCACGAAGCCCGCGGGCGGTATACGCCCGCACGTGAGGGCACAGGCAGTTGCGCAATCTGTCCGGGAGATAGTTCACGAGAGGGATATTGCCAAAGCGATACGTTCCCCGCCAGAAGATGCCGTGCGTCTCGAACGGGTACCAGCGGTTCGGCACAAAGACCACCACCCGGCCTCCCGGTCGGAGCACCCGGCAGGCCTCCGCCACCGCCTGCCGGTCGTCCTTGACGTGCTCCAACACCTCGTGCAGCAGGACGACGTCAAAGCTGCCATCGGGGAAGGGCAGCGCCTCGGCCGGCGCCTCGCTGATGTTCGGGAGGTCGCGGCTGGCCTCAGCCACTTTCTCCGGATCCACATCCACGCCCCACACGTCAGAGCTGCAAGTGCGGAACTGCTTCACGTAGAGCCCGAGGCCACAGCCCACGTCCAGAATCCGCGCGCCGTCCAGCGCCGTGTGCCGCCGGATCAGCTCGAAGCGGCGGTTTTGACCGAACCGCCAGACATAGCTGGGATGGCCCAGCTCGATCGCCTTGGTGTTCTCCGTCATCTCCCTCACCGGCGCCTATACTACACCGTGATAGTGCGATGGGCAAATCTTAAAGATGGAGGGTGCCCCACTCCACGCTTGCCAAGGGCCCCAATCGGGCCTAGAATAACCCCTAACAGGCGCGTTCGTCGGTGGAGGATTGCGGTACATGGTCGAAAAGCTCGTTATCATCGGCAGCGGCCCGGCAGCCTATACGGCCGCGATCTATGCCGGCCGGGCCCTGCTGGAGCCCCTGCTGATCGCGGGCAGCCTGCTCGGCGGGCAGCCCTCCCTCACAGCAGAGATCGAAAACTACCCCGGCTTTCCCCGCGGCATCAGCGGCCCTGAGCTCATGCAGGCCATGCTGGAGCAGGCCGAGCGCTTTGGCGCCCGCGTACAGCTCGACGAGGCCACCGGGGTCGATTTCAGCCGGCACCCGTTTACCGTCATGACCTCCAGCGGCCCCATCGAGGCCCTGGCCGTCATCATTGCCACCGGCACCACGCCGCGCAGGCTCGGCGTGCCCGGGGAAAGCGAGTTTGTCGGCCGCGGCGTTTCTTTCTGCGCCACCTGCGATGGCTTTTTCTACCGTGGCAAGGAGGTCGTCGTCGTTGGTGGCGGCAATGCCGCCGTCGTCGAGGCCGAGTTCCTGACGCGCTTTGCGAGCCGCGTGTACCTGGTACACCGCCGGGACCAGCTCCGCGCCGAGAAGGTCCTCCAGGAGCGCGTGCTCCGAAATTCGAAAGTGGTCCCGATCTGGAACACCGTGGTTACTGCCATCGTCGGGCAGGAGAACGTCACCGCCGTCAGGCTACGGAACGTGCAGACCGGCGAGGAGTCGGAGGTGCCTGCGGCCGGAGTGTTTGTCTATATCGGCACCGAGCCCAATACTGCATTCCTCGGAGGGCAGGTGCCGCTGGACGCGCAAGGCTATATACAGGCGGACCAGCAGGGGCAGACGGCGATTCCGGGTGTCTTTGCCGCGGGCGACGTGCAGAACCCTTTGCTCCATCAGATCGCTACTGCCGTCGGCTCTGGAGCGGCAGCGGGCATGACCGCCGAGCGCTTCCTGGCCGAGCTGGCCAGCGTCGGCTACGCGGAGCTACGCCTGCGAGTCCGGGGTCCGAGCGTTGTGGAGCCCGGAACACCCGCATAAGGTCGCTCGGGGCCCGAGAGCGTTCGGCTGCCCGGGCACTTCTCGAGGCCTTGTCGATGGATGCTTCCCGCAGCGGGCGGGGAGCGGGGGCCGGCCGCAGCCGGCCATAGACAGTATCGGAGGGAAGGCCCTACATGGCCGATGTGATCACGCGCGACATGCCGATCGGAGAGATCGTGGAGAAATACCCTCAGACCGTGCCTGTCTTTCTAGCCCATGGTCTGATGTGCTTCGGATGCGCTATCGCCCGCTTTGAGAATGTGGAGCAGGGTGCCAGGGCCCACGGCATCGACGTTGACGCCCTGATGAAGGACCTAAACGCCGCCGTCTCGGAGCAGCCGCAGGAGACCGAGGGCTAGTCCGCCACCTGTCGCCGTCACCATTGGCGTGGTTGGATGGGCGGCATCGTGGCCGTCCTGAAGGTGCGGATGCAATCGCCGACCTGGCGTTGAGAGCCAGCAGCCCATGGCCGGGAACAAGGTTGCCCCATGCCCTACCTCGACCTCGATGGCTACCGTCTCTTCTACCTGCGCCGTGCTGGCAGCAGCCGGCAGTTCCCGCCGATTCTCTTTCTCCACGGAGCCGGAGGGAACGCCCTCCTGTGGGGCCGGGTGATACAGCACCTTCCCGGGCGGGCGGCCATCGCGCTCGACCTGCCCGGACATGGGCGCTCAACCGGCCCGGGCAGCGCGACGATTGCGGGCTACCGCCGCGCCGTGCTCGCTGCAGCCGATGCCCTCGGCCTCCAGACCGTGATCGTCGCGGGCCACTCCATGGGCGGAGCGATCGCTCTCGACATGGCGCTCGAAGCTCCCGAACGCGTCCGGGCGCTGGTGCTCATGTCGGTGACCGCGCGCCTGTACGTCGCTCCTGCCCTGCTAGAACAGCTCGTGCAGGACCCGGCCAAAGCCCGCCAGTGGATCATCGAGACGGGCTACGGACCTGACACCCTCGCCCAGGCCCGGGCGCTGGGCGCGAGGCAGCTCGCCGCCGTCCGTCCAGAGGTCCTGCATGGCGACTTTGTCGCCTGCAGCGTGTTCGACGCCCGCCCCCGGCTGGGTGAGGTCCGCGCACCTGCGCTTGTCCTGTGCGGGGCAGAGGACCGGTTGACGCCACCGAGATACGTGGCTGCGCTGCAGCAGGGCCTGCCGGAGGCGCGGCTGGTGCTGATCCCGGGAGCCGGGCACATGCTGCCCCTGGAGTGTCCGGAAGACGTCGCGCGGGCGCTGTCCGCATTCCTTGACGAGTCCGACCTGGGCTAGGAGCCGCTTGCCCGGCTTGTTCGGGGGCTCATCCGACGGTGCCGCCCGATGGCCGACCGGATCTGTGCCCGGGAGGGCCCGAGTCGGCGCGGCGGGCGGGTTCCTACGTGGAGCGTGCCCTGCGCACAGCAGAGCCTCAGGCGTGAGGCGGACCACAGGCCCGTCCGGGCTGTCCGGAGGTTTCATGCGCTCTCTGTTGCGTCTGCCGCAGTATCTGCGCCACCACTGGCGTTCGGCCGTAGGGGCCTACGTCTCGCTGGTGATCGTGACGGCCTCGAACCTGGTAATGCCCAGCCTGGTGCGCTATGCCATCGACTTTGGCATAGGTTCGGGGAGGGTCAACCTGCTCCTGTGGATCGCCCTCGGCATCGTGGCAGTCGCCTGCGTGCGCGCGGTGTTTGCCTTTCTGCAGGGCTACCTCTCCGAGCGCGCGTCGCAGGGCGTGGCCTTTGACCTGCGCAACACCCTGTACGACAAGATTCAGCGGCTCTCGTTCAGCTACCACGACCGCACACAGACCGGCCAGTTGATGACGAGGGCCACCAACGATGTCGAGACGGTGCGCTTTTTCTGTGGCATGGGCCTGCTTCAGCTCACCAACACCGTCGTCATGACCGTGGGAACCTCAGCCATCCTCTTCGTGACCGACTGGCGCCTGGCGCTCCTCTCGCTCAGCGTCACGCCATTCCTCCTTGTGGTAGTGGTCCGGTTCAGCCGCAAAGTGCATCCCATCTTTATGGGCATCCAGCAAGAGCTGGCCAGGCTCAACACCATCCTGCAGGAGAACCTGGTCGGTGCGAGGGTGGTGAAGGCCTTTGCCCGGGAGGCTTTCGAACGACAGCGCTTCGGACAGCAGAACCTGACCCTTTTCACTCAGAACTTGCGCGCCAGCCGCGCCTTTGCCACCAACTTTCCCATCATGAACACCCTCTCGGGGCTTGGGACGCTCTTCATCCTGTGGTACGGGGGCCGGCAGGTCGCTGCCGGCCAGCTCTCCCTCGGCCAGCTCGTCGCCTTCAACACCTACCTGCTGCTGCTCCTGATGCCGCTACGGATGCTCGGCCCGCTCCTGGGGCTGGCGACCCGTGCCTCCGCATCGGCGCAGCGTGTGTTCGAGATCCTCGACGCCCCCCTTGAGATCACCGACGCTCCCCATGCCCGGCCGCTGCCCCCTATCAGAGGGCGGGTCGCCTTCGAGAATGTCTCCTTCGCCTATTTCAGTGGGCAGAAGGTGCTGGACGGCGTTTCCTTCGTCGCCGAGCCCGGGCAGGTCGTGGCCCTGCTCGGGGCGACGGGCTCCGGCAAGACGACGATCATCAACCTCATCCCGCGCTTCTATGACGCCACCGAGGGGCGCGTCACCATCGACGGCTACGATGTGCGCGATGTCACCCTCGAAAGCCTGCGCCGACAGATCGGCATCGTCCTGCAGGAGAGCATGCTGTTCGGCGGCACCATCCGCGAGAACATTGCCTTCGGCGTGCCCGACGCCAGCCTCGACGACATCATTGCCGTCGCCAAGGCCGCGCATGCCCACGACTTTATCATGTCCTTCCCACAGGGCTACGATACTCCGGTAGGTGAGCGGGGCGTGACCCTCTCCGGCGGCCAGCGGCAGAGGATCGCCATCGCCCGCGCGCTGCTCCTCGATCCCAGGATACTCATCCTCGACGACTCCACCTCCAGCGTGGATGTCGAGACCGAGTACCAGATCCAGCAGGCGTTGCGAACCCTCATGAGGGGCAGGACGAGCTTTGTGATCGCCCAGCGGCTGAGCACCGTCCGGCATGCGGACCTGATCCTCGTCCTCGACCGGGGCCGGATTGTGGCCCGCGGCACGCACGAGGAGCTCATCCGCGAGAGCGGCATCTATGCCGAGATCTATGACCTGCAGCTGCGGCAGGGCTCGCAGCCAGCGGCTGAGGCTGGCCCATCGGAGGCCAGGGCTCCCGGGCCGGACCAGGAAAGAAAAGGGCGGCAGGCCCCGAGCCAGGCGCCTGCCCCCGCCTGCTGACAGGAGGCCGGGGGGATGTTCCACATGAGGTTTTCAGCCTATGGTGACGAGCACGGCCGATACGACCCGCGGCTCCTGCGCCGGCTGCTCGGCTACCTGCGGCCCTTTGTCGGCCGGATCGCGCTTGGCCTCCTGCTCATCGTCATCAGCACCGTTATGTCGCTCCTCGGGCCGTACCTGATCAAGATCGCCATAGATAGCCACATCGCCTCGGGCGACCTGCCAGGGCTGGACCGGGTGCTCCTGCTGACTCTCGGGACCTATCTCGTGGGTGGAGCCTGCTTCGGAGCGCAGCTGTACCTGATGGGCTGGATCGGGCAACGGGTCCTTGCGCGCTTGCGTGACCAGATCTTTGATCACATACAGCGGCTTTCGCTCAGCTTCCTGGACCGTCAGGAAGCGGGCGACACCATGTCCCGGCTCGTCAACGACGTCGACACCCTCAACCAGCTGTTCAACATGGGGCTGTCGAGCCTGCCTCTCGACCTGTGCACCCTCGTGGGCATCGTCGCAGCAATGCTGCTCCTCAACGTGCGCCTCGCGCTCCTCAGCTTCAGCGTGCTGCCGTTCATGGTGGCATCCACCATCATCTTTGCGCGACGGGCACGCAAGGCCTACCGCCTGACCAGGCAAAAGATCGGCGCGGTGAGCGCCGACCTTCAGGAGAGCATCTCCAGCGTACGCGTGGTTCAGTCCTTCGCTCGGGAGCGGGTCAATCAGGAGCGCTTTGACCAGCTCAACCGCGAGAACCGGGATGCGAACGTCGGTGCCGCGGCGGTGGCCTCGTCCTTCTTCCCAACAGTCGACGTGCTCAGTTCGATCGGGACGGCCATCATCGTGGGCGTTGGCGGGGCGCTTGCGCTGCGGGGCGAGATGACCGTCGGCATCATCTTTGCCTTCCTCAGCTACCTGACCCGCTTTTTCATGCCGATCCGTGATCTCAGCCAGCTCTACAACAGCCTGCTCTCGGCCATGGCCGGCAGCGAGCGCATCTTCCAGCTCCTCGATACACCACCGGCCATCGAGGACAGGCCCGGTGCGATCGCGCTCCCCCGCCTGCAGGGCCGGATCGAGTTTCGCAACGTCAGCTTTGCCTACCTGCCGGGGGAGCCGGTGCTGCACGACGTCAACCTGCGCATCGAGCCCGGGGAGACGCTCGCCATCGTCGGCCCGACCGGCGCCGGCAAGACGACCATTGCCAGCCTGGTCGGCCGCCTCTACGACGTGACGGAGGGCGCGGTGCTCGTCGACGGGTACGACGTGCGCGACGTGCAGATGGCTTCCCTGCGGAGCCAGATGGGGGTGGTGCTCCAGGAGAACTTTGTCTTCTCGGGCACCGTGATGGACAACATCCGCTACGGCCGGCTCGATGCCACGGACGAGGAGGTGATTGCCGCAGCCCGCCTGGTCAACGCGGATTCCTTCATCGAGCGGCTGCCGGAGGGGTATCAGTCCGAGGTCATGGAGCGGGGAGCCAACTTTTCCCTCGGCCAGCGGCAACTCATTGCCTTTGCCCGCGCCGTGCTCGCTGACCCGCGCATCCTCATCCTCGACGAGGCGACCTCCAGCGTCGACACGCGCACCGAGCAGCTCATCCAGCGCGCCCTCGCCCGCCTCCTCAAGGGCCGGACCTCCATCGTCATCGCCCACCGCCTGTCCACCATCCGTAGTGCGGACCGGATCATCGTAGTCGACGGGGGGCGCATCGTCGAGGAGGGCACCCATGGCGAGCTCATGGCGCGGAAAGGCCTGTACCACGACCTGTACATGCGGCAGTACCGGGCCGAGGCCGAGGAGGCCGAGTCCCGCGGCCTTGCAGCAGGCCTCGACGGCACCTGGGCGCCGCGCCTCGCCGAGTGCTGACGCCGAGCAAATGATGGCGGACAGCAGGCAGGCGACACGACCTAGCCGCGACGCGCCCTTCGCCTGTTTGCACCCGTCAGCACAAGCGCCTCACGCGGCGGAATGGTCAGCTCCACCTGACCGTGCTTCACGGCGTACGAGCGCTCTTCTCCCTCCGGCCAGGCCTGGACAAGCCTGCGGCTGGCATGGCCCGGCGCCGCAACCGTCACCGTCGCGGGCAACGTATCGGCATTGAAGGCAACCAGCGCCTCCTGGTCATCCAGGACGCGATGGAACGCGTAGACGCTCCCCGCCGCGTACAGCACCTGGAAGCTGCCGGTACGGAGCGCCGGCAGGCGGTGGCGCAGCGCCGTCGCCCGCCGGTAGAAGGCCAACAGGTCGTGGTCCCATCGGTCCTCGGCACCCCAGGGGAAGGCTGCGCGGTTGTGCGGGTCGCCAGGGCTGGAGAGGCCGATCTCATCGCCATAGTAAATGCAGGGCGCGCCGGGCATCGTCATCTGGAAGAGCACGCACAGGCGGAGCGCACTCTTGTCATCCCCCATGATCCACAGGGCCCGCGCCATGTCGTGGCTATCCAACACGTTGAGCTGGGCATAGTTGATGGCCCAGTCATAGAGCCCGTGCATCCGCTCGACGATCTTGGCGAAGGCGGCGGCGTCGCGCTGTCGCAGCGGGAGCTGCGGATGTCTGTAATCGGCGCGTAGCGTCTTGCCCCCGAAAAAGCTCATGGCCGCCCAGGCGAAGGTATAGTTCATCACCGCGTCGAACTGATCGCCCTGCAGCCAGCGCTGCGCTTCCCCCCAGATCTCGCCGCAGATGTAGGCCTCGGGGTTGGCGCCCTTGACGATACGGCGGAACTCTTGCCAGAAGGAGTCGTCGTCGATCTCGTTGGGCACGTCGAGGCGCCAGCCGTCGATGCCGAACTCGATCCAGTGGCGCGCCACCTCAAAGAGATAGTCCCGCACTCCGGGGTTCCGCGTGTTCAGCTTGGGCAGGGCGGGCAGGTCCCACCAGGCCTCATAGTTGCAGGGATGGTCCCGGTCGGAGCAGTACGGGTGCAGGGGCAGCCCGCGGATGATGAACCAGTCGGCATAGGGCGAGTCGCCCTGGTTCTCGACAATGTGATGGAAGGGCCAGAAGCCCCGGCTGGCGTGATTGAACACGCCGTCGAGGATGACGCGCATCCCCCGCGCGTGAGCCCGGTCGAGCAGCTCGCGCAGGGCTGCATTCCCGCCCAGGAGCGGGTCCACCTGCAAATAGTCGTAGGTGTGGTAGCGGTGGTAGGCAGCCGAGGAGAAGATGGGGTTGAGATAGAGCGCCGTCACCCCGAGGTCCTGGAGGTAGTCCAGCCGGTCGACGATGCCGAGGAGGTCACCGCCCTGAAAACCGCCCTCCTCCGGCGGGCTTCCCCAGGGCTTGAGGGTCAGCCCGCGGGCATGTTTGATCCGTGGGCTCCGCGCAAAACGGTCGGGGAAGATCTGATAGAATATGGCGTGCTTGACCCAATCCGGCGTAGCGATCGTCATGGTCGCTCCCTGGCGCTGTCTGGTTTCGTGGGAGGCCGCGGGCCATCGTCGCCCCGGCCGAGACATGGCGAGTATATGCAACGGGCCATTGCCCGGCAAATGCACCGCCTGTGGTACCCGTTCAGACTCGCCTCCTGGCAGTGCCGGCTGCCACGCGTTGCCCCCACCCCGCTCCCCTCCCCCAGGCGGACGCTGCGGCGTCCGCCTGGGGGAGGGGGTTCCCTGACGAGCCGGCGCAAAGCCGATCCCGATGGGCGGGGCTACCAGCAGCCTGCCTCCGTGCCATGCACGGAACGCGAGCCTGAACAGCTACGGCAGGGGCCCCGGTTGTCGCGGGTCCACCATAGTGCTACAATGTGCCTGCCGGCTCGCCGGCAACGCCCAGCCTAGAGGAGCAACTCCCATTGGAAGTCTGTCGTGCACCCGAACGGCCTGAGATGGATCAGGCCCAGTTCGATGCCCTCCGCACCAAGACGCTCGAGGTTCACAACCGCCTCGTGCGAGTCTTTGGCACCCCCAGCCGGACCGGGCACCTCGACCCGGTCAGCGAGCTGGTGTCGGCCATCCTCAGCCAGAACACCTCGGACGTGAACCGGGACCGGGCCTATCGCCGGCTGCGAGCACGTCTGCCGACTTGGGAGGCGGTGCGTGACGCCGACGTGCGCGAGGTCCGCGAGGCGATCCGCCCCGCCGGGCTCTCGGAGATCAAGGCGCCGCGCATTCAGGAGGCCCTGCGCCGCATCACCCAGCCGGATGGTCACCCCTCGCTCGATTGTCTGCGGCACATGAACGTGGAAGAGGCGAGGAACTGGCTCATGGGGATCAAGGGCGTAGGACCCAAGACCGCTGCCATTATCCTGCTCTTCTCCATGGGCCGGCCGGCCTTTCCGGTCGACACGCACATCCACCGCGTGACCAAGCGCCTGGCCCTCATCGGGCCGCGTGCCTCCCGCGAGCAGGCCCACGACATCCTGGAGCGGCTGGTACCGCCCGAGCTGTACTATCCCTTCCACATCAACATGATCCGGCATGGCCGCGAGGTCTGCCGGCCGCAGCCGCGCTGCGAGGTATGCGTGCTGCGGGACCTGTGCTGCTACTACGCCGCCTGCGTGCAGGGTACGGCGACCGGCGAGGAGAAGGCAGCGGTCTGCGAGACGGGCCCGTAAAGGCCTCAGCCAGCGCAGCTCCGAGTTGGAGCCGGCGCGGCGCTTGACGGGGAGGTATCGATCCGTGGGACAGGGCAAGCTCTTCGGTCTCATCCTCATTGCGGCCGGCCTGATCCTCGGCCTGATCCTGACCGCCTGGCTTGGCGCCAGCCTGGCCTCGGGGTCGCTGCAGATGACCGGGTTCGTGCTCGGCCTGGCCGTCATGGCCGTGCTGGTGCTCCCCTTCCTGGCCGTAGGCGTCATCCTGCTGGTGCGCGGGCGGGCCGAGAGCCGTGACCTGGCCCGCGTGGCCAGGGAGCGCCGCCTTCTGAGCCTGGTCCAGACCCGGGGGCAGATTGCCGTCGCCGATGCTGCCCTCGAGCTCAACGTTTCGCTCGACGAGGTCAAGAGCTATATCTACGATCTGGTCGGCAAGGGGCTCTTTACCGGTTACGTCAACTGGAATGAGGGCACCCTCTACGCCCGCGATGCCGCCGTCATGCGCAGCACCAAGTGCCCCAACTGCGGCGGCGAGCGAGAGGTCGTGGGCAAGGGCGTCGTGCAGTGCCGCTACTGCGGCTCAGAGCTGTTTGTATAGCCCGGCGCGGGCCGGCGGTACGCACCACACGAGACCCTTCCCGCGCAGTGGCCTGAGGCACCGTCTCACCCGGAGATGGAGAGAGCCCCATGGACGACCAGCAACCCGGGACCTACGATACCGTCCTCGTGGCCGTGCTCAAGGATCCCCGCGACCTCGAGATCGCCCGCGACCAGCACTGGTATCGCATCCCCGTCGACAGGCTGCCCAAACGGGCGATCGGTGCCAGGGTCCTCGCCTTCTACCAGCCCAAGGTCTTTGGCGAGGAGTCCTGGGCCATCCGCTACTATGCCCGCGCCAACCGGTGGACCCAGGCCCGACGCATCGACCTCCTGCCCGAGGAGCCGGACCATCCCCGGGCGCAGCAGCCCTACTATCAGGTCTGGCTCGGCCCCCTTGAGCGCCTGCCGCACCCCGTCGTCAGCCGCCGCTGGCGGCGCATCAGCTTTATCGTAACCCACTGGGGCCGCTTGCTGGACGTCGAGGCAGTCGAGGACCTGCTGCACGGCACAATCTGGGACGAGTACCTCTGGAAGGCGATGCGCCAGCTCGGCTACCTGGCCGAGCACGTCCTCTGTGAGGTGCGGGGGCTGTTTGGGCCGGAGGAGCGTCCGTCGTAAGGCGAGCGTCTGCCGACGGAAGGAGGAGTCTACCCGTGGAGAGCCGCGAGCGAGTCGTCCGCACCCTGCGCTTCCAGCGCCCCGACCGCGCCCCGCGCGACCTGTGGCTGTTGCCCGGGGTGACCATGTTCCGGCAAGAGCAGGTCCGGGCGGTGCAGGCGCGCTTCCCCACCGACCTGACCGGCCCCGACGCCACCTACGGCCGCGGTGAGCGGGCCCAAGGGACGCCGAACCTCCGGGGGCGATGGACCGACGAGTGGGGTTGCGTCTGGGAGGCCGCCGAAGATGGCGTCATCGGCGAGGTCAAGGGGCCGCCGCTTGCCGACTGGTCCGCGCTCGATACCTACAGGCTTCCCTACGAGGTCCTCCGGAACGCCGACCTGAGCCGCGTGGACGAGTCCTGTCGGCGGACCGACCGCTTCGTCCTCGCCGGCACCCTCATCCGACCCTTTGAGCGGATGCAGTTCCTGCGCGGCAGCCAGAACCTCTTCCTCGACCTCGGCTACGCCCCACAAGAGCTCTACCGCCTGCGGGACATGCTCCACGAGTTCGCTCTACAAGAGCTCGAGCTGTGGTGCGCGACGGCGGTCGACGGCATCTCCTTCATGGACGACTGGGGCTCAATGCGCGGCCTGCTCATCTCTCCGCAGACCTGGCGCGAGTTCTTCAAACCCCTCTATGCCGACTATTGCCGCATCATCCATCGCGCCGGCAAGTTCGTCTTCTTCCATTCCGACGGCCACATCGCCGCCATCATCCCCGACCTGATCGAGATCGGCGTCGACGCCCTCAACTCGCAGCTCTTCTGCATGGATATCGAAGCCATCGCGGCGCGCTTCCGCGGGCAGATCACCTTCTGGGGCGAGCTGGACCGGCAGTACATACTGCCCTTCGGCAGGCCTGAGGACGTCCGGCAGGCCGTGCGCCGCGTGCGCCGGGCGCTGGACACCGGCGAAGGCGGCGTCATCGCCCAGTTCGAGTGGGGCAACGACACGCCGATGGAGAACGTCATCGCCGCCTACGAGGCGTGGGAAGAGCCGCGGGACGCGGTCGGGGCGTGAGGAGCGCCCTGCCCGTCACGAGACTCGGTTCTATCCTCTGTTGGCCCGATTAGGGTTTGTGTTGGTGTTCGGCGTGGGCCGTGTTCTGGCCCCCTGCGCCCTTGGCGGCGTTCGGAGACGCGTGCCAAGGATCGCAGGGCCTCACACTGCTAAGGCGTCCAGATAGCTGATTTCTCCCGGGGGTACTCCGGCCACCTCCAGGGGGCTCTGGCCAGGCCGGCGGTAGCGACGCTTTCGTTCACACCTCGACTGAGCGGGCGTAAAGTTGTGATAGATCGCCCAGACCAGTGCCGCCCGCTCCAGCCGTACACCGGTCCCGTGGTTGCGACCCCGGCTCAGACGCAACCGGAAGTCCCGCCATAACCACTCCGGTGCGACCCGCGCCAGACCCCGGTTGTAGGCGTTCAGGTGTATCAATGCTGCATCCAAACACTCCTCCAACTGGCGCGCCAGCCCAGCGCCGAGTTGGTGCGCCCGCAACTGCACCAGAGCCGTCTCGGCTTCTTCTTGACTCCTCGCGTCCAGCACCGCATGGATCAACGCTGCCAACTCGCGGCGCACACGCCCGCGCGCCGCCTTCGCTGCCGCCCCAAACAGCCCCACCCCCACCTTACTGACCTGCCTCGCCAGTTCCCCACCGAGCTTACGCCACAGATGCCACACGCACCGTTGCTGGTTCGCCCACTTCGCCATCTCATGGAGGCAACCGATCAGCCCATTGGCCCCATCGCTCACCACGCCACGCAAGCGGTCCAGGTCGAACCCGGCTCCTACTGCTCGCTCCAGCATCTCCCGCCAAGACTGTTCGCTCTCCTCGCCAGCAACCACCACCGGCGGCCACAAGAGCCCGGTCGCGTTGTCTACCAGCGCCAGGAGCACTGCCTTCGTCCCTCCCCGCAGCCGCGCCCACAGGCCATCGGTGCCCATGCATCCTGAACTGCCGATCCCCTCCAGTTGCCCCGGCAGAGTCCGCTCCGCCTCTCGCCCCGCGCGATCCAACCAGCGATGCACCGTGCTTGCCGCCAGGTGACACTCCTCCTTTGCCGGCCGCACTGCCGAGATGCACCACAGGAGGTAGCGCTCTTGACGCCCAATGAAGGAACGCACAAACTCGGCGGCGCGCCGCAGGGAGGTGCCTCCGTGCTGCCAGAAATCGATGGCGCACCGGTGAACCTCGCGAGCATACCAACTACGCCTGACGAGCCAGGGGTTCTGCTCCGAGTAGGTGCGGTGGCATGGATAGCAGCGGTGCCTGGGAATGCGCACGCTTTGTCTGCCTTCGAGCGTCCAAGGCCGGCGTTGGTAGCTGCCCCATCCGCAGGTGTGGGTTCCTCCGCAGTAGGGACAGCGGCGCCAATCCCAGACAGACCGGTGAGCCTGTTCGCGGAGCGACTGGACAAACTGGCGAGCTCGGTGTACGATGTTCATGGGCCGCGCTACCTCCTGGGTTGACACCGACCTCAGAAGGATAGCACGGCCTACTCCACCTCAGCCCCAATGCCCCGCACACCAAGAATCTTCTAAGAATCTCACCGCCCCAAACTTGCCAACAGAAGATGGAACCGAATCGCCGCCTGGGGGTGGTGGACAGTGTGCTGTAACTGAAGTATAATGCCTTTCGCCGCACGCCTTTGCGTACACGTGGCCGGCGTGCGGCGATTTCTGGAGGAAGGCAGCATGGTAGCCTACAGCGAGAAGGTGATGGAACACTTCATGCACCCGCGGAACGTGGGCGAGATCGAGGACGCCGACGGGGTCGGGTCCGTAGGAAACCCGGTCTGTGGGGACATGATGACGTTTTACATCAAGGTTGCCGATGGCCGCCTCGCGGACGTCAAATTCAAGACGTTCGGCTGCGGGGCCGCCATTGCCGTCTCGAGCATGGTCAGCGAGATGGCCAAAGGCAAGACGCTTGACGAGGCGAAGCAGATCACCAACCGCATGGTGGCCGACGAGCTCGGCGGCCTGCCCGCCAACAAGATGCACTGCTCAAACCTCGGAGCCGATGCCTTGCGGGCGGCCATCGAGGACTATGAGCGCAAGCGCGGCGCACAGCCGAAGGAGGAAGCGTGATGGGAGGCGCAGAGGTCCGCGGTCCGTCGCAGCCCTGCCGTTGCCCCTACTGCGATGCGGAGTACAGGGAGAGCCTGCCCATCTGTCAGCTCTGCGGCGCTGCGATTGTGCGCTGCCCGCAGTGTGGCCGGGCGTTGACACAGGATGAAACATGCTGCCCCGGCTGTGGCGCCGAGGTCGGCCAGAGCGGGGACGAGCCCGAGCAGGGCCGCTAAGAGGCGATTGCAGAGGGCTCTCGGGTCCGGACGGAGCGAGGGTGTTGCCATGGGTGTCAGCCAGGTAGCAGGGTACGACCGGCCGGCTTTCAAGGCGGAGACGGCTGATGATCTGCGTGAGTTGCTCACGCAGGCCGAGCTGATCGTCGCCAACCTGAGGGGTGCCGGCGCGCGAGCACAGACGCTCCTCTTCCTGATGGACACGATCCAGGAGCTGATGGCCCGGCTTCTCGAGACCGGCATCGATCTGCGAGCCGAGGCGACGCGCATGGAGACAGTGGAGCGGCTCCTGCTCTCGAAGGATGGCATTCTCGTCCGCGAGATGCAGAAGCTGGGTGGGCTGGCCAGGGCTCGCGAGCAGGTGAAACCGGCGCCCGGCCAGTGGTGGTGGTATCTCGACCAGCGGGTGGCAGAGCGCCAGCAGCGGACGCTGCGCCGGGTCCTCCTCGTCGGAGCCGGCGTGCTGGCGGCGTTCCTTCTCTTCTCGCTGGCCTACCGGTACCTCTTTCCGCCCGATCCGCGGCAGGTGGCGGTGATGGAAAGGACCGGCCAGGCCGACCAGGCCATTCAAGCCGGAGACCTCTCGACGGCCCTGAGTCTCTACGAGGAGGCGGCAGGTATCAGGCCCGAGGACCCGGAGCTCAAGGTTTGGGTCGGCGTGCTGGCCGACAAGCTGGGGCAGGCCGACAAGGCCGCTCAGGCCTATGGCGAGGCGGAATCTCTCCTGGCGGACCGGGCGAGTTTCCTCATGCAGCGTGCGATGACCTGGCTCAGGATTGGCGAGCTGGATCGCGCCGAGGCGGATGCGCTGGCCTCACTGGATGAGAACGCCGAGCTGGCCGAGAGCTACTTTGTGCTCGGAGGCGTCTACGAGGCGCGCGGTGACGTGCCGCGTGCGGTCGCTGCCTTTGAGAAGACGGCCGAACTGGCCGAGAAGGCGAACAACAGTCCTCTGATCGTCATGGCCAAGACGCGCCTCGGCATGCTCCTCCAGGCCGCGCCGCTGATCCGACCGACCACCACGCCGACGAGCGAGGCCGGTTCGTAGCGGAGGTATGGAGCGCCGCACTGCGCGGTCGATCCGTCGCCGGTGCAGTCGGAGCCCTGAAGGGCGGAGCGCCGCGGTCCGGCCCGATGGGCCGGCGCTCGTGTGCGGGGCAGAGCCTGGCCGGGAGGAGGCCGACGGGATGGTTGAGCTTGCAGCACGACGCAATCCGCGCGCGGTACAAGTCCTCACCGACATGGTCGCCCGGCACCCGGACCTGGCCGGGGTAGCCGAGAGCCTTGCGCATGCCTATTCTCTCATCGCCGAGAGCCTGGCTCGCGGCGGCATCCTCTTTCTCTGTGGCAATGGCGGCAGTCTTTCCGACGCGCTGCACATCTCCGGGGAGCTGCTCAAATCCTATGCACACCGGCGTCCGCTGCCGGAGGCGCACCGGGCCCGTCTGCTCTCTGAGTGGAATGGAGAGGTCCTCGCGGACAACCTAGAGCGGGGCCTGCGGGCGGTGGTGCTGGGCGTCAACCCGTCGCTGACCAGCGCCGTCAACAACGACTTTGCGGCACGGGATCTGGCCTACGCGCAGGAGCTGTATGCCCTCGCGCGCCCCGGCGATGTGCTCCTCGGCATCAGCACCAGTGGCAAGGCCGCCAATGTCCGCAACGCCGTCAGCGTGGCCCGGGCGCTGGGCCTGAGGACCATCGCCCTCACAGGACCTGCAGGCGGCCCTCTTGCCGGGCAGGTCGATGTCGCCATCCGTGCCCCTGGAGCGCGCACCGATCGCATACAGGAGCAGCACGTGGTGCTGTACCACGCACTCTGCGAGATGCTGGAGGTCGACCTGGCGGTGCAGAGCTAAGCCCCCGTAGCCCGCGCATCAGGCGGGTGCCGTGGCAACGACGTCTTCCCTGGGCATGCTGCGCCATGGCATGGCCGGCCCAGTGGCGATAGGCTGGAGTGACGGCAGGCAGGCCTGTGAGATCAGGCAGGGGAGAAGGAACCCATGGATACCTCATCGGAGAAGCTCTCGCGCCGCACCAAGCTCCTCTACGGCCTGGGAGACTGGGGCTTTAGCACGACGGGAACGATCATCTCGGCCTTCCTGGCGATGTTCCTGTCGGACGTCGTGCATCTCGACATGCGGCTGGCGGCGGCAGCGGTCTTTGTGGGCCGGAGCTGGGACTGGATCAACGATCCGCTGATCGGGCACATCAGCGACCGCACGCGCAGCCGCTGGGGGCGGCGGCGGCCTTTCCTCCTCTTTGGCTTCATACCCTTCGGGCTGGCCTTTTCCCTGCTCTGGTGGATCCCGCCCATCCCCAGAGGACCGGCTCTGGCCTGCTACTATGCACTGGCGCTGGTCCTCTTTGACACCATCGCCACCTTCACCTACATGCCCTACTTTGCACTCACCCCCGAGCTGACGCTCGACTATGATGAGCGCACCTCACTGACCAGCTACCGGATGTTCTTCTCGATCATCTCGGGGCTGGTCGCCTTTGTCGTGCCAGACCTCATAATCGGAGGGTTTCGACCGGAGAACGCGCCGCGCGCTCTCGCCATGGGCCTGATCTTTGGCATCACGAGCGCGCTGCCTCTCCTGGGCGTCTTTGCGGGGACGCGTGAGCGCCCCGAGTTCCAGGCGCAGGCGCAGCCTTCGGTGCGAGAGTCGCTGAGGGCGGCGCTGGGCAACCCGCCCTTCCTCTTCGCGGTAGGGATCTACCTGGCGACGTGGATGGTGATCGACCTGCTGCTCCCGATGCTGCGCTACTACCTGAAGTATTGCCTCGGGCTGGAGTCGCAGACCTATCTGATTCTCGGCATCGCTTTCGGGGTCGCAGCGCTGGCGCTGCCGCTGTGGAACTGGGTCTCGCATCACTGGAACAAGCGGTACGCGTACATGGGCGGCATGGCGATGCTGGGGGTAGTGATGGGGGCGATGGCACTCTTGCAGCCCGGCGTGCCGCTGTTGGCCGTCCTTGGTCTGGCGGCCCTGGCCGGGGTAGGGGTGTCGGCAGCGCATGTGCTGCCCTGGGCCATCATCCCCGATGCGGTAGAGTACGATGAGCTCAAGACCGGTTCTCGCCACGAGGGCGCTTTCTACAGCCTCGTCATGCTGATGCACAAGGTGGCCGTATCCCTGGTGGTGCCGGCGGCGCTCCTGATCCTGGGCTGGGCAGGGTATGTGCCGAATGCTGCCGAGCAGGCGCCGCGGGTGCTCACGGCGATCCGGGCGCTGGTCGGTGCGGCGCCGGCGCTGCTGCTTGCCGGCGGGATCACCTTTGCCGCCCTTTACCCGCTGGATCGCAAGGCGCACCTGGCGGTGCGGCAAGAGCTGGCGCGCCGGCGCGCTCTGGCGGCCGGCGCGGCTGCCGAGGGCGCAGGAGCCGCAGCGTCGGCCGACGCAGCGGTTGCCGGGCCGGCTGCGGGCGCCTAGAAGCGGCGGCGGCGATCAACCGATTTGCTTGCGTTCGCAGGCATGCTTGAGCAGGGAACGGCGCTGCGGCACACAACTGGACGGCGCGGGAGGCGCTCCAGAATGGCCGGGGGCGTGAGGAGAGCGGCAGGCTCGGCTCAAGGGGTGAGTATGACCGCGGCTGAATACGGACCCGAGGTCAATCTGGAGGGACTGCGCGCCCAACTGGCCGGTCGTCTGGCGGCGCTCCCGTTGGTGGGCGCCGCCGGTCTGTTGCTATGGTTGAGCCTGGAACATCGCTCTCTTTCGCTCGCTTCGCTGGGCCTCGCATTCGGCCTGATGGTTGTGTCGGTCGGATCGGGTCTTGCGGTACGAGCGCTGGCCGCCGCACATCCGGTGGCGGCACGGCACCTGCTGGTGTGGAGCCTGACTGCCGGGCTGCTGGCTGCCATGTGGTTCTACTCCGCCCCGTGGATTCCCTTTCTGGGCCTCATGGCGATCTTTGCGGGGGCAATGCTGATCTCAGGTGGCGAATTCGCGACTGCGGGCACAATAGCGGCATGGGCAATGTGGCTGGCGCGCAGCGGAGCACGCGCCTACCCGCTGCCCGGGTTGCTCATCGCACTGGCCTTTGGCACCGTGTTGGCCTCGCTGACGGTGCGCACGCTCTACACCGCGCTGGAATGGGCATGGACCATGCAGGAGCGCGCCGATCGCCTGCTGGAGCTGGCGCGTGACCGCCAGGGCGAGCTTGCCCGGACCCTCAAGTCGCTGGACATTGCCAACACGATCCTACGCCGCACGCAGCGGGAGCTCATCACTGCGCGCAAGCAGGCTGAGGAAGCGCAGCTGATGAAAGAGCAGTTCGCCGCCAACATCAGCCACGAGTTGCGCACGCCCCTCAACCTCATCCTCGGTTTCAGCGAGATGATCTACCTCTCCCCCGAGACGTACGGGGAGATGAGTTGGCCACCCAGGTTGCGCCAGGCGGTCTATCAGATCTATCGCAGCAGCCGTCACCTGCTCGAGATGATCGATGACGTGCTTGATCTTTCCCGTTTCGAGATAGCAGGCTTTACGTTGAGCAGGGAACGTACTCCACTGGAAGCGCTGCTGCGGGAAGCGGTCGAAATCGCTGAGGACCTTATCCGCGGCCGTCCGGTTCGTCTGGAGGTGGAGATCGCGCAGGACCTGCCCTTGTTGGAGATCGATCGTACCCGTATCCGTCAGGTGCTTCTGAACCTCCTGAACAACGCGGCCCGTTTCACCGAAGAGGGCACCGTCCGGGTGGAAGCCAGGCGCGTGGGCGGTGAGGTATTGGTCAGCGTCAGCGACACAGGCCCCGGCATCCCGGCGGACAAACTGCCCCATCTCTTCCAGGAGTTCTTCCAGATCGACGGCTCGCTGCACCGTAAGCATGGGGGCGTTGGGCTCGGCTTGGCCATCAGCAAGCGCTTCGTGGAAGCGCACGGCGGACGGATCTGGGTGGAAAGCCAGGAGGGCGTCGGCTCTACCTTCACCTTCGCCCTGCCGATCCCCGGCGAGCAAGTGCCTTTCGCGCGCTTTGAAAAGGCCCGCCCGCTGGAACCGCCGCAGGTCGGTGACCGTCCGCCCGTAGTGGTGGTGGACCCGGATCCGGCCGTGGCCGATCTGGTACGTCGATACATTGAGGGGCATGAGGTCGTGCAGGTACGCGACGTCGGGCGACTGACCGAGGCGATACACCTGCATCACCCGCAGGCGGTAGTGTGGAACGTGCCGCCCGGCGGGCAGGTAAGCGGGGACGCGATACCTCCCGTGGCGGTGCCCTTCATCGAGTGCTCGCTCCCCAGCCAGGCCTGGCTGGCACGGGACCTGGCCGTTGCGGCCTGCCTGACCAAGCCGATCACACGCGAGCGGCTCTTGCAGGAGATCGAACGGTTGGGTGGCGTGTACGACTTGCTGGTCGTTGATGACGAGCGGGGCTTCTGCCAGCTGATAGAGCAGCTGTTGGAGGGCAGCGGACGAGCCTTCACAGTGCGTCACGCCTACCGCGGCGAGGATGGCCTTTCGGCCCTGCGGAGCCGGCGACCTGACCTGGTACTCCTGGACCTGGTCATGCCCGGGATGGACGGTTTCCAGGTGCTGCAGAGAATGCGTGAGGATCCGGGCCTGGTCGATGTGCCTGTGATCCTTCTGACTGCCACCAGCTATGTTGAGGATGCTCTGTCGCAGTGTAGCAGCCAGGTGGTGATTCGCCGTCCTGATGGGTTGCGTCCTGCCGAGGTGCTGCGTTGCCTGCGGGCCGTGATTGGCGAACTGGAGCCGCGCTACGACGAGCGGACGGCGCCCGACGACACCTTTATATCACACCTAACTGGCGGAGTGCGTTCAGAACATCCTCCCGACTGACCGGCTTGGGCAGGTAGAGCGACGCGCCCAGGGAGTGGGCCAGGTCGGGGTTGTTGATCACGGAGCAGACGATCACCGGCACAGCGGCGGTCTGCGGATGATTGCGTAGCCGCTGGAGTATCTCCCATCCGTCGATCCCGGGCATCATTACGTCCAACACAATCGTCTCCGGGCTCAGTTTTCTCGCCAGGCGTAGCCCCTCCTGACCGGTCAGGGCCGCCGCAACCTCGCAGGATTGACCGGCCAGGTAATCCTTCAGCAGTTCCGCCAACCCCTCGTTATCGTCAATCACCAGGATGGTGGGACGGCGCGCAGTGAGCATTGTCACCATGCGTAAGCCATCGCGCTGATCTTCTTGCCTGACCTTCCAGCCTAACCGGTCGGCCAGTTGCTCAATGACCGGGTTGACCACTGTGGCATGGATAGCTTCGCGCGCAGGGGTATAGCTCAAGGCGATGGATACCCGTTCGCCTTCGGCCGAGAGTGTCAAGCGAAGAGGTCCGGGCAGGGCCTGCCCCACGGCGTGGCTGAGGGTATTGACCAGCACCTGCCGCGCGATCACCGGGTCAACAGGGATGACTACCGGCTCGTCCGGAGTCTTGAGGCAGAGGTGAACTCCCCGCTGCCGTGCCTGTTGTTCTACGATGGCATGTGCTCCCTGCAGCAGCGAGCCCATGTCGGTGGTGGAGAGATGAGTTCCCAGCCGGGCGATCTCGGCCCGGGCCGAGGAAACCGGCTCTCTGTCGGGCGGCTGAGGAGCAGGGGTCGTGCAGTGACGGGTCCACAGGGCAATGGCCACGCTCTCTGTCCCGCGCTGGAGGTTCCGATGCGCCTGGCGGCGGGAGACCCCCAGCTCGTGCGCCGCTTCCTGGACGGTCATCCCCTCCACATAGTGGAGATGCAGCAGGTTGTAGATGCGGGCATGGGGTGCCCCGAAGGGTACGTTGTGCCCGGGATTCACCGTCTCGATGGCGGCGAGCAGGTGTCGCCGCAGACGCTCGCTGGGGGCTTCTCCGGGGCGGTCGGCGATGAGCGCACCCTCCTGGGCCAACGGATGCTTCTGCAGGTAGGGAAAGTCGTACAAATGCTCCAGGGCGTCCTTCACCTGCTTGATGAAGGCTTCGGGCGGCCCCCCTTGCGTCCGTGACTCTGCAACCATTCCCCCATCACCTGTCGGACGTGCCATGATAACGCCTTGATGTCCCTTCGATGTCTCAGACGTGACCAAAACCCATAGCCACCGACATCGCTAACGTAGTATACTGGCATGAGATTCTCAGAATCGTTGCGTTCCTATCTGGCCTCCCGGAGGCCCAGCAGCAGTCAGGATGGAAGGGGGTGATCTACTCGAGAACAGCCGGGTTCAGAGCGCGCACAGGCTATCGTGATTAGCCTGCTGCGACACGATAGCCTGTGCGCTCCAGGCGGTGGGATTATCCCACCAGGGACAGTTTAGCAGGTATTCGTACAAGGTCAAGGAGGCAGGGCATGAAGAGCAAGAGGTTGGACCGGCGCGCTTTCCTGCGCCTGGGTACCCTGACCGCGGCAGGCGCGGCTCTCGCCGCGTGTGCGCCCCCCAAGCCCCAGATCGTCGAGCGAACCGTGGAGGTGACGGTACCGGCACAGGTGCAGGAGAAGCAAGTAGTGGTTACGGCTACCCCTGCGCCGCCTGCACAGGTCACGTTGCGAGCGGCCATGTGGGACAGCGCCGAAGTTGAGCCGATGGAGACGGAGATCCTGAAGGCCTTCTACGAGCAGTTCCCTCACATCACCGTCAACATCGAGTTCAACCCGGAAGCCTACGATGACAAGCTCATCACCGGTCTGGCTGCCGGCAATGCACCGGACGTGTTCCTGTGGTGGAACTATCCCAAGCTGATCGCCCTGGGCGGCCTTGAGGATCTGACGCCTTACGTGGAGGGCCCCCGTGGCGTGGACCTCAACATGTATTACGACCAGGTCCTCTCTTACGCCCGAGTGGGGCGCTTCCTGTCGGGCCTGCCCAAGGACTTTACGCCGCGGGCCTACTTCTACAACAAGAAGCTGTTCGATGAGGCCGGAGTTCCCTACCCGACCAACAACTGGACCTGGGACGATCTGGTGACCATCGCCGCCCAGTTGACCAAGGGCGAAGGGACCGACAAGCAATATGGCTTCTACAACTACATCGGGTCCTATCCTCTGCAGGGCTACGTCTGGTCGAACGGGGGCGATTTCATCAGCCCCGATGGCACCAAGGCCAGCGGCTACCTCGACAGTGAGGCCACCATCGAAGCTGTGGAATGGTACGTAGACTTGCACCTCAGGCACCACCTCTCTCCGACCACGATGGAGGAGGGCACCCTGGGCGGCGCCACGGAGATGTTCATCAACAACAAGCTGGCGATATTCGACAATGGGCGCTGGCCGCAGAGCCAGTTCAAGTCCGTCGAGGGCCTGGAGTTCGGGACCGTGTTGCCACCCAAGTGTTCCTACACGGGCAACCTGGTCACCGTAATCCACCTGGCTTGCTGGTGCATGAACCCAGCCTCTCCGTACAAGTTCAACGAGGCGTGGGAGCTGCTCAAGTGGGAGGCCGGTCCTCTGGCCCAGAAGGTTCGCACGGAGGCGGGCTGGGCAATCCCGGCGATCCCATCGGTTGTGGAGGAACTGGGACTGCTGAACGACCCGATCGACAAGACCTGGTTCGAGGCCGTGCCTCACGCGACCGTCAAGCCATGCTTCACGCGCTCGGCCGTCTACTGGCAGGCGGATGAAGACCTGACCGTGGCACTCGAACAGGCCTTCCTTGGGAAAAAGTCCGTCGCACAGGCGCTGGCCGAGGCTGTCCCGCTCATGGACGGCAAGCTGGGCGTCTTGGCCTGATCTGTTCGCATGCGAAGGAGCAGGTGAGCGATCACCTGCTCCTTCGCCACAGGACCACCTGCCTATCCGGAGCATGGCATGAGCGCAACAATAACAGCCCCAAGACAGCGAGGCAGCTTTCGCCTACGCCTGACCAACCGGCAGCGAGAGGCCGTGGAGGGCTACATCTGCGTTTCCCCCTGGTTCTTTGGTTTCCTAATCTTCACTGCCGGACCTATGCTCGCGGCGCTTGGTCTCAGCTTCACCGAGTTGCGGCTGAACACGATGCCCAGGTTCGTTGGCTTCAGCAACTATGCTACTATGACCAAAGACCCGCTCTTCTGGCACTCGCTGGCCGTGACTGTGCGCTATACCGCTGTCAGCGTCCCTCTCCGCTTGATCCTGGCGTTGGCGGTCGCGCTGTTGATGACTCGCTCGCTGCGGGGCATTTTCGCGCTGCGCACGATATACTACCTGCCCGCCGTTCTCGGCGGGGTGCCCATTGCATTGCTGTGGATGTGGGTCCTGCGGGATGACTATGGAATCCTCAACTACCTGCTGGGTGTCGTTGGTATCCACGGGCCCCGCTGGCTAGACGACCCGAGTTGGGCTCCATGGTCGCTCGTCATGATGAGCGCGTGGAATTTCGGGATGCCGATGGTCATCTTTATCGCCGGCTTGCAGAACATCCCTGCTCAGTTCTACGAAGCGGCCGCCATAGACGGCGCCGGTGCGTGGCAAAGGCTGCGGCACATCACGCTGCCCCTGCTGACGCCAACCACCCTGTTTCTCCTCGTCAGCCAAGTCATTGCCTCATTTCAGGTGTTTGACATTGCCTTCATCATCTCGAGGGGGGATGGGGGGCCGGTCCGTTCCACGTTGGTGTATCTGCTCTACTTCTACCGGCAGGGCTTTGGGTACTTTCGGTTCGGCTATGCTTCGGCCCTGGTCCTGGTTCTGTTGCTGATCATCCTTGCGCTCACCGCGCTCATCTTCAGGTCTTCCAGTCTGTGGGTATTCTACGAATCGGAGGTGCGCTAATGGTCGGCCGGAGCGCGGGTCTGCGATCAATCGGAGCCAAGGTGACGCGTGGCCGGCCTCGCCTGGGGCGCACCGGTCAGCGACGGCTGGGGGATGCTGTCACTTATGCCATTCTGCTGGCCGGGCTCACCTTTACGCTGCTACCGTTCGTATGGATGCTCTCTGCCTCTCTCAAGCCGGAGGGCAAGATACTGGTCTTCCCCCCACGGTTGTGGCCAGATCCGTGGACCTGGGAGAACTATCGCTACGTCCTGCAGGAGACCCTGTTCCCGCGGTGGGTGATGAACAGCCTGCTGATCTGTTGCATCACCATATCGGCCCACCTGATCTCTGGAAGCCTGGTCGCGTTCGGCTTTGCCCGCCTACGTTTCCCGGGACGCAACGTGCTCTTTATGCTTGTGTTGAGCACAATGATGATCCCCTTCCAGGCGTACATGATCCCACGCTTCAAGATCATACAGTGGTTGGGGCTGCTGAACACGCTGCTGGCTGTGGTCTTGCCCTATCTGTTTGGCAGTCCGTTCTACATCTTCTTGATGCGCCAGTACTATATGACGCTGCCCCTGGAGCTGGACGATGCCGCCCGGATTGACGGATGCAACACTTTCCAGATCTATCTGCGCATTTTGCTGCCGTTGACCAAGCCTATTCTTGCCACCGTGGCCGTCCTGGAGTTTCTGGCCGCATGGAACAGCTTCCTCGAGCCGCTGATCTACCTCAACTCTATGGAGAACTATACGGTGTCGCTGGGCCTTTCCCTGTTCAGGCAAGGATGGGGGGGTATGATCCACTGGGGCCCGCTCATGGCGAGCACTGCTTTGAGCGCACTGCCGCCGCTGATCGTCTGCTTCGCGGCGCAGAAACAGCTCGCCGGTGGCATCGCCGTGACGGGTATCAGAGGGTAGGCTGAGTTGAGTTCCTCGAGCTCCTGCATCCCTTGGGTCGTGGGGCAAGCCAGGCGATGCGACGAGAGCTGGCGCTGCGAGGAGCACAGCGCCACAAGGGCTGCAGCAGAAGGCGCTGCGGTTGCCGGGCCGGCAAGCGGACTCTAGAACCGGCCGCGGTAGCGCTCTACCGGATACCTCCGCTCGTTGGCGGCCATCTTCTCCCGGATGATGGTTGTGACGTCAAAGCCCGCCATGCTGGCGAGGCTGAGGCAGTACATCAGCACGTCCGCGAGCTCGGCGGCTATCGCCGCGCGCGGCCCCGGCTGCTCCAGCAGCGCTCGAGATTCCTCCCCATCGATCCACTGGAAGCACTCCATCAGCTCGGCGGCCTCGATGGCAATGGCCATGCTGAGGTTCTTGGGGGAGTGAAAGCGGGCCCAATCGCGGGCCTCGCGAAAGGCCGCGACGGCGTCCAGGAGTTGCCGGACGGGGGTGGTGTGGTCGAGGCCCTGCTCGGCCGGCTGTGGGTCCTGATGGTCGGTCATGGTCGTCTCCGCGCGGTGTGCGGGGGCCTTGCGGCCCCGGGGATAGCAAAAGGCCCGAGCCTCAGGCTCGGGCCACCCGCTGATGGTAGCGCATGGGGGATTCGAACCCCCGATCTCCTCCTTGAGAGGGAGGTGTCCTAGGCCGCTAGACGAATGCGCCTCCAAACTCTAGCGCGCATATTGTACCAGCAGGCGGCGGCGCTGTCAAATGACGATGGCCGCGGTTGACCAGGACTCTTCCCGATGTTACAATCCTCTCGTGCGGCCTACGCCAGCCGATGGCAGGGCGCGCGGGAGGAGGCTTTGAGAGAGCGGCTCCGCCTGGCGGAGGGATGGCTTTCGCTTCTCTTGCTGACCCTCATGCTGCTGACTATGGCGTGGTCCTTCACGGCCGGAGGGCTTGATGAGGGGCTACGCATCATGCCCTGGGCGGTACTCTACGGGGTGCTCGCCGGATTTCTCATGGCCAAGGGGCGTGTACCCGGACTCCTCGCCCATCCCCTCGGACTCGCAGCCGGGATTGTGTGCTGTTTCCTGCTCATGGCCGGCCTGATCCACGTGCCTCCGGAGAGCGTGGCTGGCCTCGCCGGGTACGTGCGTTGGCTTGCCGAGCTTGAGCTCAAGGCAGGCACCCTCGCCGAACGGCTGTGGGAGTGGTTTGTCATCGTGCGCGGAGGCGGCGTCAGTGAGGATGCCCTGCCCTTCGTAGCGCAGATGACAGCCCTCGGGTGGCTCGTGGCCTTTTACGGCGCATGGTTCTACTATCGCAGCCATTGGGTGTGGGGAGCAGTCTTCCCAGGGGGACTGGTTACCTTCCTCAGCGTGTACTATGCCCCGCCGCGCCTTGCTATCTACTTTGTCTGGTACCTCCTGGTGGCCCTGGTCCTTGTCGTACAGGCCAACGTCTACCGGCGGGAGCGCGAGTGGCACCGTGCGCGGGTGATCTATGATCAATACATGGGCCTGGACTTTCTGCGGAGCGGGGCGCTCATCGCCCTGGCGGTTATTGCGGTCGTGTGGCTTCTGCCGTGGCCGCGGCCGGGGACTCGGGTGCAGTGGGGGGGCTTTGAGACGCTCTGGCAACGGGTGCAAGACGAGTGGAACCGCCTGTACGCGTCGCTCTCCTACCGCGAGCAAGCAAGCTCGACTAGCTTTTCCCGTACGATGACGCTCGGTGGCAGCATCGTTCTGTATCCCACGCCGCTGATGGAAGTCAAGGCGCGGGAGCCGCATTACTGGCGGGCGGTGGTGCTGGACCGCTACACCGGCTCGGGCTGGGTCGACACGAGCAGTGCGACCCTGGATAGGGCAGCCGGCGCCGCGCTGGGAACGTGGACTGGCCTCAAATCCCGGAAGATCCTGGACCAGACGTTCACTCTGCTGCAGCCCCACGATCCTTTGATCTATGCGGCGGGGGAGCCGATTGTTGCCCAGTTCCCGGCGCGGGTGCAGGCATTCGTCCCGCTCGATGGGGCCGATCCGACCGGCTTTGAGGTCACGGCCATCTACGCGGCGGGGCTCGCCCGCCGGAATCGGTACGACATCCGCTCGCTCGTCACTACAGCGAGCATCCGCCAGTTGCGGCAGGCGGGCACAGAGTACCCCGAGTGGGTGCTCGGCCGTTATCTCCAGCTTCCACCCTCTCTGCCCGCACGGGTCGGCGAGTTGGCCCGGAAGGTTGCCGGCGGGGCGGCAACGCCCTATGACCAGGCGGCGGCGATCGAGGCGTACCTGAGAGGCTTTCGCTACAGCCTCACCGTCGAGCCTGCACCGCCGGGACATGACCCGGTGGACTGGTTCCTGTTCGACTCGCAAGAGGGCTATTGCACGTACTTTGCCTCGGCCATGGTCATCCTGTGCCGGTCCCTCGGCATCCCCGCCCGCGTTGCCCAAGGCTATGCCCCCGGGGAGTATGTGGCCGAGCGTGACTGCTACCTGGTCCGCCACCTGGACTCGCATGCCTGGCCGGAGGTCTACTTCCCCGGATATGGGTGGATCGAGTTCGAGCCCACACCGGCGCAGCCGCCACTCGTGCGGCCGAGCGGCGAAGAGGAGGCGGGCGGCGGGGCGCTTCCGATCCCCGGGCCGGGAGAGCGCGGCGACGAGGAGCAGTTCGGCGAGCCTCCGGTGCCGCCCCCGGAGCGGGGCCCTGAGGACGTGGCGCTTCCGCCGGTGCGGACTCTGCTGCGGCAGGTGGCCTGGCTGCGGATGCTCGTGGCTGCGCTGGTGGCTGGAAGCTGCGGCTGGCTGGCCTGGCGCGGAATCCGGCGCTGGCGCGGACTGACGGTACCCTCGCGGCTGTACCTGCGGCTGACGTGGCTGTCGGCGGCGCTGGGCGTAAGCGCCCATCCTTATCAGACGCCGTTCGAGTTTGGGCGGGCGCTGGCCGAGGCCCTCGGCCCGCGGGGCGATCTGGCTGCAGCCGTGGTGCACGTCTACGTCCGCGAGCGCTTTGGCGCGTCCGGGCCGAGCGACGACGAGGTGAGCCGAGCGGTCGACGCCTGGCGCCGTCTGCGCCCGGTCATTGCGCTGCGGATCGTCCGGCGGCTGCTCCCAAGACGGCGCGAGCGCGGGAGCCATCGGCAGGTCTCGTGGACTGAGCTTCAGTAGCGGCGCGCCCTCAGGACCCCGAGCGGAGCGCGTCGGCAGGCTGTTCGGTCGCGCGACGCTCCTGCCCTATCCTCCGCTCTCGAAATAGGCTTTGAGCGCTTCGAAGTAGCCTCGGGCGATCGCCTCCCGTATCTCCGGCCGCTTCAGAGCCGCCGCATCGGCGTCGTTGGTCATGAAGAGTGCCTCTCCGATGATCGCCGGCATCCGGCTCGGGCGCGGGAGGTTTCTCGGGCCGAGGAGCGCCAGGTGCCCACGGATGATGTCGTCCTTAGCCCCGCGATCGATGGCATCATGCCCGGCCTGCCGCAGGTTGCGCACGATTGCCTCCTGCGCAAGCTGGGCCAGCCTCCGGTTGGCATCGGCATAGGGGCGGTGGCTGCAGTAGTAGACCTCCGTTCCGCGCTCGGCGCGGTTCACACTCCCGTTGTGATGGATTGCCACAAACACGTCAGCGCCAGCAGCATTGGCGACGTCAACCCGCGCCTGAAGGTCGGCCGCTTGTCCCGCGCCGAGGGACTGGTCCGACGAACGGGTGAGTTGGACCCGATAGCCATCCTGCCGGAGCATCTCGGCGAGGCGCAGGGCGACGTCCAGGTTCACCTCTTCTTCGGTCAGGTCGACCACCCCGCCGGAGGTGTGCACGGCGCCCGGGTCCTTGCCGCCGTGCCCTGGGTCTATGACGATCAGCTTGCCTCTATCCGGAGGTGGGGTAGGTGTTGGTGGCGGCGTCTCGGTCGGCGTGGGAACCTCAGTCGGAGCCTGTGTGGGCTCTTCCGAGGCTACGACGGCCGTCTCCTGCGCAGCAGGTGTCGTGGGGTTGGAGGAAGGCTCGGGCGTTGCGGTGGCGCGGGCGCCAGGGTCAGCGCGAGCGGGAAGCTCTACGCCCATTGAGGCGATCGCCCCGAGTTGGGCGCCGACGCGGGCCGCCTGCGCAGTCCTGGTTACAGTCTGGGGATGAGGGAGGGCAAGGGTCTGGGCCAGAAAGGCTGCGGCGAGGACAGCGGCGGACAGCCAGTATGGGGACCTGGTCACCAGAGGCCTTTCTAGCGGACGAGCAATCCTTTCCACACGTCCCGCCTGCCCGCTCGCCGGGACTCCAAGGCAGGCGGAGCCGCGATGTTACCATAACACGGGATCCGTGTCAAAGAGCGGAAGCTGGGTAGCTGTTCAGGCTCGCGTTCAGTGCGTGACACGGAGGCAGGCTGCTGGTAGGCCTGCAAATCGGGATCGGCTTTGCACGGGCTCGCCGAGGAACCCCCGCCCCCAGCCGGGCACAACTGTGCCCGGCTGGGGGCGGGGTTGGGGGTGGGGGCGTTACCGCGCCAGGCGCGCCACACGACCGTTGAGGAGCGATGGAGCCAGTGGTGAGGGGCGAGGACCGGAAGACGCCAAACTCCAGGGGTAGCCCCGGGGTGGGCGCAGCACGTGGCAGCCGGCGGTGCCAGGATGTGAGTCTGTACTGTTACGAGCTGGGAGGATTCCAGGTTATCTTCCCCGCACAGACAAAAAAAACGGCGCGGTTCCGATAGGCTCGGAACCGCGCCGTCTGCTGAGGGCTTAGGCGTCACCGAAGTAGGCCTTGATGCCCTCAAAGTAGCCACGCGCCAGCGCCTCGATGCCCTCAGGGCGCTTGAGCTGAGCAGCGTCCTGGTCGTTAGTGATGTACAGCGCCTCGCCAATGATGCTGGGCATCTTGCTCGGGCGGGCGAGGTTCGGGCCGGTGATGGCAAAGTGGCCCGCCTTGCTGTCGTCCTTGACGCCGTGGTCAACGGTCTCGTAGCCGGCCGCGCGCAGGTTACGGACGAGTGCCTCGTCGACCGCCTTGGCCAGGCGCTCGCCATCGGCCGAGAACGGGCGGTCACCGCAGTACCAGACCTCGGTACCGCGCGCCGACTTGTTGGCTGCCGCGTTGTGGTGGATAGAGATCAGCAGGTCGGCGTTTGCCTCATTGGCGATATCGACACGCTTCTGGAGGTCGGCCGCCTTCGAGCCAGGCACCAGATCGGTGTCGGTCGAGCGAGTCAGCCGGACCTCGTAGCCATCGGCGCGCAGCATGTCGGCGAGCTTGAGCGCGATGGCGAGGTTGGCGTCCTCTTCGGTCACGTCTGCCTGGCCGTTGCCCGCCTGGTGCAGTGCGCCGGGGTCGCTACCGCCGTGGCCCGGGTCAATGACAATCAGCTTGCCCTTGGCCTGAGGCGCCGGCTGTGCGACCGGCTCGGTCGCAACCATGGCTACAACGGCGGGCTTGGGCGCGGGCGCAGCTTCCTTCCGTGGCGCTGCCGTTGGCAGCACGATCGACTGGGCCAGCATCAGCGCGCCGACCACAGCCGCGGTCAGATGATGCGTCAGCTTAAACATAAGTCAACTCAGTATTCCTCACGAGATTTGCACCCTCTCGGGTAGTCCTTGCGAATCAAAAGGCTGCCGCTCGATCAGCGTGATCGCTGCTCGAGCAGGCAGCCGCGTCAGTTGACGGCCATTATATGGGCGCGGGCCGTTACTGTCAAGTGGGGAAGAGTTGGGCCTGAAGGGACGCATGGCGGGAGACAATTGAGACGAGGGGCGGGTGGCAGGCCTTGCGGGGCTGCGGATCGGTCGCGCGCTCACCGCCGCGCGACCATGCTCGGCAGGACCTGTGGTCAGCGACGAGCGCAGCATGGCCTGCACCTGCGGGCAGTGCGCATTGTGCGGACTGGGCGCCGCTAGGGCAATGGACGCGATCTGAGGCCTGCGCGAGGGTTACGGAGCCGATGCCGGCCTGTCGGCCCCCCGGGGGAGCCAGGCGGCGCTGAGGCCCAAGCCTGGCGGAGAGCTGCTTGACATAACGACGCCCCCATGGTATCATGCCGCCTTCGTGGCTCGGGCCGGGAGGTGCCCTGTGTGGCCGATCCCGCCCGCGGTCGCGGCCCGCGCCTGACCCAGCCAGGGGGCAGGCGGTGGCGTTAGGTGGGCGAGTGCCCACACCTGGCCCAAAAACAGAACTGGGAGGTAGAGCGATGAAGGCAGGACGCTTTCACGCATTCATCCTCGCAGCTCTCATTACTCTTGCGCCGTTCGGACGGGCCGTTGGGGTGCCCGCCGCGGCCGTGGCGGTTGACCCGGCCAAGGTGACCCAGCGGGTCGTCGAGCAGACACAGGAGAGGGACGGCCTCCGCGACCGCCTGCAGATGGTTCCGAACGCGGGCGCGGCCCGGGAGGGCAACCAGGTGGATATGAACCAGCCGTCGGTGGCTGTGCCGGCGTCGCAGGGCAGCCTCAAGGTCACGCCGGAGACTCGTGGCGGCATCGCCTACGTCTCGCCGTACGTCGAGCCCAACGACTATGCGCACCGCAACTACTGTGGTGCTGGCGCGGCCACGGTGCTGATCTCGCACTGGGACGCCGAGTTCCCTCAGAAGGTCGACATCGACCAGCTTGGCGAGGAGATGAACCTGGATCCCGCCTCGGGCGTCTGGATCCGCGACATCGTCAAGCCCGTGAACGACCGGGTCAACGCTGCGGCGGGCCAGGAGCTTAACTGGTACCGCTACGGCAAGGCCGCAACGAAGGACGACTTCCGCTTCATGCTGGACTATGACATTCGCCAGCATGGGGTGCCTCTGATCACGGGCGTCATGACCCGTGGCCTGCCGGGCTGGGGCCAGACCAACGTCGGCCACATCGTCGCCGTGTACGGCTACACCGAGGATGCCGACGGCAAGGAATACGTGACCTACGCCGACACGGCTCCGAAGAGCTCGGGCTACCATGGTCAGGTCATGCAGACCGTGGATCTGGACACCTTCTGGAACGCCGTCTCGGAGAACAGCGCACAGGTCTGGTAAGCCAGGCCACAGAGCTGCGAGCAAACGCCCAGCCCCGCGAGGGGCTGGGCGTTTTTTTGTGTCCCGAAGAGCTCCTCTCGAATTCGGTGGCGCGGCGCACTGCAAAATGGACCGGGGAGGAACTGCAGCATTTGCGCCAAACCGGGCGCGGTGATAGACTCGCCCGCGTGTCAGCAGCGGACCTGGCGTTACCAGCGCCCCAACCGAGACGGATAGATTGGACAAAGCCATGCAAGACACCCTATCGCAACCCGGCAACCCCTTTGCAGCCCCCGGACAGTGGTACAAAGCTGCCCTGCATACCCACACCAGCCTCTCCGATGGCGTGCGCTCGCCGGAGGAGGTGGCGGCCTGGTATCGCGGGCACGGCTTTCAGGTCCTTGCTCTCACCGACCACAACCTGCGCGCTGAGGTTGACGGCCTGAGCGGCCCGAGCTTTTTGGCGATCCCGGGAGCTGAGTTGCACCCCGGCAGGACGGAGCTAGGAGAGCCCTATCACCTCGTCGCCGTCGGCATCAGCCGCCCGCACGCCTACACGGCGCAGGATTCTGTGCAGGAGGCAATCGACGCGCTGCGGGCGGATGGAGCGGTGGTGTGGCTGGCGCATCCCTACTGGCTGGGGGTGACACTGCCCGAGATCGTCGCCTTGCAGGGGATCGTCGGCGTCGAGGTCTACAACGCGACCTGTGACGAGTATGCCAAGGGGCTCTCGACCGTGCATTGGGATGATGCCCTTGCCCGCAGGTACCTGTGCTGGGGGCTGGCAGTCGACGACGCGCACTGGTATCGCCCCGACTATGGCCGGGGATGGGTGATGGTCCGTGCTCCAGAGCTGACTACGGACGCCATCCTGCGGGCGCTGACGGCGGGGCATTTCTACGCCAGTCAGGGCCCCGAGATTCACCACGTCGAGGTGACCTCCGAGGCAGTGTATGTGCGCTGCTCGCCAGCCTGCCGCATCAGTTGCGTGAGCCTCTGTGGCTATGGCGGCCCTGCCGCCGTGCCCGGGCCGGATGAGCTGCTGACCGAGGCGGTCTTTCCCCGGCGGCAGATGCGGGTGTACGTCCGGCTGGAGTGCACCGACGCCACCGGGCGGACGGCCTGGTCCCAGCCGATTCTGGTGGACTGAGAAGGCCCGCCGCGCTGGTACGGTGCCCTGGCAGGGGAGGTGCCTGTGGACAGAGTCCTGATGTGCGTGCCAAACGTGAGCGAGGGGCGCGACCTCGGGGTTGTCGAGCAGATCGCCGCGCCGCTCCGCGAGGCACCAGGGATCAGATTGCTGGAGTGCACTCCGGATCCGCACCATAACCGCACCGTGCTCTGTTACATCGGCGAGCCGGAGCGCGTGCTCGCCGTGACGCAGGAGTTGGCCACGAGGGCCTTTGCCCTGATCGACATGACCCGGCATCGGGGAGCACACCCCCGGCTCGGCGCTGTAGACGTCGTGCCTTTCGTCCCGGTGCGCGGGATGGAAATGGCCGAGGCGGTCGAGATTGCGCGGCGGTTCGGGCGCTTTGTGGGGAGCCTGGGGGTGCCGGTCTACTACTATGAGGAGGCGGCAACCCGCCCAGAGCGCCGCAACCTGGCAGACATACGCAAGGGCGAGTACGAGGCCTTGCCGGTGAAGCTTCAGGACCCCGTCTGGCAGCCGGACGAGGGCCCGGCTGCCTTCAACCCCAAAGCGGGAGCCCTGGTTACAGGCGCGCGCTTTCCGCTGATCGCCCTGAACGTGAACCTCCGCACCACCGACCTTTCGGTAGCCGAGCGGATCGCCCGGGCGGTGCGACACTCGAGCGGCGGCTACCGCTTTGTCAGGGCCATCGCCCTGCCTCTGGAAGATCGGGGCCTGGTGCAGGTGTCGATGAACCTGACGGACTATCGTCGCACCCCGATCCCCCGCGTGCTCGAGACTGTGCGTTGCGAGGCGGCGCGCTATGGTGTGGCGGTCGCCGGGAGCGAGATTGTGGGGCCGGTGCCTGTGGCGGCGCTTGAGGAGGTCGTGCGGTACTACCTGCAGGCCCACGACTTTGCCGTGGAGCAGATCATCGAATGCGCGCTGCTTGGCGCGGACTCGGCCCATGCCGCCGCACCGGGTGATGCTGCGCGGGGCGGGTGAGCCTTCACCTGCACTCCTCTAGTTCTTGCGAGCACACTCCAGGGTTTCTGGAACCCTGTCCGAAGTCGAGAGAACTGTGAGCCACCGTGCCTGGTGGTAGCCGGGCACTCCGCTTCGCTACTTCCCGGCTCAGGCCGCAGGAAGGGGTTGGGGGTTGGCCGGCGCCGCCCGCGGGCGGCGCCGGCCAACCCCCAACCCCCGAAACGGTTCCGTATGGGTGTCCCGAGTTCCGCTGGCGTGCCGGCGGAGCACGAGACATCCTACGATTGTCGCAGCACAGGGCGCGCTGCTCCCAGGCCCACCTACGGCCACAGGCTCCTCAGGAACCGGATCTTCTCCAGCGCCTGAAAGTTCTCGCCTCCCTCGTGGTGATTGTACCGCCAGACCCTGATCTCCTTGGGGCCGGCAAAGTGGTTGTAGGCGGCAAAGACGGTCGAGGGCGGGCAGATGTCGTCCATCAGGCCGACGGAGAAGAGTGCCCGGGCGCGGCAGCGGGCGGCAAAGTTGACGCCGTCAAAGTACGACAGGGTGCGGAAGACTGTGTCGACCTTGTCCCGGTGCACGCGGCAGAAGGCGGCGATCTCGGCGTATGGGTTGGTGTCGATCAACTCGACCGCCCGCCGGTAGTGGCAGAGAAAAGGCACGTCGGGCATGACGACCGATACCGCCGGCTCCAGCCCGGCCACGGCCAGCGAGATTCCGCCTCCCTGGCTGCCGCCGGTGACGGCAATCCGCGTCGCATCGACGGCCGGGTGACTGCGCGCCGCCTCGACGGCACGCACACCGTCGGTGAACACGCGCCGGTAGTAGTACGTCTCGGGGTCCAGTATGCCCAGCGTCATAAACCCGGGAACGTGCGGGCTTGCACCTTCGGGCTGAGGATCCGGAGTATCCCCGGGGCGCCACGCAGAGCCCTGCCCCCGAGTGTCCATTACGAGATGGGCAAAGCCCGCGCTGCTCCACAGGAGCCAGTCGGTGGGGAAGCCGCGGCCGCCGCCGTAACCGATGAACTCGACAACGCACGGGAGCGGTTCCTGCCGCTGGCGGGGAAGGAGCAGCCAGCCCTTGATCGGCTGGCCTGAGTAGCCGGCGAAGGTGACGTCGTAGGTTTCGACCGTCCGCAGGCCAAAGTCGACCGGGGCAAAGCTTGCGGCGATCGGATGTGAGCGGGTCTCAGCGAGCGTGCGCTCCCAGAAGGCACTGAAATCCGGTGGCTCCTCCCGGGGCGGGCGGTAGGTCTCGAGCTCGGGGAGTGGGAGGTCGAATAAGGCTACCATTCTAGTCAGTCTCCTTGTCTGTTGAGTTGGCTCGTGTGACGGAGCCCGGCCCAGGCTGGCGCGTCACCTCGCGGGCAAGCGGTGGCGGCGCAAGAGTCGCGGCGTGGCTGCGGCTCCGCCTACTCGGCGATGAGCTGGCGCAGATAGGTGATGCTGCTGGTTGCCCAGGCCTCTTCCTTGGCGATGGTGGCGGAGAGCCGGCCCTCAGGGGGCGTCCATAGCTCGAGGATGGCCGACATATCGCGCTCGCCCAGGGCCTGGAGCAGCCAGGGGATGTTGAGCTGGCCCTGCCCTGCCGGGCGGCCCTCGATGACGAAACCCATCCCGTGGCTCGCCCGCCGGACTACCAGGTCGCGGATGTGCAGGCTGACGGCGAGCGGGCCCAGCGCCCCAACCGCGGCTTCGGGACCCTCCAGGCAGCCCAGCGAGTTGCCCGTGTCCAGGCACACCCGCACCGATGGGCTCGCGACCCGGTCGATGATCTGGGCCAGGGTCGCCGCCTTCAGCCGGTCGCTGTTCTCGACTGCCAGGCATATGCCTGCACCTTCGAAATCGGGGGCGACCTGCCGCAGGGCGGAGACGATCGCCTGCTCGCCTGGGCGGTGGGTCGGGGTGTCCGGCCAGACGCGCAGTACGGGCGAGGCCAGCCGTTCCGCGATACGGAGGTAACTGCGCAGATGGGCCGCACCGATCCCGGCGGTACCCACTTCGATGCTGATACCCAGCGAGTTTGCCCAGCGCGATAGCTCGCTCAACTCTCCGGAGCTCAGCGTGTCCAGGGGAAGATTCTCGCAGATCTGGACGACATGTACGCCGAGCTTGGCTGCCCGGTCGAGCAGGTCCGTAGGTCGCAGGGGCCTGTGAGGGGGCCTTTCTGCAACGCCGACGGCCCACGGGAAGGTCCACGAACTGATGCCGAGACGCATGCTGCATACCCCCGATCGGCCATGCCCAGCCGGCGCGGCGATGCCACGCCCTGCCGGGAGGGTCTCCGCTACTTCTGGGGTGGCTTGCCGGCTGCCATCGAGGCGAAGCGCGCGACCGTCTCCGGCTGCGCGACCTGTAGCCGCTGCGGCGGCAGCCCGCGGGCGATGGCTTCGAGGTCGTCGACGACCATCTGGCCGATCTCCCACAGGCCCTCCTGCACCGCACCTGCGCGGTGGGCCGACAGCACCGTTCCGGGTGCCCGACGGATGGGGTGGTCGAGCGGCATCGGCTCCATCGGAAAGACGTCGATTGCCGCCTTGATCCGGCCGGCCAGCGCCAACTCGGTGAGTGCGTCAAAATCGACGACGTGCGCGCGGCTGATCAGCACCAGCACTGCGCCGAGCGGCATGTTTTCGAGGAGGTCGCGCGAGAGGAGGGCTCTGTTCTCGTGGGTCGGGGGTGCCAGCACAAAGGTCACTTTGGACGTGGCGAGCAGCTCCCCTAGGGCAACGGGCCTGACCCCGAGGGATCGGAGGTAGCCATCGGCCAGCCAGGGGTCGTAGGCCACGATCTCGCACCCGAAAGCAGCGGCATACACACCGACGCCGTGCCACGGCTCGAGGAAGGGCACGTAGTCGGTCTTGTGCCTTAAGGTCAAGTCTATGTTGCGGAGTTGCTGCTCCAGCATTTTCTTCTCATCCCAGACAAGCTCGAATCTGGTGTACGGCAGCGGGTCCACTGTGAGCTCCACGACCGGCACATGATCGATCTCTTCCATTCGGTAAGCCCTTTTCAGGCGCTCACGGGACTCCTTGACGCTGGCGCGCTCCAGGAAATCATATCGCACGCCCTCGCTTCCTCCTTTCCTTACAGGGATCAATCCGCCCCGGGAGACCCGTATGAATCGTAGACCCCGATCTTCCTGGCCTCGTCGG
>ENA-ORXB01000820-ORXB01000820.1-sediment-metagenome-genome-assembly--contig:-NODE-820-length-49706-cov-4.682484_pt1 | contig 49706 bp, 40 predicted proteins | sample MGYA00237863_ERZ511475 | MGnify/ENA primary metagenome ERZ511475 (study PRJEB26305, sample SAMN06343858) | sediment metagenome | isolation source: hot spring sediment | place: Canada: British Columbia... | reverse complement strand
TTATAGGTGTTCACCCAGTGCAGCGCCCGGAAGAGGAGGAAGAGCGGTATCATGGTCACCTGACCGGGCAGCATCATGGTCGCGAGCACCAGATAGAAGAGCGGCCGGCTGCCCCGGAAGCGAAGGCGCGCAAAGGCGTAGGCGATGATGGGGTTGGAGATCATCGTCCCAACGACGTTCAGCAGGCTGATGTAAGTCGAGTTGGCCACAAAGACATAGAAGGGTATCGGGAAGATCGTCACCGCCCGGACATAGTTCTCCCATACGATGGGCTTGGGGATCCAGACCGGCGGGAAGGTCTTGACCTGGGTGGGGGGTTTCAGCGATGTCGAGAGCATCCAAAAGAGCGGAAAGAGCACGAGGAAGGCGCCCACGATCAGCAGGAAGTGGGTCGCTATATGTTGCAGGCGGATCATGAGGCTCTTGCTCTGAAAGCGCGACCGGTGACGAGACAGGCTGCCCATCATGCTCGGCGCCCTCCTATCTCCGTCTCATAGTAGACCCAGGCATCGGATGAGCGGAAGATGAGCACCGTTACCCCCATGATGATGATAAAGAACACCCAGGCCAGGGCGCTGGCGTATCCCATCCTGAACTGCTTGAAGGCCAGCGTGTAGAGGTAGAGCACATACATCAGCGTCGAGTTGGCGGGACCGCCCTGCGTCATGACGTAGGTGGTGGCAAAGACCTGGAAGGCGTAGATGGTGTCGGTCACCAGCACAAAAAAGAGCGTCGGGCTCATCATCGGCAGGGTGATGTGGGTAAAGCGTCGCCACACACCGGCCCCATCGATGGTCGCGGCTTCGTAGAGCTGTGTGGGGATGCTCTGCAGCCCGGCGAGGAAGATCAGCATGTTGCCGCCCGCTCCCCACAGGCTCATCAGGATCAGCGCCGGCTTGGCGGTGCGGGTGTCATAGAGCCACGGCAGGGCCGGGAGCCCAAACAGAGACAGCACCCAGTTGAGGATGCCGAAGCGCACGTCGAACAGCCACAGCCAGAGCAGGGAGACGGCTACCGCCGGCAGGACCGAAGGCAGGTAGTAGATAATGCGATAGGCCGTCTGGCCGCGCACGTTCTGGTTCAGAAGGATGGCGATGGAAAAGCCTACCGCCATGCCGAGCGGAATGCTAAAGATGACATAGTAGGCGGTGTTATACAGCGCCTTCCAGAAGAGCGAGCGCGTCTCATCGAAGGAGAACAGGGTGATATAGTTGCTAAAGCCCACGAAGCGGCTGCGCAGGAGGTCCGTGTCGAAAAAGCTCAGGCCGAGAGACACCACCATGGGGCCGAGGGTAAAGATCACAAAGCCGATGACCCAAAGGGACACCAGGGCCCAGCCCCATAGCTCCTCTCGTTGTGCCTGCGTCAGGCGCGGCCCCGGTTGGGCCGCGGCGCGTGCCGGCCTGCTGATGCTTGGCCCCATACGGCTCCTCTCCGAAACACCAGCGAGGCGGCTTGTGGAGCGCAACCGGAAGCGGCGCGCTCCACAACCGCCGATCAGAGGCTCGCTGCCAGCCCTAGGCGCTGGCAAAGTACTCGTTGATGCGCTTGCAGGCCTCTCTGACGCCCTCCTCCAGCCCCATGTCGCCGGTGATCCATATCTGCTCCCAGATGGGCTGGAAGAGCTCGACGCCCTTGGCCGGGTCCTTGTACACGATCTCCATGCCTGCGACCTCGGCCATGCGCGAGAACGCGGCCACGTCGTAGCCCGCCTGAGCGCCCATGGAGTACTTGTCCCACTGCTCCGTGACGCTCTTGCGCGCCGGCTGCAGGCCGAGGATGCCGTTGCACATCTGCTTCTCAGCCCAGGGGGAGGTGAGGAACCGGATCAGCTGCACCGCCTCCTGCGGATGCTTGGTGCCGGCGTAGGCGATGTAGCCGTTGGCGAAGGTGAGGCTCGCCTTGGTGCCGTCGGGGCCCATCGGCAGGTCGCAAAAGTCCCAGCGAAAGTCGTTCTCACGCGCATAGTTGGTGACGGTCCAGCTGTGGGACTCCATGAACGCGATCTGGCCGGTGGAGAAGACGTTGTACCAGCCAAAGTCGGGGATCGTGCCGGGCTTGGGCGAGACGGGCTCGGGTCCGTAGATCATGTCGTGGCAGACCCTCAGGGCCTCCATCGATTTGGGCTGGTCAAGCAGACACTTGGTGCTGAGAACCGGCGTGTCGGTCCACTGGCCCTTGTTCTGCCAGACCCAGGGCTGCAGAAAGTCGTGGCTCACGTAGGTGCCCCAGCGCGTCACGTTGCCCTTGGAGTCGCGCTTGGTGCAGGCCTTGAGCGCGGCCAGATAGTCATCCCACTTCCAGGTGTTGTCGGGATAGGGCACGCCGGCCTCGTCCAGGATGTCCTTGTTGTAGGCCAGGCAGATCGTCGAGATGTACTTGGGGATGCCCCAGAGGTGCCCGTCGATCTCGTAGGCCACGAGCATGCTGGGGTAAAAGTCCTCGAGATAGGTCTTGTCAAAGTGCTCGTCGAGAAGCAGGGCCTGTCCCTTGATGATCCAGTCGAAGGACGAGCCGCCTCCACCCCAGACAAACATCACATCCGGGGCCTCGCCGGCCACCATCTGGGCGTAGGTCTTTTCGATCCACTCGGCGGCCTCGGCGGACTCAAAGTCGACCTTGATTCCGGGGTTCTCGAGCTCGAATCGAGGGATGATCTCGTCGGTCCAGAACTTGATGCCCTCGGGGCCGACCCAGCTGCCCTCGGCAAGGCGGAGGCGCACCGGCTCCTTGGGCGCCGGCGTCACCTCGACGATCTTTTCCTTCTCAACGACCTTGGTGACCTCTTTCTCGACCGTCTCGACGGTCGGCCGGCAGGCTGCCAGCAGCGCCGCGCCTGCAGCGATGCCTGCGGACCTGAGGAACGCCCTGCGGCTGACGGGTCGGGTCTCACGTGCGGACATGCTCTCCTCCTTCGTCACTCATGGAAACGTGCACGAGGTGATGTCGCGGCTGCGCGTGCCGGCCACCGCGGACGGCTGCCGGTCGTGCGCGATACTCCTTACGGATATCGTACCAGGTGTTTGGCTCGCTGTGTGCCAGTGTGAGACAAAGCGTGCCAGTGAGCTCAAGACGCGTGCGAGCAGAAGACCCCGGTCGGCAGCAGAGAGGGCACTCGAGGATCTGGCAGGGTCCCGGGGTAGGGCGAAAGTATAGCGGGATGGGTGAGTCAGTCAAACGGTGCCATGATGGTCGCCATGGGCTCGAGCATTCCTGCACCTTGACACAAGCGACCGGCCCTGCTACCATGGTGCGGCGTTGCTGCTCCGCTCTCTTTCATGCGAGTCAAGGGTTGACGAGGGGCCGGACCAACTGATGGCCGAACGGGAAGACCTTCTGACCGAGCTACACCGTGCTCTGGCGCATCTCGACGATCCCCCATACCTTGAGCGGCATCCCCTGGCTACCCGCCTGAGCTTTGTCGCGCGCACTCCGGAGCTCTCGCGGGGTCGGGCGCTGCGCCGCGCCCTCAGGCTGGCGATTGCCGCCCTCGACCCGGGCACCGGTGCCAACGGAGCAGCCCTCGAGGCACGCTCGTACCAGGTGCTGTACCGCTGGGCGGTGGCCAGGCAGGGCATGGTCGCCATTGCCAACTCGCTCGGCATCAGCCGACGGCAGGCCTATCGTGAACTGCGCCGGGCTGAGGAGGCGCTGGCGCAGGTTCTGGGTGCGCCTTTCCCGGCGGCTATCGATGGCCCTGACGGGTCCGCGGTCGCTGCGCCGGGACGCGTGGAGGAGGAACTGGAGCGCCTGACACGGGCCTCGGAGCAGGACGTGGACCTTGACCGCCTGCTAAGGGAGGCTGTGGAAAACGTCGAGTACCTTGCGCGGGATACGGGTGCCTCAGTGAGGCTGCAGGTCGAGGCCGGCGGCCTGAAGGTCGCCGCCAACCGGGTGATGCTCCGGCAGGCGATTCTCAACCTGCTCAGCCATGCCGTGAGCGCACAGCAGCGGGGAGAGGTTTCCGTGCGCCTGTGGCAGAGTGCCTCCCATGCCCGCGTGGAGATTGCCTACCTCCCGACCGAAACGGCTCCATTGCCTGAGCCCAAGAGCCCCTATGCCGTCGCCGGGCAACTCTTGAGTTCACTCGGCATTGAGTGGACCCACCGCGAGCAGCCGGGCTGCGAGTCGCTCATCTCAATCCGTATCCCGCTGGCCGGTGAGCGGGTGCTGCTGATCGTCGACGACAACGAGGGGCTCGTTGCGCTGTTCCGCAGCTACCTGCGACACCAGCCCTTCCGCATCCACGCCGCCGAGACGGCCGACAAGGCGCTCGAGCTCGTGCAGAGCCTGCGCCCCGATGTGATCATCCTCGACGTCATGATGCCGGACCGCGACGGTTGGGAGGTGCTGCGGGAACTGCGAGCAACCGAGGCGGGCGCTCGGGCGCGAATCATCGTCTGCTCGATCATCAATGACCCGAGGCTGGCCCTCGCCCTCGGAGCCGACGCGTTTCTGAACAAGCCTGTAGATCGGGCGAGCCTCCTTCAGGCGCTGGGGACTCCGCTATCGGGGAGATAGTCGGGGCGCACGACTTGCAGCGCGGCGTTGAGCAGCTCCGCAAAGGTCCCGGTTGAGAGGCGGTTGGGCTGGGTGAGCGTAAAGTGGGCGCCGTGGTAGAGCAGGGCTTCCTCGGCATAGCTCGTGGCCGTGACGCCCACCACGCGGGTGCCTGCGAGGTCCGGATCTGCTCGCAGTTCATCGAGGACGGCGAATCCGTGCATGTCCGGAAGGAGCAGGTCCAGCACCACCAGGTCCGGTCTCGCTTCCCGAGCCAGGCGCAGGGCTTCGGCCCCGTTATAGGCCGTCAGCACCCGCCGCGGCGGCTCACTTGCCGTGATCAGGCGGGCCATGAGGTTGGCAAAGCCGGGGTTATCGTCGACGACGAGGACGGTGCCCGGCCCGGGGCAGTATCGCGTCAGCACTGCTCGCACGACCTCGCGGGATACCGGTTTCTTCAGGCAGTCATCCAACCCGCGCTGTTTGCCGAGCCAGCTCTGACTGGGGATCGAGCAGCGAAAGATGGGGACGCTGTGGCGCGCTGTGGCGACGCCCAGGGACCCAAGCCACTGCTCCGGTGGTGCGTCCGGATGCTCGTTCACGATCACCGCCGCCGGATGCTCGGCCTCGACCAGGGCCTCGGCCTCCGCGGCGCTGGCGGCGGTAAGCAGAGGGCGGTCTCCGAGGTAGCGGCTGAGCATCTCGGCAATGGTCGGGTCGGGGTCGACGACGACGACCGGGGCGCGGCGGGCTTCCTCTCTCCTGCGTTCCGGCACTCGAACGAGCGGAGCCGAGTGGGGCACGGTCCCGGGCAGCGGGAGGGTAAAGTGGAAGGTGCTGCCTTCGCCCAGCCGGCTCTCGGCCCACATCCTCCCTCCGTGTAGCTCGATCAACTGTCGGCTCAGGGCAAGCCCGAGCCCGGCGCCGCCTCTCCGCCGGGGTCCATCGTCGACCTGGTGAAACTCCTCAAAGATCACCTCGAGCTTGTCCTCCGGAATGCCTACCCCGGTGTCGGCGACGCTGACCACGACCGCATCATCGGCCTGCCGGATGGTGACAGTGATGTGACCACGGTCCGTAAAGCGCGCGGCGTTGTTCAACAGGTTGAGCATGACCTGACGAATGCGGGTCCGGTCGACAAAGAGCTCCGGAAGCTGGTCTGGCCACTCGGTGTGGCAGACGAGCCCGCGCTGGCGGAGGAGGGGGAGGACGGTCTCGATCGCTTCGGTGACGATGGTGTGCAGGTCGGAGAGCTCGCGGAACATGGGGAGACGGGCGGCGTCGATGCGAGAGAGGTCGAGGATGTCGTTCACCAGGCTCTGCAGGTGCCGGCTTGCGCGGTAGAGCTCGCCGATGTCGCTCTGTAGCTCGGGGGTCCAGCGGACTCCGTCGTAGGCATCCGGGTCGAGGTACATCATCTCGGAGAAGCCGACGATGACGTTGAGCGGAGTCCGCAGCTCGTGGCTCACGTTGGCCACAAAGTGCTCTTTCATGGCGCGCGCTTCCTCGGCGCGCTGCCGGGCGATGGCCAACTCCCGGTTGGTGCGTTCGAGGCGACGTGTGGCCTCGGTGAGCGCCGCGAGGGTGCGGTTGAGCTCGCCCTGACGCTGGCGCAAGCCTTCCAGCAGCTCGCGCACCTGCTCCTGGTTCTGCAGGGCCCAGCGGAGCGTCGTATAGAGATTGCGTGACGACAGCCAGGAGGTGAGCGCCACACCCCAAAGCAGGCCAATGGGCCCAAGGAGAGACGAGACCGACGGCCCGGCATGAGCGGGTCGGGGCAGGAAAACGAGTGCCAGCGTCAGCATCAGCGCCGTGGCGAAGGAGCTGGCCGAGCCAGCCAGCAACCCGGCCACGATCACCACCAGCGAGAGGTAGTACGGCCACACCGCAGGGGAGGTCCAATAGTAGCCGAGGAGCAGCGAGACGGCACTCCCCCCAAGGAGCAGGACGGAGGCCACGCGCCATCCCCGCGGGCGCCGGAGGAGGCAGCCCAGGGATGCTGCGATCAACACTACGGGAGGGACGAGCGTTCGCGCTTCAGCCCGACTGCTCGAGGCGTCGGGAGCCAGCGAGGCGGCCACAAACAGCCACACCCAGCCTGCGACCAGGGCTACCAGGCAGAGCGTGAGTTGGGTGCTGCGCGCCAGCTCCTCGATGCTCTCTCCTGTCTCCCTGCGAGTGTTCGCTTCACCGATCATCGCCACAGAGGAACCTTTCCTGATCCCTTGCCCGATGGCTGCGCCGGAGGCGACATGGCTGCGAGGCATGGGCGGACGACCCGGGACGGGACGCATGCCGCCAACGCGGGCGCCAGCGCATCTGGTCGGGGATCGGCCGGGCCTCGCTACGCAAACTGGGGCAGGTATGGCGCATGCGCCCGCAGCATCTCGTCGAGGAGCTTGCCCGCCTCCTGAGGGGTGAGAGCGGCGGCGATCCGCGGGTCTTGCAGGAAGGCCTGAAGGGCCAGCTTCCGGTCGCCCTTCAGCGCCGCCTCGACTGTCAGCTCCTGCGCCGTGATGTGCTGGCGAAGGATGGCGGCCACAGGCTCGGGCAGAGGACCGACCTGAAGGGGCTGGATCCCGTAGGCCCCCACCAGCGAGGAGACCTCAACGATGGCCTCGGCTGGCAGGTTCGGAATGGCCCCCCGGTTCGGCACATTGACGACGTGCACCTCGTTGGCACCGGCGACCAGCGCCTCGATGATCTGCACGACCTGAACCGTCTCGTCCTTTGGCAGCACGTCGACCGAGAGCTCCGCGCTGCCCTCGGCGAAGCGTGATGCGAGGTCCTCCCAGTGCCGGGCGCGCTCTCGCTCGTGCGCCATATCGTGCACGGTGATGCCGTAGTGCATCCTCAGGCCCTGTAGCCGTCCCTGATAGGGCTCTTCCAGCCGGCTCAGCGAGGGGTAGAACTCGGTCCAATGGCTCCAACAGTAGGGGAGGATGCCATAGGTCTCCAGGACCCACCGCGTGACGGGCTCGGTAACGCGCTCCCTGAGCACGGGGAAGGCGTCGCGGCCGTCCCGCAGGCGCAGGGCGAGGATGGCGGCGCAGTGGTTCAGGCCGCCTGCCGGTGCGGGCAGCACCAGTTCCTCGGGCTCGATGTTGGCATACCAGGCCAGGTACAGCGGCACGCGGGGGATCGACGAGCAGGTGCAGAGGCCGACGGTTTTCACCGTCGGCGCGACCCGGCGCATGGCAATGCAGTTGGCCGTGAGGGGGTTGGTATAGTTGAAGATCCAGGCGTCTGGAGCGAGCTCGGCCACATCCCGCGCCACGTCGGCGAGGACTGGAACGTGGCGGAAGGCCCGCATGATCCCGCCGGGCCCGATGGAATCGGCGATCGGCATGTAGATGCCATAGGTCGCCGGAATCTCGATATCCCTCTCCCAGGCGTCAAAGCCGCCGACTGAGATGGCCGTGATGACAAAGGCAGCACCGGCGAGGGCGGTGCGTCGGTCGGTCGTGCTTTCGATGCGCAGGTCCGCGCCGGTCTTCTCGATCAAGAGCCGTGAGAGGGTGGTCATCACCCCCAAACGGTGCTCGTCAATGTCCATCAGGCTGATGGTGGCGCCACGGAGTGCGGGCGACGCGATGAAGAGCTGCAGGAGCTGCGGGGTGAAGGTGCTGGAGCCACCGCCGATGAGGGTGATTTTCATGTTGCCTCCCGGGCCGATGCGTGGGTCTTGCCTCTCAGCTGAGCTAGCTCTTACCGGAGCCGGATTGCGCCGTCTCCTCTTTCTTGATGTCCTCTCTTGGAGCGCCGCACTTGGAGCACTTGCCTGGCCGGCAGCGTCCTTCAGTCTTATTCCCGCACTTGGTGCAGACCCAGGTTGCCATCGTGTTCTCCTTTGGTAATCCGCCTTTCGCCCCCTGCCGTGCGTCGCGGTGTCGTCCTGCCGCCTGTGCAGCCGGCGGCCGCGCCGCCAAGACGCACTCAGATGGCCGCCGATTGCGCCTCATCGGCGATGGCGTCCGCCGCACCGGACCTCTGCCGTAGTGTAGCAGAGCCTGCGCCGCCGCACAAATCAGGTACGGTGAGGCCGCACAAACCGGAAGCTGCGCGCTTTGGCCGGCATAGCGACTTGTGGTACTCTCACACGGCCCGGCTCTGGTGCATGGTGTGCGCGGGTGAAAGCGCAGATCGGCTGAGGGAGGCCATATGTCACAGGAAGCAGGCAAGACGTCGCTGGCCAGGGCCGTCGGCCAGCGGTTCGGGGTGGAGAGCTCGCCGGCTTTTGAGCGTCTCCTGGAGATGCTGCTATCGCCGGAGGAGATGGAGCTCCTTCTCGGCACCCCAGGAGTTTCCGCGGCCATCGCTCGTGCGGTCGATCGTCCCGTCGAGGCGGTCGACAGCGCGCTGAATGACCTGTTGATGCGAGGTATCGTGTGCATCACGGGGCACGAGGAAGGCAGGCCGGTGTGGAGCCTTCCTCCGCTGGGGCTCCTCATGGATGGGATTCATTTCGACCGACGATACCGGAGCTATGGCCCCGAGTTCTACGACCTCTGGAGCGAGGTGTGCCGGGATGAGGTCATCGCCAAGGCGCCGGCGGGAATGCTTCGCGTGGTGCCGGTGCAGGCGGCGCTGCCGCCGGTCGGGGCGGATAGCCGGGTGCTGGACATAGAGAGTGCCGAGGGCATCGTGAGGCGTGCGCGGCGCATCGCCGTGCAGGATTGTCCCTGCCGCGTGCGCGAGCGGCACTGCGACACGCCGCTGGAGATGTGCCTGTCGTTCGATGCCTTCGCCGACTATATCCTTTATCGGAAGATCGGGCGCGAGATATCGGCCGAGGAGGCCCTTGCCATCCTCAGGCATGCCGAGGAACTCGGGCTCGTGCACCAGACGGTCAACAGCGAGCAGCCGGACGTGATCTGCAACTGCTGTACGTGCTGCTGTGTGGTCCTCAAGTCCGGGGCGGTACACGGCTACACGGTCTCCTCCACGGTGAGCCGGTTCCAGCCGGTGTTGGACGAGGCCCGGTGCGACGATTGCCTGGCCTGTGCGCGGCGGTGTCATTTTGGGGCAACTGTCGAGTGTGACGGGCACCGCGCCTTCTACGCAGAGAAATGTCTGGGGTGCGGGCTGTGCGTGCGGGCCTGCCCGAACGGTGCGATCCGGCTGGCGGAGTCACGTCCGCTGGACCACCTCAAGCCCGGGCCGAGCTTTGCGTGGTCGTACCTGCCGGAGGAGTGGTAAGCCGGATCCGCCCGTCGCTCGAGGGAGAGGGAAGCCTGTATGGGGGTTTTGGGCTCCGGTGGCGCGTCAGTGGAGCCCAAAACCCTGTTCGCGTTCTTCTGCACCGCATCCAGGTTCGCTGAGCGGCCTCTGCCGGAGGGGCCGCTATCAACCGCCGTGGGGCGGGACTTGGTCCTCGCCCGGCGGCGCGGGGATCCGCTCGCAGAGCGCCACCTTGCCGCGCCGCCAGCGCACCCACCCCAGGATGGCCAGGCTCCCGAGCACCATGGCGCCAACGCCCACGAGGCCGGCCTCGGGGCCGAATGCCCCGCCCGTGATCAGCTCCGGTCCCCGCTGCCTTATGGCAATGAAGGTAGCGCCCAGCCGCAGGCCGCTGACTGCAAAGCCAAAGACGTTGCCCTGGAAAAAGTTCCAGGTGATGTGCAACCCGATGGGGATGGCCAACTCGCCGGTGAGGATGTAGCCGAGCCCGAGAAAGAGCCCTGCGAGCACGAGGAACGTTGTGCTGCGCGTCGTCGCGTTGGGGTTTGCGGCGTGCAGGGCGCCAAAGACCGCCGAGGAGAGGATCCAGGCGCCGATCAGGCCCCAGCGCCGGCCCAGCGGCCGGAAGCTCAGCCCCTCGGCCAGGTTGTGCAGCTGATAGCCCCGCGAGAGCAGCTCCTCGTAGAACCCAACGGCGATAAAAGCGAAGAGACCGCCGGCGATCCCCCAGACGAAAGGCTGGCCATCGGTCCTGGCGAAGCCGGTGACGGTGAGCCAGCCCGCCGCCCACTCCAGGAGAAAGATGGCCAGCATGAGGGCAGCCCCGAGGGCCAGCCCAAAGGCGAGGTCCAGCCACCACTCCCGCTTCAGGTGGAAGCCAAAGTCAGCAAAGCTCCGATGGTCAAGCAGGCGGCCGGCCAGCCAGACGCTCCCAACCGTTACTATCGTAGAGAGCACGCGGTCGAGCGGTCCGAGGATGCGCGACAGCGCGAGGGCATCGCTCGCCGGCGAGAAGGACCGGGTCAGGGAGAGCAGGGCACCGACAAGGAGGCCGGCGATGAACACTCCCAAGACGAAGAGCCCGGCCTGCCCGAGGAGGCGCCATAGCGCTCTCAGGCGGTGCTGCTCGCGGTTCCAGAAAGGGTTCTTCATGTTCTTGCCTCACCCGCTGCGGCCCCGATGCGTGGTTGCCCGTCCGCCGTCGCCACGGCGATCATCCGCCCTCGAACCGCTGCTTCAACGCCCGGTAGTAGAACCAAATGCTTTGCTCGGGACCGCCCTCGAGGCGCGCCTGGACCCGGCCAATGGGGAAGAGGGCATGCCGCTGGACCCGCAGGGCGATCATGGTCTCGGCGGGAGGGGGCACTTCCTCGGCCCACGTGCCGTTCCAGCGCAGGCGCAGGACCTCGCCGACGTAGGCCCCCCAGATTCTGGACATGTGCTGGAAGTAGACTTGAGGCGGCTCGCGCCCCTCGAGCCGTGCAATCAGGTTCTCGGCCTTGTCGATGAACTCCCTGCCCAGGAGGCGCTGGAAAAGCTCGCGCCAGAGGCTGCTGGAGCGCCAGCCGGCGATCCGCGTGAGGATCCACTCGACCTGCTCGAGGCTGGCCTCGCTGTAGTCCAGCTCTATGCGGAACTCTTTTCGGGCCATGGTCACGGCTTCCTGCGCGTAGGCGCCCATGGCTGCCGCAATCGATTCGAACTGTGGGATCGGAGTCGGCGGCGCGACCGGGGCTGCCACGGCTTTCCCGGTCGGTGCTCCAGCGGTGGCCTCGACCGCAGGAGATGAGACCTCTTCCGGTACCGTCGCTTCAGCCTGCGCCTGCTGTTGCGGTGCCGCGACGGCCGCCTCGGCTTCCTTGGTCACTGCGCTGAGGCTCGGCTCCGCAGCCTCGGGACCCTCTGCGGCTGATGGGGCGATGCCTGCCTCGGGCACGGCCGGCGCCTCGGGCGGCGTGCTCAGCATCTCCGTGGCGACCTCAGCGGCGGCTTCCTCTCCCCGAACGAGGTCGGCGGCCGGAGCGCCTGCAGCGGCCAGGGGTACGGTACCTGCCAGGGCCGGCGGGGTCTCACTCAGGAGCTCCTCGGCGTCAAGGTCCCGGTCAAGGATGTAGCCGATGAGGGTGCGGCCGAGCTTCCGCAGTAGCCTGCCGAGGGCGCGACCGGCGGCTATCGCCAGCCGGCCGAGGAGCGGGAACACCTTGTCCCGCATCAGGCGCCAGAGCAGCCGCAGCAGGGCGAGCAAGGCGCGGCCCATCGCTGCAGCGGCCCGCCGCAGGAGTGAAGGCCTGGCCGGGCGCACCTCAGCGGCCGGCGCCTCTTTTACCGGGAGCTGCTCGGTGGCCTTGAACACGTGCCAGCCGTCCCTGTCGACCCAGCCCAGCGCCACGAAATCGCCCCCGTCAAAGCCGACCGCGACGTAGCGCTTCTCGCAGGGGCCAAGGAGGATGGCCGGGTCGATGGCCTTGCAGGCCTCGGCGACCGCCAGGCAGGCGTAGCCCAGACAGAGCACGTACCAGCCCAGGGAGAACACCTGGCCTCCGGCCTTGCGTAGCGCCTGGTGTATCTGCTGGAGCACAGGCGAATCGGCGCGGCGGTTGGCAGGCCAGTAGATGGGGAAGCGCACCCAGCCGTGGTCCTCCAGGTCAAAGTAGTCGGAGCCTGCCAGGTAGAGGAGGTCTCGCTCCTGCGGGGTGCTACGAAGGCCGAACCAGAGGGCCTCAATGTCGGCTCCCGGCGCCTCAGAGGTGAGCACGGTGCGGAGCCAGTCCGTTAGGCGAGAGACGTCCTGCTGGAAATCAAGGTTCCTCAGCTCCTGCCAGGCAGGCGATGGGCAGTGTTCACGGCAGTAATCGAACAACTTCTCGATACAGGTGGCAAGGTCACGCTCGGACGAGACGACCGCGTCGACGAAAACGGAAGGATCCGCCATACTTCCCTTCATGGCTCGACATCCTCCCTAGCGAGAGCTGTGGTCTGGAGCATAGCCGGCCTGCCTTCTCCTGCGGCTCCATGCGGACCGAAACCCGGCAGCAGGCCCGCAAGGAAGAAAAGGCTCACGCTGCCCTACTATGGCACCAATCGGGCTTTTTCGCAAGTGCGATTTCCGGGGTGGGTGTATGCAAGATCGGTCAGCGGATTCGCGATCAGGCAGCTTGCCGGGAGCCCTCTGGCGGCAACCGGGCCTTACGCTTCGCACGAGCCCGGTGCAGGACCTTTTCCTGGGGTTTGGCGGGTTGGCGCGTGTGGCCGCCCCGCGGGGCGGCCACACGCGCCAACCCGCCAAACCCCCGTCCTGGAGTAGAGCCGGGCTGTGGCCCAGCAAGACACCCGGCTGCCGCCCAGGCAGTGACGCATTTTGGATGCACCCTTCCGGGGTGGCTGTAGTTCAGCCTGGCTGCAGGCTCATCTGTGCTGCTGATACCAGGTCGCTCCGCCGACCGGCTGGTGGGGACGTACACAGCGTGACTGGGTGCGAGTTCGCCCCATGTGAACCGGCCTCTTCCGAAGTGACCCCTGTTTGCGAAGGAACAGCCAAAGAGGCGCTCCCTCTGGGAGCGCCTCCTGACTGTGCTGTGCCTCCTAGGTAGTGGAAGGCTTGCGCAGGTGCTCGGGGAGCAGAATGCCTCCGCCCGAGGGCGCGGCCTTGGGCTGCCCCGGAACGAGTATGCCGCCCGCCGTCTGCTCGACGGATGGGGCTGAGAGGACCTGGCCCTGCTCCTCGGCCCTCCGCGCCACCTGTTCCTGCTGCCGCTTGACGGCTTCCTCCATGCGTCGGCGGGTGATGGCCTCCATCTCCTTGGCCGCCGCGCGGGGGTCAAAGTAGCGGGCGAGCTGTGGCACAAGGTCGTAGACCTCCGACGCCTCGGGGGACAGCAGCGCATGGTAGATCAGGTGGCCTGACTCTCGCAGGAACTGCGGCCACGTGGCCTGATAGTTTTCCTCGCGGTAGGCGGCGAAGGCTCGCTTGGCTGCCCCCATCAGGACGGGCGCGAGCTTGGCGGGCAGGAGCACGCTCCCCGGCGACAGCCGCCCATCCTCCTGATCGCCAAAGCGCCTGCCCAGCACAAGGTCGCCGGGCATGGCCAGGCGCGCCAGACCCGGCTCCTCGACCCGGTAAAAGCCCCCGACGAGGAGGTCCCCAACCTCGAGGTGTCCGTCAGGGTCTACCTGCTCAATGCCATAGAGTGAGAGGTAGGCAACCTCTCGCTCGGCAAGCAGGGCGCGATGCTCCGGGCTGAGGCGCGGGCCCTCCTCGGCGGCGAACAGGTCGATGATGCGTTGCCTGTCCTTGCTCGTACGGTAATCCTGGACGTACCACTCGAGGAATGGCAACAGGAGCTCACGACTGAGCGCCTCGACGGCCGACGGGTCATAGCCGCGGTTCCAGAACAGCGCAAAGGCCGAGCGCGTGTCGACCGACAAGGCCGGCCGCTGGGCATACGCCAGCAGCCTGGCCCAAAGGAGCTCTTCGTCGCGGCGCCGGCTGAGGGCGCGGACCTGCGTGGCCTGGACCTTGGGCAGGCAGCACTGCTTGTACTTGCGTCCGCTGCCGCAAGGGCAGGGATCATTGCGACCGATCTTGGGCATGAGAGTCTTCCCTCGGACAGTTATCGCTTACGGTCAAGACTCTACCATAGCCGGGGCAGGAGCGTCAAATGGGCGATAGTGGGTGCGTCCAAGATCGGCGAGCGGATCCGGAGTGAGGCAGCCTGCCGGGGGCGCTCTGCCGGCAACCGGGTCTTACGCTTCGCACGAGCCCGGTGAAGGACCTGTTGTTGGGGGGTCTGGCGGATTGGCGCGTCTGGCCGCCCCGCGGGGCGGCCAGACGCGCCAATCCGCCAGACCCCCATCCTGGGGGTAGGGCCGGGCTGCGGCCCAGCAGAACACCCGGCTGCAGCCCAGGCGGTGACGTATCTTGGATCCACCCCTGGTGACTGGGTGGCGCTTCCGCCGGTGCGAGACTACTGCCCGAGCAGCAGGCGCAGTTGCCGGGCGGTGCCGACCGCCTGCCCCTGCCAGTGATTGTTGGCAAAGACAAAGGTCTTTTCGGCCTGCGCGTCGAGGCTGCGGAGCTTGGGCTCCCACTCTTGCAGCTCTTCCATGCTGTAGGTATAGTCGTAGCGCTCCCAGGCGTTCTCGTGTTGCCACCACTTGCTGGCATTGCGGCCGTGGAAGCGCACGTAGGCGATCGGTGAGGTCGCGACGGCGACAGGTGGCAGCAGCCCCTTCAGCCGTGGCTCGTCCACGCAGCAGAAGCCGAGCCCCAGCTCGCGCAGGAGGTCGAAAACCTCTGTGTGCAGCCAGGCGCGGTTCCGGAACTCGATGACCGTCGGGACGCCCTGCATGCGCTCGCGAAACCGCCGGAGATAGTCACGGTTCTCGGGGGTGTGGTGAAAGGAGTAGGGGAACTGGGCGAGGACACAACCCAGCTTGCCCTCCTCAAGAAGGGGGGCGATCCCACTCACAAAGGCACGGAAGGATTCCTCTGGGTCCTCGCGGCCATGGGTCAGCTCCTGACTGGCCTTGACGGTAAAGACAAACCCCTCCGGCACCTTGGCTGCCATGGCGGTCAGGGTGCGGGGGTCTGGGAGGCGATAGTAGGTAAAGTTGATCTCGCAGGTCTGGAACTCGCGCGCGTAGTAAGCAAGCCACTCGCGCTTGGGCAGGTCGGGGGGATACACCGGACCTACCCAGTCGTCATAGCTGTAGCCGCTGGTGCCGATATAGATCATGTCTCCTCCTCATCGGAGATGTCGCCTCGGGCTGGAGGGAGGACCTCGCGGGGGCGCCCGCCGCCCGGTTCGGGCCCGACGATCCCTCGCGCCTCAAGCTCGGCGATCAGCCGGGCCGCGCGGGGATAGCCAATACGGAGGCGGCGCTGCAGCAGCGATGCCGAGAGCTGCCCCTGCTCGCGAGCGAGGGCGACCGCCTGCTCCAGCAGGTCGTCGCCACCCTCGGCTTCCCCGGTCATTCCCTCCCATGGGGCGGGCTCGGCCTCGGAGGTCTCGTCCGTCTCGACGCTCTGCCGCCAGTGCTCGGCGATGGCGGCAAGCTCCGCATCGGAGGTAAAGCATCCCTGCAGCCGCAGCAGGTGGCCGGAATCTGGCGCCATGTAGAGCATATCACCCCGGCCGAGCAGTTGCTCGGCGCCAGCGGCATCGAGGATCACCCTCGAGTCGACCTGGCTGGACACAGCAAAGGCGATACGCGCGGGAAAGTTGGCCTTGATCAGCCCGGTGACGACATCGACCGAGGGCCGCTGGGTCGCCACGACCAGATGGATGCCGGTTGCCCGGCCCATCTGGGCCAAGCGGCAGATCGACCGCTCCACGTCATCCGGGGCGGCCAGCATGAGGTCCGCCAGCTCGTCGATGCACACGACGACGTACGGCAGGCGCTCCGCCTTGTGACGTCCGGCGAGGGCGTTGAGCCCCTCAATGTGCCGTACGCGATGAGCGGCGAAGAGGCTGTAGCGCCGGTCCATCTCCTGACAGAGCCAGCGCAAGGCGGCCACCACCTGCGGCACCTCAACGATCACCGGTCCGACGAGGTGCGGGATGCCGCAAAACGGCGTCATCTCGACTCGCTTGGGGTCGATCAGGACGAGGTTCAGGGTGTCGGGCGTGTTCTCGAGGAGCAGGCAAGCGATCAGGGAGTGCAGACACACGCTCTTGCCCGTGCCCGTTGCGCCGGCGATGAGGAGGTGCGGCATGGCCGCCAGATCCGCCGCCACCGGCTGTCCGGAGACGTCCTGGCCGAGAGCCACGCGCAGAGGCGAGCGGATCTTCTGGTAGGCCTCGGACTCGATCACCGAGCGCAGGTTCACGAGCGTCGACTGCCGGTTGGGGACCTCTATGCCGACGAGCGGACGCCCGGGGACGGGGGCCTCGATGCGCACGGCGGGCACCGCGAGCGCCAGCGCCAGATCATTGGCGAGGGCAGCGATGCGGCTGACGCGCACCTTGCGGCGAATGGCCGCCCCGCTGGCCATCGTGCGCTCCATAAAGCCCGGCTCTACGCCGAACTGCGTGACGGTCGGGCCGCGCCGAACCTCGACCACGCGCGCCGGTACTCCGAACTGGGCGAGCGTCTCCTCCAGCACCTGTGACTGGAAGCGAATCTCGGCCTCGGCGTCGGGAAGCGGCGAGGCCGGCGCAAGCAGGTCCAGGGACGGGAGGCGGGCGCTGCGCACGAGGCGTCGCGGGGCTCGCGGATGTGCTCGTGGCTGGACGGCCGGCTCGCAAGTCTGAGAAGGACGCGGCCGAGGGGAAGGCGACTCTGGCTGTGGGCTGGCCGCGGGGCTCGCAGGCTTTCGAGCCGCCGACGATGGAGCTACCGGCACCCTGAGCCCGCGGAGCTGCGCGATGGCAGAACGTATCAGCTCTCGCGAGATCTCGAAGGCGAGGGCCGCACCCCCGATGGCCATGGCTGCCAGAAGCAGGCCGGTCAGCGCCCGGCCAAAGAGAGGCGTGAGGAAGCGGACCAGGCCCCAGCCCACGTAGCCTCCGGCGCCTCCCCGCGAGGCGCAGAGATACCCTTCATGGGTGGGAAGCGGGAGGTGCAGGAGGCCAAGGCACCCGAAGAGCAACAGCTCGGCGCCGAGGACCTGGGAGAGGCTGATGCGAACGCGCTCTGACAGGCGCTCACCGCCGGCCATCCAGACCGAGGCCGCAAGCGAGATGATCACGGCCGGCCAGGCGCCCCAGCCAAACAGGCCACGCAGGAAGCCGGCGATTGCTGCCCCGAGCGCACCCCGCACGACGGAGAGCATGGCGAGGGCCGAAAGCAGGCTTGCGGCACCCAGAGCAAGCCCGGCGGCCCTGCGCCTCTGCGACCGGCGCAGGCCGGGTGGCGGGGTTGACGCCGGCTTTCTGGCCCGCTCTCCTGTCATGCAGCGCACTCACTGGTCCGTGACCGGCGCTGCGCTTGCCTGACCGCCCTCCATGGCGCGGGCCTGTCGCAGGCTAAGCCCGAGACGCCGGTTCACAGGGTCGATGCTGATCACACGGACCGTCACGGGGGTGCCTTCGCTGATCACGTCCCGGGGATGTGTCAGGTTGCCCTCCGCCAGCTCGGAGATATGGATGAGCCCCTCGACGCCGTCCTCGATGCGAGCAAAAGCGCCAAAGCTGAGCACGTTGGTGATCACGCCCTGGACCATCTGGCCGATCCTGTAGCGCTCCGGTACCGTCTCCCACGGGTCCGGAGTGAGCTTTTTCAGGCTCAGGGCAACCCGCTTGCGCTCGGGCTCGACCGACATGACCAGGACGTCAACCTCCTGGCCGATCTCAAGGCTTTCGCTCGGATGGCGCACGTGTCGCCACGCCAGCTCGGAGACGTGCACGAGGCCGTCAATGCCGCCCAGATCGATAAAGGCACCAAAATCGCAGAGGTTCCGCACGCGCCCCCGACGCACCTGCCCGGGCGCCAAGTCCTGCCACAAGCACTGGCTATTGCCGCCGTTCCATTGCAGCGCTCGCTCTGAGAAGACGAGGCGCTTTCGGGATCGGTCGACCTCGATCACCCTCAGATGCAGCACCTCGCCGACACGCCCGGCAAAGGCGGCATCCCGCTCCTCGTCTGTAGAGTAGCGGATCATGCGCTGCAACTGCGAGGCGGGGAGAAAACCCTGCAGGCCGCGCCAGTGCACGAGCAATCCGCCCCGGTTCCAGCCGACAACCGTCGCCTCCTGGACGGAGCCGGTCGTGAGCGCTTCCTCGGCAAGGCGCCAATCCGCCTCGTGGGCCTGCACGTCCGACGGGAACCCGTTGCCGTGGTTGCGGAAGGCGACCCTCTCGTCGCCTGAAACCATGCCAACCGGGGTAGAACGGCTGGGGTAGGGACTGCTGCCTGGCTCTGGATCCTGTCGGGGCTCTCCGGGAGGCGATTGGGCGAGGCGGGCACTGAGTCGGCTTACGAAGGACGCCATTGCTTGCAGGCTACGTCGCTCCATAGGACGATCCCAACCCTTTCCCCCGGCCAACCCTGGAGCAGGGACCGGGCCCGGCAACATCGGCGCCGGGACACCGGTCCGCTCTGATCGCAAGTGAGGGACTGCAGTTGCGCAAGAGGCGCAACAGTACGGAAGAGATGTTATGCCACGGTCCATTATAGGACCTGCTGCCTTTATAGTCAAGGCTGAAGGTCTGCAATCCTCCCGGCGTTGCGCAGGGGTTGCGTCTGGGCCGCCTCTGGGACTATGATTCCAGTAGGTGATTGCCGCGGCAGGCGGGGCACGCCAACCCTGGTCATCGCCCGTGCTCTCCAGTAGCCGCACCGTCGCCGTTGGGCGAGAGGCGAGATGCGCTGCTGGTACTGGGCTTGCTGGCGGAACAGCGCGGGATTCGAGAGGGCCAATTCGACTCAAGCTTAGTCGGGGTGTGGTTGGGCCCGAAGGAGAGCATGGGTTGATCCCAAGGTTTGTGACTCAGGAAAGTGGCTTCGCCGACGCAGGGGGCGCGCCCGGTCCTTCCGTTGACCTGCTGCGGCGGGGTCAGTTGGCTGCCCAGAAAGGGGACAGGTTACGGGCAAGGCGCCTGCTGCGCGCCGCCCTGATGGCAGATCCGGCCAACACCGAGGCGCGCCTGTGGCTGGCTGCGATCGCCGATGATCCCGAAGAGTCCGTGCGGCTTCTGAGCGAGGTCTTGCGCGAGCAACCCGGGCATCGCCGGGCACTGGCGGGCCTCGCCTGGGCAACTGAGCGGCTGGAAAGGCACAGAGCCGCGATGGCTGCCGGAGCGCCGCCGGCGGGGCCGCGGCTGCAGGTGCTGTCGGATCCGCCGAAGAGGCACACCTCAGCCGTGCGCCTCCTGGTGGCGGTGGCCTGTCTGGTGGCGGTTCTGACGGGCGCCTTTGCCGCGGTCAGCTATGGTTGGGCTGCGGCGGAGCCTCCCGAGCCGGCGCCGCCCCTGGAGGTGGCGCCGGTCAGCGACGGCAACAGTCAGATGGTCGAGCTGCCACCGCTCTATGCCGCGTCGATGGAGGGCACCGAGGACGCTTCGGAAGCCGCGCCGACTGAGACGCCTGTGCTGAGCGAGGCGCCAGCTACGCCGACGCCGGTGCCGACGCCCACGGACACGCCCGTGCCGCCGACGGCTACTCCGACGCCGACGCCGACGAGAGAGCCTTCACCGACCCCCACGGACCCCCCAACGGCAGTACCGACGGAGGTGCCGACCGAGACGCTACAACCCGTCTCTGACGCAGAGGAGCAGTCGGAAGAGACGGAGCGTCTGCAGGGCAAGTGGATTGAGGTCATCATCGGCAAGCAGGTGCTGATTGCCTGGGAGGGCAACCGCATCGTGCGGCGGATGATCGTCTCCACGGGGGTGGCGCGCTACCCGACGGTCACCGGCACGTTCCGCATCTACCGCAAGCTCCGCAGCCAGACCATGTCGGGCCCGGGGTACTACCTGCCAAACGTCCCCCACGTCATGTACTTCTATCGTGGCTACGCCATTCACGGAACCTACTGGCACAGCAACTTTGGCCAGCGCATGAGCCACGGCTGCGTGAACCTGAGCAGGGCCGACGCGGCGTGGCTCTTCTCCTGGGCGGGGCCGACGCTGCCGGATGGCCAGTGGCAGGTCTGGGCGTCGGCAAAGAATCCCGGGACGCTGGTTGTGATCCACTGGTAGGCGGGCTAGGCCTCCCCGCTTCAGGTATCCTCGAGTTTGGCCCTTTCAGGTCCTGGTCCCTTATCAGTTGCTCCGGGGGTGGAGGGCCTGGCGGCGGCACAGATAAGGCTGCTGCTAAGGTGAACTACACACCGGGGAACTCCAGGGCTTGACATCCCCTTCCCGGTCGCTAGAATGGTACAGAGTTGGGACGGGCCGGAGGAGCTGCGTCCGAGTCCTGCCCGAGTGAGGACGGTCTGGGGGCTCAAGGCGCGTGCAGGGCGAAGGGCGAAGGGGCGTCGCGATTGTTACAGCCATGGGGGTCGAGAGCCTCGGGCTCTCGCGTGCCCTGCAAACCGGTGCGTGGCACCGGCGGTCGCGCCGCGGCTGGCGCGAGGGGCTGCTCGGAACCTGCCCGGTGGTGTTGGCGACCTGTGGCGTCGGGGAGCGCGCAGCGGGCCGCTTTGCCGGGATGCTCCTCGAGGAGTACGAGCCTCGGCTGGTGGTTCTTACCGGCGCATCGGGGGGAGTGGCGCCCTTTGTCCGGGTCGGCGACCTGGTAGTGGGCGAGAGCGTCTGCCGGGTGCAAGGCCTGGAGGTGACTGACCGGTTCCCTACCGACCCGGAGCTCCTCGACCTCGTCGCAGAAGCGGCCGCCATGGCCCGATTCCGCCCGATCGGTCCCCGACTGCCCCGCGTGGTGGCTGCCAACGTCGGGACGGTAGACCACTTTGTCAGGCACAGGGAGTTGGCCGAGCAGCTTGCCCGCGACCACGGGATTCTGGCGATGGAAATGGAAGCGGCTGCCATCGCCGAGGCCTGCCGTGGCTGGAGCGTCCCCTTCCTGACGGTGCGGGCGATTACGGACGTCATCGGCAGCCGGTGGCAGTGGCTGCCAAAGGTTCTCAACTATGCCCGCGTGCAGCGCAACGCGGAGTGGCTTGTGTATGCATTGGTCCAGCGCCTGAGCGAGGAGACCTAGCAGGACAACAGGCGTGTGGGCGGGCCGCGCCGGCCCTTCTTTGTTGACACCTGTTTCTTGACGACTATAATGCGGGCGTTTCTGTGGCGTCCCGGTTCACTGCTACCTGCGGGACGGCGCCGGGAGCGCCCGTTTGCTTTCCAGCGGGCCTGCGCTGCATATGGTGCGCAGGCATTCTGGTGAGGAGTGTCCTCATGCCCAAGGAGTTCATCCTCACAGGGCCCCGGCAGATCGAGTTCCGTGAGTACGCAGAGCCGCCGCTGAACCCGGGCGAGGTCCGCGTGCGCAGCCTGGTCAGCGGCATCAAGCACGGTACGGAGATGGCTCTGTACCTCGGCACAACGCCGTTCCTGACGCAGCGTTTCGACCTGGAGTGTCGGCTTTTCCTGCCCGACGAGAAGGCCGAGTTCTATCCGCGGCGCCTCGGCTCGTGGCTCACGGGTGAGGTCATCGAGGTCGGGCAGGGCGTTACGCGCTTCCGGGTCGGCGACCTGGTGCACGGCCCCTTGCCCCATCGCCCGACGAACGTGGCGCTGGCGGCCGATCTGTACCCGCTCGGGGCGAATATGAGCCCCGAGACGGCCCTCTTTACCGATCCGGCGATCTTTGCTCTGAACGCGGCGCACGATGCTCAGATCAAGCTGGGCGACAGGGTGGCGGTCTTTGGTCTCGGGGTGATCGGGCTGCTGGCCGTGCAGATGGTGCGGCTCAGCGGTGCGCGTCGGGTATTCGCGGTTGACCTTATCGCTTCGCGGCGGGAGCTGGCACGTCGCTATGGGGCGGATTACACGCTCGACCCGGCGCAGGGCGATGTGGCACTGCAGATCAAGCGCCTGACGGAGAACAAGGGGGTGGATGCCGCGCTGGAGATCTCGGGAGCCTACGCGGCGCTCCATCAGGCGATCCGCTCGGTGCAGGTCGGCGGGCTAGTGGTGGCGGCGAGCTACTATCAGGGCAACGCGTCGGCGCTGAGCCTGGGGGCCGAGTGGCACCACAACCGACCGACCCTCATCTCGAGCATGGCGGTCTGGGGGTGCCCGCATCGCGCGCACCCCTTGTGGACGCTCGAGCGCCTGCAGCAGGCCGCCATCGACGTCCTCGAGAGCGGGCTCGTATCGACCGAGGGCATGGTGACTCACCGCATCTCGTACTATGAGGCGCCGAAGGCGTACGAGCTGATTGCGACACATCCGGACGAGGCCATCAAGGTGGTGCTCACCTATTAGGCGGCCCGGGTGCCGCCAGGGCGTGTGCAGCGCCCTGCGGCCGGGAACCCCTCCACCTAGAGGGCTTGAAGGCTCACCTCGCCCTTGAGCCGGTGCACATCGGCCCGGTGACACTCGGCGGTGCCGGGGGTGATGACGACCGCTGCTGCCGCCGCAGCAGCCAGGCGCAGGGCCTCCTCCAGCGGCCAGTCATGGGCGTAGCCGATGGCGAGGGCGGCCATCATGGCGTCTCCGGCGCCGGCGCAGTTCAGCGGACGCACCGGAAGGGGCGGCAGGAACCACGCCTGGTCCGGAGTGACGGCGACTGCCCCGGAAGCCCCCAGCGTTGCCACCACGAGATCGATGCCCCAGGTCAGCAGCTGCCGGGCCGCCGCCGCTGCCTCGTCCGGGCCAGAGAGCGGCCGTCCGACCAGGTCGCACAGCTCGTCGAGATTGGGCTTGAGGACGGTAGGACCGGCTGGCGCCGACCGTGCGAGGGTCTCGCCGGAGGCATCGAGGAGCACCGGGATCCCCAGCGAGCGGGCCCTGCGGATCCAGGGCGCGTACCAGTCCGGCGCCATCCCCTCGGGGACGGAGCCGCCGAGCACAAGGGCCGAGCAGCCGGGCAGCCGCTGCTCGAGGCGTGCCCCAAGCGCTGCGGCGTGCTCGGGCAGCACCTGCAGGCCGCTCACGGTAACGGTCGCCTGAGTGCCCTCGCCGAGGTTCACGAGCACATAGTTGGTGCGCGTCTCGCCCTCCGCCCAGACCAGGTCACACCGTATGCCGCGCGCCTCGAGCATCTCCTGAAGTCGCCGTCCGCTCTCTGCTGCTGCAAGGCCCATAGCCACACACGGCTCGCCAAGCTCGGCCAGCACCCAGGCAGCATCGATCCCCTTGCCACCAGGGCTCCAGATCGCCTGCTGTGCCCGAATGGTCCGCCCCCAGCCGAAGCGATCGAGGAAGATGACGCGGTCCAATGCGGTGTTGGGGGTGACGGTGACGATCATGCCCGCCCCTCCGCCAGGCGTAGCACGGCACCGAGGATCGCGCAGCGGGCATTGACCTCCATCCGCTCCAGCACGTCGTAGGCCTCGTCGAGGTCGTGGCCTAAGACGATGATGCCGTGATAGGGCAGGAGCACCGCCAGGCCGTGCTCGTCAAAGTCGCCGCGCCGCTCCTGTAGCGCGGCAACGACCGAGTCCGCGAGGTCCTGTGTGTGCGCCTTGACGGGCGGGATGCAGGGGATGGTGCCAAACTTGCGCGTGTACTCGGCGACGGCCGGCAGGGGCCGGTTGGCGCAGGCAAAAACCTGAACGTGGAAGGGGTGAGCGTGGATCACCGCGCCGGCCGTCGGGAAGGCGCGGTAGAGCGCGAGGTGAGCCTTGCTCTCCCGCGAGATATCGCCGGGTCCTTCCAGCACCTTGTACGTCTCGGCGTCGAGCACGGTAATGAGTTCGGGCGTGATGCTCCAGCGGTAGCGGCTGCCCATGTAGCGCGGGGTGATGTAGATGCGGCCCTCGCTGCGCACCGAGACGTTCCCGCCCGCCGAGTCGGAGAGTTGCCGGGCATAGATCAGACGGGCGATGTCGACGATGGCTGCTCTGGGGTCAGGTGCCTGTATCTCCATGGGAGTGCCTCCCTAAGGCTCGACGATGACTTTCATGCCCGCATGGGCCTCCGCCAGCTCAAAGGCCTCGTTGATGCGCGTGAGGGGGAGACGGTGGCTGATCAGCGGCCGGACGTCAATGCGTCTGCGACCGAGCAGGGCGAGAGCCAGGCGGTGCTGTCGCGGGACCGAGCCGTGCGCGCCGTGGATGTAGCATTCCTTGTAGTGGACCAGGTTGGCGTCCAGGGGGAGGGGCGGCGTCCCTGCAGGGAGGCCGCCGAAAAAGTTGACCCGCCCGCGGGCACGTACCATGCGCAGGGCATCGCGCTGCGCCTCAGGCGTGCCGGTCGCGACCATAACAACGTCGGCACCCTCGCCCGAAGTCTCGGCCAGGACGCGGGAAACGGCGTCCTCCTCGCCGGAGCAGATAGCCACATCGGCACCCATATCCAGGGCCATCTGCAGCCGCGGCCGCGACCTCTGGACGGCGATGATCGGTGCGGCGCCCATGGCCCGGGCGAGGGCGATGATCATGCACCCGATGGGCCCGGTGCCGATGACGGCGACCGCCTCGCCAAGGCGGATTCCGGAGAGCTCAACCCCGTTGATGGCGCAGGCGAGCGGCTCGGCAAGAGCCGCCTCGGCGTAGGAAAGCCCCTCCGGGATGGGGTGTATCGGCCCGTACTGCAAGAGGAGCGAGGGTGCGAGGAGATACTCGGCAAAGCCGCCGGGGAACTGGTAGCCGAGGGCCAGGTTCGTCTGGCAGTTGTTGCCGTGGCCGTCCCGACAGAACGAGCAAACGCCACAGGGGATATCTCCGGCCATGGCGACGCGGTCACCCGGGCGGAAGGACCGGACGTTGCGCCCGACCTCGACGACATCACCGGCGATCTCGTGGCCGGGGATGGCCGGGGGCCTGACCCTTGGGCTCCCATGGCGAAGGATGCGGATATCGGAGCCGCAGATGGCGCAGGCGCGGACGCGCACGAGCAGGGTGTCGTCGTCGACATGGGGGGTTGGGACTTCTCTGACGACAAGCCGGTTCGGGCCTTCGAGGACCGCTGCGAGCACGAGAGCCTCCTTTTCTGGCACAACGGTGGCGAGATGACGCAAATGTACTGCAGATGTGGCCTCCCGCAAAATGCCGAAGGCCATGTGCAGGGACACCACGCTGGCGGCGGTGTGCCAAGGCCCTCTCTTTCCCCCAAGGGTTCACCTTCTTTTGGCGCCGCAAGTGCATTTGTGCTATCATACGAGGGCTGTCCGGCTGGCAGCCATGGCCTTGCTGTTTTTGTGGTGCAACCAGGGGAGTGCTATGGGAAGATTCGGCGGACCAATGGGCAGGCGCCCCGCGCCCCCCAAACCCGAGCCCGGGGACAGGCCCAAGGTTATCCTGGGGGACAAAGGGCGCGCTTTGATGTGCCGCGGGGCCGACAGGATGGCCCATCTTCTCGGCCTGACGCTGGGCCCGGTGGCCGGGAACGTGGTGAGCGCCAAGGATGGTGGCAGCGAGCGCTATGAGACCCTGACCGATGCAGCTACCATCGCCCGACGGATCATTGCCCTGCCCGAGCAGACCGAGGATGTCGGCGCGATGATCATGCGACAGCTCGTCTGGCGGGTGCGACAGAGGGTCGGCGACGGCAGCGCGACCGCCGCGGTGCTGGCTCGGGCGATCCTGAGGGAAGCCCGGCGGGTGATCACCGCCGGCGCAAACCCCATGATGGTGCAGAAAGGCATCGACCTCGGCGTCGCGGCGGCCGTCAAAGCACTGCAGGAGATGGCCGAGCCCCTTGAGGGACAGGAGCGATTTGCGGCCCTGGCTACCGGCGCATGCGGCGACCCAGACCTCGGGCGCATTGTCGGTGAGATCTTTGAGACCATTGGACCCGAAGGGGTCGTGAACGTCCGCGATTATATCGGCAACTATCTCGACCGCGAGTACATCGAAGGCTCCCGCTTCAGAGGCAGTTTCACCTCCCGCTTTTTCCTCACCGACGTCACCCATCGCCTCGTCCAGATGGTGCGCCCCTACATCTTTATCAGCGACTGGAACCTGAGCCAGGTAGAGCAGGTTCAGCCGCTCCTCGAGCTGGTCGTGCGCGACCAGACGGAAAAACGGCCGTTGCTGGTGATCTCTGCCTCGCAGGAGGGTGGCGCTCTCTCGACTCTCCTGGCCAATCACCAGCGGCAGGTGCTCCAGTGCTGCGGCGTCACGCTCAAAGGCGTTGGCGATCCTCTGCGTGCCGCCCTCGACGACTTGGCCCTGATTACCGGCGGGCGCTTCCTCTACAAGGGAGCCGGGATGAGCCCTTCGGAGATCACGCTGCGCGACCTCGGCCAGGCCGAGCGAGTGGAGGTCGACGAGGACTATGTGACGATCTTCCAGGGCGCGGGCGACCGCAAGGCCGTGCGCCAGCGCGTCATCGGCCTGCGTGCTGCCCTCGCCGAGGCCAAGACTGCTGAGGAGGCAGACGAAATCCGCGAGCGGCTCGGGCGCCTTTCAGGCGGCATCGCCATCCTCAAGGTCGGCGCCGTGACCGACAAGGACCGGGCGAGGCGCCGTGAGCAGGCCGAGCATGCCGTCAAGGCCGTGGCCAGCGCCTGGCGCAGCGGGGTGGTGCCCGGAGGTGGGGCGGCGTATCTGGATTGCATCCCTGCCGTCGAGGCTGTCAAGGCCGAAGGGGATGTGGCCATTGGCGTGTCGGTCGTGGCCAGGGCTCTGGAGGCGCCCATGCGGCAGATCGCCCTTAACGCAGGCCTGGAGCCGAGCGTCATCGTCGCCCGAGCGCGGGCCCGCGGCAGGGGCTATGGCCTGGACGCCCGCCGTGAGGAGGTCGTGGACATGCGCGACGCGGGTATCATGGACTCCGCGCGCGTCCTGCAGGTGGCGCTCGAGTCTGCTGCGAGCGGGGCGGGCATGGTGCTCACAACGGAAGCGATCGTTCACCATCGGAAACCGGAGCTGAGTGTAGAGCCATGATGACCAGGCAGAAGACCAAGTGGCGGCCGGGGGTGGCACCAGCAGCGAACTGGGAAGGGCTGGGACCTGTAGCGGCAGGTGGCTCGGTGTTTGACCTCGCGGTGCTGCAGGCGCCCCGTTTCGTGCATGTATGGGCGGCCACAAGCTGTGGCGTCTTCAGGCACAGGGGGCGGGGCGTTTGGGAGCAGCATCTGAGCGGCCTCACCACGCCGCTCATCTCCAGCCTGCATGTCGCCGTTGGCGGCATGCTCCTCGCGGGCGGCATGAATGGTGAGCTCTTCCGGTCCCTCGATGGCGGCAACACCTTCGAGAGGGCCACACAGCTGCACGCTGCCGACCTGGCGCCCGTGACCTGCATTACCAGCTCTTACCGGTTTGACCGCGACGGGACTGCTCTCGCCGGCACCGAGGGCGGCGGGGTATGGCGTACCGAGGACGGAGGCAAGCGCTGGCTCCCCGCTAACTTTGGGCTCGTCGACCAGTCGGTGCAGGCCCTCGTCTGCGCCCCGGACTGGTCAAAGCAGGAGGTTGTTCTGGCGGGGACGGCTGAGGGCCTGTTCCGTTCGACCAATGGCGGCCGCGCCTGGCGCGAGGTGGACTGGCCGTTCTCCGATATGGCCATCTCGGCACTGGCCGTGGTTCCCGAGCAGCAGGGAGATGCCGTGTTCTACGCGGGGACGGAAGAGGGCCACGTCCACTGCTCGCTCGATGGCGGAAGGGCCTGGACTCGCGTGGGCTCTCCGAGCGAGTCGAGCCCCGTGAACGCGCTGTATGTGCTGCCGGGGACGGAGGGCAAGGGGCTGCTGGCCGGGACGACCGAGGGAATCTTCCTCTCCGAGGATGGAGGTGCCCACTGGCGACTGGTCTGCGCCGAGGTGGGCGCTGTGTTGTCGCTCGCCGGCACACAAGAAATGGTCGTCGCCGGTAGCTACGATAGTGGCGTGTGGCAGTCGGAGGATGGCGGCCGGACCTGGCAGTCGATCAGTCAGGGTCTGGCGGCCCGCGGGCTGGCGAGGCTGCTCACAGGGTCCGAGTCGTTCTTCGTCCTCGGACCCAACGAGGGCCTGTGGCGCTCGCGCGACTATGGCCGGTCGTGGGAGAAGGTAGAGTCGCTGAACCCGCATCTGCCGCTGAGCACCTTTGCCGTGACCGGGTCCGGCGAGAACGAGGTTATCCTGGTCAGCTCGGTCATGAGCGGGTTGCTGCGCTCGACCGATGGCGCAGCTACCTGGCAGGTGGTGCACGAGGGCTCGGACGTCCTCGCGCTGCTCGTGGCGCCCGCCGGGGCAGGCGATCAGCGGGCGTGGGCGGCGACGGCTACCGGGGAGCTTTTGGTATCGCATGACCTCGGGCGTACCTGGAGCACGCTCTCGACCGATACGGAGGGGGAGCGGGCACTGCTCCTGGCCGCTTCGCCCCACATTGCCGAGGACCACACCCTGTTCCTGGGGACGACGGCCGACGTGGGATGGCGCAAGCAGCCCACGGTGCACATCTGGCGGTCCAGCGACGAAGGGCGCTCCTGGCGCAAGGTCCTGGACCAGCACACGTCGGCGACGTGGCTCGATGCGGTCCTGCCGCCAGCGCCGGGGCGCAAGCCCTACGACGCAGCCTTCTTTGCGACCGAGACACAGTGTCTGCGCCCGCTTCACGGCGGCCGCGACGTATGGGTCGGGACGCAGGTGACCGCCGAGGCCCCCAACGTTTTGGCGCTGGCCATGGATGGTGACCCGGAGCATGGCGGCTCCCTCTTTGCCGCTACCTCCGGAGGCGTCTATCGCTCGAGCGATGGTGGCCGAACTTGGCAGAGGATCAACAGCGAGGAGAATGCCGGTAGCTATGTGAGTGTGGCCGTCGGACCGGCCGGAGAGGGGCGCCGGGCGCTCTATGCGCTCGAGCTGGGCGGCAGACTCTGGCGCCTGCCCCTCTGAGCGGCGCCGGGAAATCGAACGCTTGGGGATGAACAACGGGCCGGAGCGGTGTTGCGTCCGCGCAACCCGATCCGGTGTGTTGGGGAAAGCCTTCAGAGCCCTCCTGCGGATTGCCCTCACGCAGCCCGCAGGAGGGCGGTCTCGAGCGAGCCGGGCCGAAGCCATTGACAATTCGGGCTTCAGGTGATATACAGTATGTGGTGTGCGCTTCCACTCCGGTGGGCAGGGCGACCGTGCGTCTTCCGGATGCCGGCGTGAGGTGGCAGCCTTCGGTTCGCTTCGCAGGTCCTAGCTACAGGTTGGGCTCAGGGGGAAGCACCATGCAGGACACTGCACCCATGGACCCCTGGTGCGCCTCCTCGACCGGAGCGCATCCCTCTTCGACAGTATCCCCGATGAGCTTCTCCATCCCTGGCATTCGTGCGTCCGCGCGTGGCTTGCTCCGTGCGTGTCCGGTGTGCCGAAGGAGGCAGCTTGCTGAGCATTGATATCCGTGACCTGAGCTATCGCTATAGAGGGCAGAAGACCCCTGCGCTCCAGAGCATCAACCTCCAGGTCGAAGAGGGTGACTTTGTCGTCGTGATGGGGCCGAGCGAGGCGGGCAAGTCCACGCTGTGCGCCTGCCTCAACGGGCTGGTGCCGCACTTTTTCCGGGGCAAGTTCCGGGGAGAGGTGCGGGTGCTGGGACGGAACACGCGCGAGCACAGCGTCGCCGAGATGGCCGAGCTCGTTGGCCTGGTGTTCCAGGACTTTGAGGCCCAGCTTTTTTCGACCAACGTGGCGCTCGAGGTAGCCTTTGGGCCGGAGAACTTTAACGTTCCATGGGAGGAGATAGATCGGCGTGTGCGCCGGTCGCTGAGCCTGGTGGGGCTCGAGGGGATGGAGCAGCGCGCACCGGCGACCCTTTCCGGCGGCCAGAAGCAAAAGCTTGCCATCGCCTCGGTCCTCGCCATGGAGCCGAAAGTGCTCTGCATGGACGAGCCGACGACCGATCTCGACCCGGTCAGCAAGCTCGGCATCTTTGCGATCGCCGACGAGCTGCGGCGCAGGCACGACATGACGCTGGTCATTGTCGAGCACGAGACGGAAGAGGCGGCCAAGGCGCGCCGCATTGTGCTCATGAAGGGCGGCACTGTGGTGAAGGACGGCCCCGCCCACGAGGTGCTGCGAGAGGTCGACCTCATGGAGAGCATTGGCGTGCAGCCGCTCGGAGTACCGCAGTACTTCCACGCCATGGGGTCGAGCGAGCTGCCGCTTACGGTCGAAGAAGGTGTCGCCGAGTTTCAGGCCCGGGGCTGGCGGATCGACGAGGCGGCCTACGAGGCCCTGCGCCGCCGGGACGCGGAGCGCGCCCGCTCGTATGGTGAGCCGATCATCAGGGTCGAAGGCCTCTCATACAGCTATCCAGGAGAGGTGAATGCGCTACGGGGGGTCGACCTCGAGGTCCGGCGGGGGGAGTTTCTCGCCATCGTAGGCCAGAACGGCAGTGGCAAGACTACCCTGGTCAAGCACTTTAACGGGCTGCTTGAGCCGACAGAAGGCCGGGTGTATGTGGACGGGCAGGAGACCACCAAGCAGGGCGTCTACAAGCTCGGGCAAAAGGTCGCCTATGTGTTCCAGAACCCGGATCACCAGATCTTCTCGGATACCGTGTACAACGAGGTGGCCTTTAGCCCACGCATCCGCGGCTGCTCGGAAAAAGAGATCGAGCAGCGGGTGAAGGAAGCGCTGGAGGCTGTGGGGCTGGTGGGGATGGAGCAGGAGGATCCCTTCTCCCTGACCAAAGGTGGCCGTCAGCGGGTGGCCGTGGCCTCCGTCCTCTCTGCGCGGCCCGAGGTCATCATTCTCGACGAGCCGACGACGGGCCTGGACTATGCCGAGCAGCGCAGCATGATGGAGCTGGTGTCGCGGCTCAACCAGCAGGGGCATACCATCATCTTTGTGACGCACAGTATGTGGGTGGTCGCCGAATATGCCCACCGCGTCGTGGTGCTGAAGGATGGCAAGGTGCTGCTCGAGGGGCCGACCCGTGAGGTCTTTGCCCGGGAAGACCTGCTGCGTGAGACGTTCCTGCAGCCGCCGCAGATCGTGAGCCTCTCCAACTGCCTGGGCAAGACGCTGCTCTCCGTGCCAGAGTTGGTCCAGTGCACGCGCACCGGAGGCTGAGAGTTGGACACGTATCTGTATCTTGATCGCAACACCATCGTCCATCGGCTGGATCCGCGGACCAAGATCATGCTGATGGCCGGCTCCTTCGTGATGACGCTCTTGTTCATGCATCCTGCATGGGTAGCGATGGCGCTCGCGGTGGTGCTGATCCATGGTGCGGTGAGCAAGTCGCTCTCAAACCTGAAGCGCATCTGGTGGATACTCTTCATGCTCTTCACCATGGGCACGATACTGTGGGCACTCTTTTCCAGCGGCCCGACTCCGTTCGTGGGTCCGATCGAGTGGGAGGCGTTCCTCTTCGGCCTCGGCAACGCCCTCCGCATCGACACGATGATCATCGCCGGGATGGTCTTCCTGAGCACGACGCGGAATGAGGAGATCGTGCTGGGGATGGTCAAGATGGGTGTCCCGTACCGCTTTGGCTTCGCGCTCTCGACGGCGCTGCGCCTTGTGCCGACGATCAATGCGACCGTCTATACCATCTCGCAGGCGCAGCGGTCGCGTGGGCTCGACCTGGATTCCGGCAACGCGATCGTCCGGCTCAAGAAGAACATCCCCCTGGTCGTGCCGGCCTTCCTGTCGACGATCCGCAGCACCAACGTGTTCGGCATGGCGCTCGATTCGAAGGGCTTTGGCGCCCGCCCGACGCGGACGAACTATCTGCGGGTGGGATTCAAGACTGCGGACTGGGTGTTTCTGGCGATCATGCTCGGGCTGCTCATTCCCGGCATCTATCTGTGGGCGTGCAAGCTCGGCAGGATACCCGGTCTGACCAAGTTCTGACCGGCACCCGCCCTGAGACCTCTGAAGGAGGCCTGGGCGGCGGCGCAGCGGATCGCCCGGCCGCTGCCCGCTCGGCGCTGCGCAGCGTGCCGTTGCGCGGGGTGTTGTTAACATCAGGCGAGCCCGAGGGCTCACGCGGGTCAGTTGGGTCGCCCGGCGCGGGCGCCTCGCGAGCCCGCTGCCAGATTGTTTCTATCGGGCGAGGTTGCCGGTGGGTGTAGGACCGGTCTTGGCGACGGCACCGGCCTGTGTGCGGTCGCGGTGCGGCTCGGAAGGCCGGCGGAGGCGCTCGAGGCGGTTGACGTCGCTCCCTGCCTCGGAAGCGCATCCTCTGCTGGGCTGCACCGGGCCTTTGGGAGGGGAGGTGATGCTGGCCTCATCAGCAGGTGGGATGGGCCATCCCGACGATGAGTGAGCGAGCGACGAGGCGCGCACATATCATCCAAAGGAGTACGGCGGTGAAAGAAGTCATCACCATGTGGAAGTCCACCAAGATGATCATCCTGGTGGCACTGAGCGCGGCCATCTATGCGGTCGTGCTCATCGCGTTCAAGGGCGTGCTCATCATTATCCCTGGCATTACCGAGCTGCGCCCGGGCAACGCCTTCCCCATCATCTTCGGCCTGATGTTCGGCCCCGCCGGAGCCTGGGGGTCGGCCATCGGCAACCTCATCGGCGACTTTTTCGGCACGTTGTCGCTGGGCTCCATCGGCGGCTTTGTCGGGAACTTTTACCTCGGCTTCATCGCCTACAAGCTGTGGGGCGCGCTGCTCCCCAAGAAGGACGCCGAGGTCCAGAACGTCAACACCTGGCCGCGCTTTGCTGCCTACGTGGGCGTAAGCCTGGCGGCGGCCGTGGGCTGTGGTGTGATCATCGGCTGGTGGCTCGACCTGCTCGGGATGGTGCCGTTCGCCTTCCTGGCCAGCGTCATCTCTATGAACAACTTCCTGCATGAGCTGGTGCTCGGTCCGCCGCTGCTCCTGCTTCTGTATCCTCCGATCAAGAAGTGGGGGCTGATCTGGACCGACATCATGGCCGAGGAGGATGTGACGCAGGCCAAGGCCATGGGGCTGGGCAACATCCTGATGTGGGTCGGCACGGTAGGCGGGCTGGTCGTTGGCCTGCTGGTCTCGATGGGCCTCGCTGGCCAGCAGCTCTTCGGCTTCGCCGGCCAGAAGGGCACGGTCGGCGTGTCGGTGATCGTGGCGGTGTTCGTCGCCCTGATCATCGTCGCCGGCTTCCTGCTCGGTGGCCGCGAGCAGTTCGCTGCCGAGGAGGAGGAAGAGCTCGCCCCGGCGCCGGCGGCATAGCAGGCGCCCGCGAGACGCAAGGGGGAGCCGCGTGGCTCCCCCTTTTCGCTTGCCCGGCCTAGCGCTTGCCGTTGCGCCACGGCGCGCCGAGGAGGGCATCGAGCTTGCGCAGCAGCCGCATGCCGAGCGACCGTACGCTCGCCAGCCGATAGCCCAGCCAGCTCGCGGTGCGCCGCCACAGTGGCACAGGACGTATGGGCGTCGGCCGGCCCCAGCGCACCACGGCTGCGCCCCAGGTGAGGCCGGCTCCAAAGCCGACCAGCACCACATGGTCTCCCGGCTGCAGGCGCCCCTCCTCGATGGCCTCACAGAGCGCGATCGGAATCGATGCGGCGGAGGTATTGCCGTACCGCTGAAGGTTGACGTAAACCCGGTCCTTGGGCAGACTGAGCTCGTGGGCTGCAGAATCGATGATGCGGATGTTGGCCTGATGGGGGATGAGGAGGGCGACCTGCTCCATGGTGAGCCCCGCTGCCTGGACGGCCTCGCGCGAGGCCCGGGCCATGACGCGCGTGGCAAAGCGGTACACCTCGCGCCCGTCCATGTGGATATAGTGCTCCCCGTTGGCCACGGTGGCGGGGCTCGGGGGGCGGCGCGAGCCACCGGCCGGGATGATGAGGAGGTCTGCGCCGGAGCCATCGGCACCGAGCACCGAGGAGAGCACGCCGCCATCTCCTTCGGCGGCCTGCAGGACGACGGCGCCCGCCCCATCCCCAAAGAGGACACAGGTGCTGCGGTCCTCCCAGTTGACGATACGCGAGAGCGTCTCGGCGCCGATGACCAGGACGTTGTGGCAGGCTCCCGACTCGATGCAGTGGGCGGCCAGGCTCAGGGCATAGACAAAGCCGGAGCAGCCGGCGCTCAGGTCAAAGGCTCCGGCCCGGGAGGCTCCAAGCGCATCCTGCACCAGGCAGGCGGTCGGCGGGAAGATGTACTCGGGCGTGGCCGTAGCCACGATGATCAGGTCCAGCTTCTGTGGCGAGAGGCCGGCAACGTTCAAGGCGTTGCGGGCGGCGCGGATGGCCAGCGTTGCCGTGCTCTCGCGGGCATCGGCGATGCGGCGGGCGGCGATGCCGGTGCGGGTGCGGATCCACTCATCGGAGGTGTCGACGCGTTTAGCCAGATCGTCGTTGGTGAGGATGCGCTGTGGCAGGCATTTGCCCCAACCGGTGATCTGGGCACAGACTTTCATCCCGCATCTCCGGTAACCGTGCGGAAGACCAAGCAGGCGTTATGGCCGCCAAAGCCGAAAGAGTTGGACATGGTGGCACGCAGGCGCGCCGGCCGCGCCTGGTTGGGGACGTAGTCGAGGTCACACGCGGGGTCGGGCTCGGCGTAGTTGATGGTGGGCGGGATGGCACCCTCCCGCATGGCGAGCAGGCAGATGATGGCCTCGACGGCGCCGGCAGCGCCAAGGAGGTGCCCGGTGACCGGCTTGGTAGAGGAGACGGCGAGCCTCTCCGCCGCGGCGCCAAAGACCTGCTTGATAGCGGCCGTCTCGATGGCATCGTTGAGGAGCGTACCGGTGCCATGGGCGTTGACATAGTCGATGTCCTCCGGCGAGAGGCCGGCCTCGGCGAGCGCCCTCTGCATAGCCGCGATGGCGCCTGCACCGTCCTCCCGGGGCGCGGTGATATGGGTGGCATCGGCCGACGCGCCATAGCCGGCGACCACTCCGTAGATGCGCGCGCCGCGGGCCCGGGCATGGCTGAGGGACTCGAGCACGACGACGCCGGCCCCCTCGCCCATGACAAAGCCATCGCGCCGCGCATCAAAGGGGCGGTTGGCGCCGGGCCCGGCCTCGTTGTTGGTCGACAGGGCGCCCATGACATTAAAGCCGGCGATGGCAATGGGGAGGATCGCAGCCTCGGTGCCGCCGGCGATCATGACCTCTGCGGCACCGCGGCGGATCATGGCTGCCGCCTCGCCGATGGCATTGGCGCCGCTGGCGCAGGCCGATATGACGGCCATGTTTGGCCCTTCGATGCCGAGATCGATGGCCACCTGTCCGGCGGCCATGTCCGGAAGCATCATGGGAATGAGGAAGGGGCTGACCCGGCGCGGGCCCTGTGTCTCGAGGACCCTGGACTGCTCGATGAGGATGCCGACGCCGCCGATGCCCGTGCCGATAATCACGCCGGTGTGGGAGCGGGGGAGCCCGCCGTTCTGCAGGCCGGCATCGGCGACGGCCTGACGTGCCGCATGCACTGCGTACTGTACAAAGGGCTCCATGCGCCGGGCTTCTTTGCGTCCAAAGCAGGCTTCAGCATCAAACCCCTTGACCTCGGCGGCGATGCGGGTGCCGAGGCCTGAGGCGTCGAACCGGGTGATCGGCCCGACGGCCGAGTGGCCGCTGACCACACCCGACCAGAGCGCGTCAATGCCGATCCCGAGGGGCGTTACAGCGCCCATTCCGGTGACAACAACCGGTTCACCCATGAGAACCTCCTTCCTCCCGTGCAATGCGGGCCCAGCAAGGGGCTTGTGTGCCTGTGAGGTTAACCCGCATAGAGGACCGGAGATGTGCCGGGGTGCAGTAACTTTGCCCCGCGCCCGGCGTTTTAGGAGAAGGTGAGCATGCTTGCCGGAGCGGCAGTCCGCAGTTGTTGGCTGAGGCGACAGATGCGAGATCGGAGGCGACCGTGATCAGAACCGTGCTGTGCGACATGCTAGGGATTGAGCACCCCATCGTGCAGGGGGGTATGGCCTGGGTAGCTACCGCCGAGCTGGTGGCGGCGGTCTCGGAGGCCGGGGCCCTCGGAATCCTCGGCGGCGGCAACGCGCCACCCGACTATGTGCGTGCCCAGATCCGTGAGACCAAGCGGCGAACGAAGAAGCCCTTTGGCGTCAATATTCCTCTCTTCTCGCCATATGTGGATGACCTGGTGAGCATCTGTATCGAAGAGGGCGTCAAGGCCGTGGCGACGGGGGCAGGCAATCCGGGGCCATACATACCACGGCTCAAGGAGGCGGGGATTGTGTGCATGCCGGTAGTTGCCTCCGTAGCCCTGGCCAAGCGCCTCGAGCGCATGGGCGCGGACATCATCGTGGCCGAGGGGATGGAGTCCGGCGGGCACATCGGCGACCTGTCGACGATGCCCCTCGTGCCGCAGGTGGTCGATGCGGTGCGCGTTCCGGTCGTCGCCGCCGGTGGCTTTGCCGATGGGCGGGGGCTGGTGGCAGCGCTGGCCCTTGGGGCCGTAGGCATTCAGATGGGCACGCGATTCGTCTGCACGACCGAGTGCACGGTGCACGAGAACTATAAGCGCAAGATCGTCGAAGCCGGCGACCGCGCTACCATGACGACCGGCCACTCCCTCGGGCATCCGGTGCGCGCGATCAAGAACGCCATGACCCACGAGTTCCAGGAGATGGAGCGGCGCGGCGCCTCGGAGCAGGAGATCATCGAGTTTGGCACCGGCAGGCTGCGGCTGGCGGCCGAGCAGGGGGATGTCGTCCATGGCTCGGTGATGGCGGGGCAGGTCTCCGGGATGATCAACGACATCGTGAGCTGTCGCGAGCTGGTCGAGCGGATCGTGCGGCAGGCGGAGGAGATCATCGGCGCGTTGCCGGCGGTCGTGAGCCGGGGCTAGCGCGCGAGCGCAGACGGGCAGCAGGCTGTCAGTATTTGCCTGGCCATCACAGGTGCTGTATAATGCATCGAGCTTTCGGCACGTCGTGAAGCCCGTCACAACTAGGAGGACCTGAGGTGGACCTGAAGCAGATCTACGATTACACCGTGAGCGGGAACGCCCCAAAGGTCAAGGAGCTCACGCAGCAGGCGCTCGCCGAAGGGGTTTCACCGAGCGAGATCATCACCAAGTACCTCATCCCGGCTATGGCAGAGGTCGGCGACCGCTTCGAGCGGAACGAGTTCTACGTTCCTGAGCTTCTCATCGCTGCTCGAGCCATGCAGGGGGCCCTCGCCATCCTCAAGCCCCTTCTGACCGAGACCGACCTCAAGCCGGCAGGCCGGGTTGTCATTGGCACGGTGAAGGGCGACCTGCACGACATTGGCAAGAACCTGGTCTCGATGATGCTGCAGGGCGCCGGGTTTGAGATCATTGACCTGGGCGTTGACGTGGCGCCGGACAAGTTCGTTCAGGCTGTGAAGGAGAACAAGGCGCAGGTCGTGGCCCTTTCCGCCCTGCTCACTACGACGATGCCCTCGATGAAGACGACCATCGACGCCCTCGAGGCCGCAGGACTGCGGGACAAGGTCAAGGTCATCATCGGCGGCGCGCCGGTAACGCAGCGGTATGCCGACGAGATCGGTGCGGATGGCTACGCGCCGGATGCCAACTCGGCGGTGCGCAAGACCAAAGAGCTTCTCAAGATCGCCTGACGCAGGACAATCTGTCATCTGGCAGGGAGGGGGAGGTCGTGCCCCGGCCACTGTGCTGGGCCGACTTCCCCCGAGTCGTTGCTTCCCGTCGCCGGCCGGAGGGCGGGTGAGGGGCGCTTTGCGGTTCCTGCGTTGGCCTCACAGACCCCGTCGGGCAGCGGCCTGGCTGTTGGGGTGGCCGGGCCTGTGACCGGAGTGGGGGCCGTACACCAACGGCGCAGGAGGTCAGGGCTCAGCATCATCGAGACAGGGCCGTTGGTTCAGGCTTCCGGCCTGTTGGTTGCAGCCAAGTTACGCACGACTCGTGGCAAGTGCCGGGGTACAGGCTGGCCATGGGCAAGCCCCTTATTGTCACCAAGTATCTCATTCCTGGCCGCCGTGCCGACCTGCTTCGGCGCCCTCGCCTGCTCGACTTTATGCACGAGCACGTGGACCGCAAGCTCGTGCTTGTCAGCGCTCCGGCTGGCTATGGCAAGACCTCTCTCCTGATCGAGTTCGCCCACGATACCGATCTCCCGGTCTGCTGGTACTCCCTCGACGTAGCGGACCGCGACCCTCGCGTTTTTGCCGAGTACCTGCTGGCGGCCATCCGCCATCGCTTCCCCCAGTTTGGGCAACACGCGCAGGCGCTTCTGGAGAGCAGTGAGCGGCTGACCGACACTGACGCGCTTGTGGCGGTGCTGGTCAATGAGATCTATGAGGAGATCCCCGACTACTTTGTGCTGGTGCTGGACGACTATCACCAGGTCAACCCCAGCGAGCCCGTTAACTATCTCCTCGATTCGCTTCTGCAGCGCCTGCCGGAAAACTGCCATGTGATCATTGCCAGCCGCACGATCCCCACCCTCACGCCACGGGGCCTTGCCCTGCTGACGGCGCGGCAGGAGGTGGCCGGGCTCGGCGCGCGGGAGTTGCGCTTCACCCCTCAGGAGATTCAGGAGCTGGTGCAGCAGAACTACCACCAGGTCCTGCCTGATGAGGCGGCGCAGGAGCTGGCGCGTCAGTCAGAAGGCTGGATCACCGGCATTCTGCTCTCCACGCAGACAGCATGGAAGGACCTTCTGGCGGGGGTCGCCCGGTTGCGGGGCACCGGCCTCAGCGTCTACGACTATCTCGCCAGCGAGGTTTTTGCCCAGCAGGCACCGGAGGTCCAGCGGTTTCTGCTCGCGACCTCCGTCCTCGAGGAGATGAACGCCCGGCGCTGCAATGCCCTCCTCGGCATCCAGAATGCCGACCAGGTGCTGGAGCTTCTTGAGCAGGGCAATGTCTTTATCGTGCGCTATGAGAAGGAGCAAGAGCGCTGGTACAGGTATCATGCCCTCTTTCAGGGGTTTCTGCGCCAAAAGCTTGCGGCGGATGCCCCCGAGGAAGCTACGGCGCTGCACCTGCGCGCCGCGGCCATCCTCGAGGAAGAGGGAGAGTGGGACGGCGTGTTCCGCCTGTATATGGCGGCAGGCGATCTCCAGGGGGCTGTGCGCGTCGCGGTGCGGGCCGCTCAGGAGATGTATGAGGCAGGGCGCCTCGAGACCCTCGCGCAATGGATCGACCAGATCCCCGAGCACGCGCTGGCCGACGTCCCGCGGCTGATCTGGTACCGGGGGCGCGTCTGCGCCGAGACGGGGGAGTGGGCGAGGGCGCTCGAGCTCTATGAGCAGGCGCGGCGGGGGTTTGAGCAACGGGGGGAGGCCGAGGCCGCGGCCCAGACGCTGGTCGATGCCGGGGTCAGCCTGCGCTTTCTCGGCCGCCTGCCGGAGGCCATTCAGGCCGGGGAGCAGGCCCTTGAAAGGCTCGATCGGCGGGGGGAGGCGGCGTCGCTCATCGCCGCCGGGGCCCGTCGCAACCTGGGCATCTGCCTGTACCAGATGGGCCGGGCTGCGGAGGGCATCGAGCACCTGCGCGAGGCCCTCCGCCTCTACACCGAGGGTAACTCTCCATACGGCCGGGCGCTCACCCACGGCGATTTGGGCGCCGCGTTCACTCTGGCAGGCAACCTAGCGGCGGCGGAGTTGCATAACCAGGAGGCCCTCCGGCTCTGGCAGCAGATGGGCCACTTTGCGAACATGGCCAATGTGCTGAACACCCTGGCGGTTGCCCAGCAATTGCGGGGCGAGCACGAGGCGGCGCTCGCGACCATTGACCGGGCGCTGGACTGTGCGCAGCGGGCGGGGTCGCGGCGGCTGCGGGCCCTGTTGCTGGCGGGCAAGGGCGACGTGTATCGCGAACAGGGCGAGTGGGAGCAGGCGGTCGCCGCCTACGAGGAGGCCCGGCGGATCGCAGAGGCGATCCGCTACCCATCGCTTCTGCGGCACCTGCTCAACGCCATGGCCGAGGTGCACCGGGCCAGAGGAGAGTACCCGCAGGCGCTGGCCCTCGCGCGCCGGGCGTATGACCAGGCAACGGAGCAGGGCCTAGCGCAGGACGCGGCCCGTTGCGGCATCACCCTGGCAGCGATCTATCTGGAGCAGGGGAACGCGGGGCTGGCGGAGGAGTATCTGCGGCGGGCCATCGACACCCTCAGTGCCGCGCGGGCCGGCCGGGAGCTGGCGCTGGCGTGGCTGCAGCTGGCCCGCGTGGCCCATGCGCGGGCCGATGTGCCGGCGAGGCAGGAATGCATCCGCCGCATGGTCGAGGTGACCCTGGAACTGGGCTACGATCACTTCCTCGTGGGGGAAGTGGCCAGGGCACTGTCCGTGGTAGAGCCGGTGATGCAGTCCGGGGTCGGCGGCGACGTCCTGGCCGACCTGGTGCGGCGGGCGAGGCAGGCCGCCGCACCCAGGTCCGTCGCCGCCGGCGCACCGGAGGAGCCGGCACGCATGGCGCTCCGCATAGAGGCACTCGGCGCCTGCAACGTCTTTGTCGGCGGGCGGCTGCTCACACCCGCCGACTGGGGCACGGCCAAGGCGAAAGAGCTCTTCTTCTATCTCCTCTCCTTCCCGAGCCGCCGCAAAGAGCAGATTGCCGAGGTCCTCTGGCCGGACCTCTCCGCCGGGCGCCTGCGCAGCGCCTTCCATGTGACCCTGTACCGCGTGCGCCGGGCCCTGGGCACGAACGACTGTGTGCTGTACGACAACGAGCAGTACTTTTTCAACCGCGAGCTCGACTACTGGTACGACGTTGAAGAGTTCGAGTCCCTCCTGACCCTGGCCGAGTCGCTGCGGGCAACGAGCCCGCTGGAGGCGGAGAGCGCGTTGGAGAAAGCGTGCGCGCTGTACAGGGGCGAGTACCTCGACGGCATGTCCTTCCCGGACGACGAGTGGTGCTTCTGGCGGCGTGAGGAGCTTGCCCGCCGCTACCATGGCGCGCTCCAGTTGCTCGGTGACCTCCGTGCGGAGCGCGGCGATTATGGCGGCGCCCTCGACGCCTACCGCAGGCTCATCGCCTGCGATCCCCTGCGGGAGGATATCCACCGCGCCATCATGCGCTGCCTCGCCCTGAGCGGTGACCGCAATGCAGCCCTTCGGCACTACCGGACGGTCGTCGACCTGCTGCGCAGCGAGCTGGCGGTCGAGCCCCTCCCCGAGACCTCTGAGCTCTACCGCATGATCGCCGAGGGCCGCGAAGAGCGCGTGCAGTGAACGCCTCTCCGCGGTCGGTCGTGGGAGCTCCCACGTGCCATCGCTGCGGGCAACCTCACGTCCCCAAAATGGGCCAGATTCGCCGGAAAGGCGCTTTCTGTAAGCGTTTTCGAAAGCAGCCGTGGCTATAATTCGGGCAAAATCAGGGCCATTGGGGCCGTTCCTACCAAGGGGAGGGAAGAGGCATGTCCCGGCAGCTCAAGGTCAAGCTCTATAGCCTGGCTTCGGTGCGGACGCTGCGCGTCATCTATGTGCTCGCGGTGATCGCTGCCCTGGCTCTGGCTGCAGGTGCTCCGTGGGAGTGGGGCGGGACCGGCCCGTGAGGCGGTGCCTCGGGGAGCGGTCGGTCCGGGGCCCCGGAACTGGGGCCATCTCAACATACAAGGTTTGTCGCCGGTTAGGGCTGGAGTCGGGTGATCCTCGTCATAGCCGTCGCCATATCGCTGGTCATTGCCATTGTGCGCGGCGGGCGCCTGGGCCGGCTGGCTGATCTCGGTATCGAGCGTGCCTGGCTGGTGCTCGCCGCGGTTGCGTTACAGTATCCGCTCGTATACATCCACGTTGGCGGGCAAAGGGTACTGGGCCTGCCAATGGCAGGCGTTCTCATGGCCGCGTCGTGGGTGGTGCTGGCGGTCGCGCTGTGGGTGAACCGTCGTCTGCCGGGGATGGCGCTCATCGGCTGTGGGATGGTGCTCAACCTCCTCGTGATGAGCGCCAACGGCGGCTGGATGCCCATCACGCCAGAGGCGGTGTCCAGGCTGAATGCGACCAGCAAGGTGGTCATGGTCGGGGCTACCGCCCGCATGTGGGGGGCCAAGAACATCGTGCTCCCGCGTGCCGATACGCGGCTGTGGTGGCTGTCGGACGTTTTCGTCTTGCCGCCGCCCTTTCCCATGCGAGTTGCGTTCAGCCCGGGCGACGTGCTCATAGCGGCGGGGTTGTTCTGGCTCCTGCAGCGAGGAATGCTGGGACCCCGGCAGCCTGTGGCGCAGCGCGAGGGTATCGCGGGCGAGCAGTGCTGAGACCGGCACAGTGACGCGCCGATCGGTGAGGCGCTGAGGCTATCTCCGGCCGGCGCAGTGAAACAGGATGCTTGGCGGAGGAATGAGAGCAATGACCCACGCGGCGCTTTCGCAGGTCATAGGTACGGCGGTAGTGGACGACGGTTTCAGGCGCGTGCTGCTGCGGAATCCGAGAGAAGCGCTCGCCTCGTTCAACCTGGCCTCGGATGAGCTGATGGCACTGAGCCGCATCCGTGCGCACACCCTGGAGCAGTTCGCTGCTCAGGTCGTGTCGTGGTTTTCGGAGGCAGAGCGAACCTGCCCGGTCTGAGTGGGGATGCAACGAGGCCGCTGACGGGAGAGTCTTGCAAGGGCGCGGGCTAGCCTGCAGCAAGCGGGCCGTCCTGCGTTCGCTGGTGGGGCGGCACAGTACGGCTCCCCAGAGGCGTCCGAGGTGGACGAGCAGGGCCTCTCGGCGCCGGGGGAGCCGTCGGGGTTAGGCAATGGCAACAATCCTGGTGATTGACGACGAGGCAGAGATCCGCGAGCTCATGAGGCGCGTGCTCGTTCTCGAGGGGCACGAGGTGGATATGGCCGCCCATGGTGCGGCTGCACTGGCGGCCCTCGCCATGCGCCCATATGACCTGGTCATCTGCAACATGCGGATGCCGGTGATGGATGGCCCAACGCTCTACGCCCACATCCTGGATCGCGATCCGGCGCAGGCAGCCCGTTTCCTGTTCTGTACGGGGGACATCCTCAGCGCCGATGTCGGCTCCTTCCTGTTGGCCGCTGATCGGCCGGTCTTGATGAAGCCGTTCACCATCGTGAGCTTGCGGGAGATGGTGCGCACCCTGTTGAACGGGGCTGCACCCGCCCGGCAGGAGCGCAAGCATCGGGCGGAGGAGCCCTATGCGGCGCCCACCTGGCCGGCCTGACGCGCCTCTGACTGCGTCAATGGTCGGCGCCCGAGGATCCAGTTGCCTCGAAGAGCGCCTTCACGTCCCCTGAAAAGTTCTTCAGGAAGGCATGTACGTCCAGGACGTCATCGATCGAGAGCTCCGGCAGCGCCTGCAGCAGCGCTGCTTCCTCGGCCTCTGAAGTGGCCTGCACCTCGAACTCGGCGTCCGTCGTGAGAGTAGCGAAGACGAGCCCCTGTGTGCCGCAGCGGCTGCAGATCACGGCCGATACCCACACACTCTCGTGATGTCCGAGGACGTAGATGTCCTTGCGTCCGTAGCGCTCCCCGCAGCCAACGCACTGGATGTTCGCTACCAGATGGCGTATGAACGCCTGCCTGATAGATCGCTCGTCTGCTTCCATGGTGGGCTCCTTTCCGGGAGCGTGTTCGCTGCGACCCTAACTGTGTGCGCAACCGGGAAACGGAACCACGGATCACGGGGATGGCACTATTCCTCTTGAGCCTCGACCCTCACGGTGATCTCGGCTGAGACGTCTGCGCCGAACCGGATCGGCACGCGGTAGATGCCGAGCTCGCGGATTGGCTCCTCGAGGACGATCTTGCGGCGGTCGACCGTCTTGCCGGTTTGCCTCTTGATCTCCTCGGCGATATCTGCTGGGGTGACCGACCCGTAGAGACGGCCACTTTCGCCTGCTCTGGCCCTGAAGGTGAGGGTGACGCCGCGCAGTTGGCCGGCAAGGCGCTGAGCTTCGGCCTGCTCCTTCTCGGCACGTTTGGCCTGTGCCTCGAGCTGGGCCTGCGCCTCGCGGACGGCACCGGTCGAGGCCGGTCGTGCGAGGCCGCGGGGAATGAGATAGTTGCGGGCGTAGCCATCTGCCACGCTGCGAACTTCGCCTGCCTTGCCGAGCCGCTTGACGTCCTTCAACAACAAGACTTCCATGCCGTTCCCCCTGGAGCGTAAGAGTAGCCGCCACGACTACCACATGAGGGTGAGATATCTCTCGGGAGGATGATACCTGATTACGGCGAAAAACTCAAGCGGGGTGGGGGTCCTTGGCAGCAGCACAGATGAGCCTCCCATCACGGTGAACTGCACCGCTGCCGGTGGATTGACTCCGGCCCCCGTCAATGCTACAATAACGCCATAATACCAGGTGACGTTGACGGAGACGAGTAGGCGCCTGAGGGCTCCCAGAGAGTCGCCGATGCTGGGAAGGCGATAGCCACCGGCTGCCGAAATCCACTCCCGAGTCGCCGGCGGAAAGCCCAGGCAAGTATGCCGGCCGGTGCTCCCGTTACCGAGCGACGGCATCGCGGATGCCGCAGAGGCCGCCTGCTGCAAGGCGGCGGCGAAGCGAGGTGGCACCACGAGGAGCTGCGCTCCCCGTCCTCCAGGACGCGGGAGCGTTTGTTTTCCGGCCTTATGCAGGCCGTGGCGGCCTCTCCGGGCAATCGGGGTGTGCCGCCCGGAGCCTCGCTATGTCATGAGAGGAGATGTCGGCCATGATCGATCTCAAGCTCATCCGTGAGCACCCGGACCTCGTGCGCGAGGCGCTGGACAAGCTGAACACTACCGCACCGATCGACGAGATCCTGGCCCTCGATGCCAAGCGGCGAGACCTGCTGCAGCAGGTGGAGTCGCTCAAGGCCCAGCGCAATGCTGTGTCCAAAGAGATCTCCCGTCTGAAGGACGAGGCAGAGCGCCGGGCCCGCATCGATGAGATGCGGAGTGTGGGCGAGGAAATCTCCCGGCTCGATCAGGATGTGCGGGCCGTAGAGGAGCGTCTGAACCTGCTCTTGCTGGAGGTTCCCAACCTGCCTCATCCCGATGTGCCCGTAGGCAAGGACGAAAGCGAGAACGTGGTCGTTCGCACGGTCGGGGAGGCTCGCCGGTTCGACTTTGAGCCCCTGCCGCACTGGGAGCTCGGCACCAGCCTGGGGATCATCGACTTTGAGCGCGGCGTCAAGATATCCGGTAGCCGCTTCTTCGTACTGAAGCGGGATGGGGCGCGGCTGCAGCGGGCGCTCATCGCCTTCATGCTGGACCTGCACACGCGCAAGCACGGCTACACCGAGGTGTACCCGCCGTTTCTCGTCCGCCGTGACGCTCTGGTGGGCACGGGCAACCTGCCCAAGTTCGCCGACAACCTCTACCACGACGTTGAGGATGATCTCTGGCTGATCCCGACCGCCGAGGTGCCGGTGACCAACCTGCACCGGGAGGAGATTCTCGAGCCCGGCACGCTGCCGATCTACTATGTGGCCTACACGGCCTGCTTCCGCCGCGAGAAAGCGGCTGCGGGCAAGGATACACGGGGCATCAAGAGGGTGCACCAGTTCGACAAGGTCGAGCTCGTCAAGTTCGTGGCGCCCGAGACCTCGGATGAGGAGCTCGATAGGCTCGTGGCCGATGCGGAGGAGGTCTGCACGGCGCTGGGCATCCCGCACCGGGTCGTGATGATGTGCACGGGCGATCTGAGCTTTACCGCCGCCATGAAGTACGACATCGAGATGTGGGCGCCGGGCAGCCAGGAGTGGCTCGAGGTGTCATCCTGCAGCAATTTCAGGGATTTCCAGGCCCGTCGTGCGGGCATCCGGTACCGGCCAGCCCCTGGAGCAAGGCCCGAGTACGTGCACACTCTGAACGGCTCTGGGCTGGCTCTGCCGCGGACGCTGATTGCGGTCATAGAGAACTATCAGCAGGCGGATGGGTCCATTGTGATCCCGGAGGTCCTGCGCCCGTACATGGGCGGGCAGGAGGTCATCCGCTAGCGGCCGAACCGGAGTGGGCCGGCCGCAGCGATGCACCATGTCCGCAACAGGCGCGGATGCCGAAACCTGCGGGAGGGCGTCGGAGGCGGCCGTTGCGCCGGGAATCGGCCGGCTCGATTGATTGACAGCGCTCCCCAACTCTGGTATACTGTCTCGCGCCAGGGACGGGGTAGCAATCCCCGGCAACAGCCGGAGGGATGGCAGAGCGGACGATTGCGACGGTCTTGAAAACCGTTGTGGGGGCAACCTCACCGGGGGTTCGAATCCCTCTCCCTCCGCCAGGGCATCCCGTGTGGGAGCCGCCGCAAGGCCTCGTTGCGGATGCGAGGCACCGGCCGGGGTGCCATTTGGGTCTCGGGGAGATGCCAGAGAGGCCGAATGGAGCCGCCTGCTAAGCGGTTGAGGGGCCTAATCGCTCCTCCCAGGGTTCGAATCCCTGTCTCCCCGCCACGTGCCCCCGTAGCTCAGGGGATAGAGCGCAGCGCTGCGGACGCTGAGGCCACAGGTTCAAATCCTGTCGGGGGTACCAGGTTAGCGCGGTAGGCCCTGCGATTGGGTGATCTTGCCCCAGGCAGGGCCTTCCTCTTGTGTGTGACCCGCCGGGCCAGCACTCAACGTTCAGGCGGGGTTCCCCTCAGGAGGAACCATCTATGTCGCCGGCTCTCAGTGGTGCAGGGCCGCTATCGGTGCTGGTGCTTTACACTCAGGTCGATGCCGTCGTCAAAGGTGAGGCGATCGACCTCATTGCCGACCAGGAGACGGCCCGTGTGGCCCGGGAGATTGCTTCCGGGCTACAGTCGCTCGGGCATCGCGTGGCATGCGTCGGAGTTGCCCGCGACGTGGAGCGAGCCATCGCGCCTTTCTCAGCCGACGAGTGGGTCGTCTTCAACCTGTGCGAGAGCCTTGAGGGCGAGTCGGCGCTCGAGCACACCGTTCCGCCGCTTCTCGAGAAGCACGGTTTTCTCTACACGGGCTCTCCGGGTCCGACTATCGCGGCCTGCCTCGACAAGGTCGGCACCAAAGAGCGGCTGCTGGCGGCGGGCATTCGGACGCCGCGGTATGCACTGCTCTCCTCTCCGGGCGAGCCCTGCGACGTGCCTTTCCCCGCTCTTGTAAAGCCTTCACAGGAGGATGCCTCGGTCGGCATCTCCCTGGACTCGGTAGTCTCGGAGCCTCGGGCGCTTCAGCGGCAGGTGGCCTACATCGTCGAGCGCTACCGGCAGCCCGCGCTGGTGGAAGAGTTCATCTCCGGGCGCGAGTTCAACGCGGCCATCTGGGGCAATGAGGCGCCGGAGCCGCTGCCGCTCTCCGAGATTTCCTACGCGGACATACCAGACCCCCTGCACCGGTTGCTCACATACGAGTCCAAGTGGGTGGAGGATTCGTACGCCTACTCGCACACGCCGGGCATCTGCCCGGCGCCGGTCAGCCCGGAGCTCGGCGAGGCACTGGTGCAGACGGCGCTGGCCGCCTACAGGCTCATGGGCTGCCGCGGATACGCCCGCGTGGATATGCGCGAGCGGGACGGGGTGCCCTACGTCCTCGAGGTCAACCCCAATCCCTCTCTGGCCTCTGACGGCGGGTTTGTTCGCGCGGCCCGGGTCGCGGGCTTTGATCAGGCCCGCATGGCCGAGCGCATTCTGCGCTTTGCCCTTGAGGCCGGGCAGGACCGTCGCACGAGCCGGAGGCAAAGCATGTGATAGTGGCTACACCCGCGCTCCTCGAGTACTTTCGTTTGGAGACGTTGGGAGCCTTTCTGAGGAACAGCGAACTGATCGAGGTCGACGGTGTCCTTGTTGACGTCGCCAACGTCCTGCGGCGACGGTACCGCTGCGATACCTTTTGCTGTGTGCGCAGGCTCGATCTCCCCGTGCACGACAGTGTGCTGGCCGGTGACTGCTGCCACGGGCCCGAGGTCCGCCTGACTGCAGCAGAGGAAGAGGGGCTGCTGGCGCACCTGGATGGCATCATGCGTCACATGGCGCCGGGCCCGAGGCAGGCGCTGATTGCCCGGCTGACCCGCTACCGCAGGGATCCGGCCCTTGCGTTCTGCTGCCCTGTCATGGTCAACGGCAGGCCCATCGGGCACCGAAGGCTCAGGCTGACACCGGCCGGCAACTGCATCTTTCGCGTTGAAGGCTATGAGAACGGGCGCCCGTTTGTGCGCTGCGCGGTCCATGCCTATGTGCTGGAAAGGGGCGTGCCGCTGTGGGGCATCAAGCCGATGACGTGCTGGGTCTGGCCGCTGACCGTGGTGCCGCTCTACGACGGGCGGCTGCTGCTGACGGTGCACACCCTCGATACGGTGCGGTTTACAGGCGAGGGACGCTACCACGCGTCGCGGCCTTGCCTTCAGTGCCCGCCTGAGGACGCGCCTTTCCTCTACCGGACGGCCGAAGCGGAGCTACGGCGCCTCTTCGGTGATGCCTTCTACGATCACCTGTTGGAGGCTATCGGCGAGCACGTGCCGCACGGCGCACCCGCTGACAGGGCGGGCACAGGAACGAACTGCAGGTAAGGCGTATCGCCTGCCTGCGACCCTCCGGGAGCTGATCTCCATGCTGGATACGCCAAGTCCTGACGATGTGGAGGCCATCGTCGGCCTGATCGAGCGGGCCGGCGTCTTTGGGCCGATGGACGTCGCATGCGTGCGCGAGCTGCTCGACGAGTACTTTGGCAAGGGCGATCACGGCGGCTACGAGTTCCTCGTCTTTCGCCGCGATGGGCGCGTGCTTGGCATGGCCTGCTACGGCCCTACGCCGCTCACGGAGGGGACGTTCGATCTGTATTGGCTGGCGGTGGCGCCCGAGGCGCGCCGCGAGGGAGTCGGGCGGGCCCTTCTCGATCGGGCAGAGGCCGACGTGCGGCGCCGGGGTGCACGGATGCTCGTCGTGGAGACCTCAGGCACTCCCTCATACGAGCCCGCGCGCCGGTTCTACCTGGCGCGCGGCTATCACCGTCAGGCGACGATCCCCGACTTTTACGCGCCCGCGGATGACCTCGTCATCTACGTCAAGCGCTTCGATATACCCGGACCTTGAGGGCCCATTCAGCCCGCACGCAGGGCGCGCCCGCCGAACAGGCCGGGCCTGAATGGGTCAGCCCTGGAGCGGTGCGCCGCGAGCCCGGCGCAGGAGCCCGTCGTACTCGGCGACCCTGGCGTACTCGTCCTCCCAGTAGGAGGGGGAACGCATGGCGCGCAGGCGGTCCTCCGGGTAACCCAGGGTGCTCCAGAACGCCTCCTTCTCACGGCAAAGTCGCTCTTTCTCCTCGGCCCCGCGGAGGTCGTACAGGCCGACGCCTTCCCCTGCTGAAAAGACGAGGCGCGCCCGGAGTCGGAGGATTGCCTGGTCGATATGGCCGGCGCTCTGCTCCAGCTCGGCCATGGCCGCGGCATACCGGTCAAAGCCGTCGGTGGCTACGGTGACCACGTTACGCCCCGCCGGGATGCCCAGCGCCCTCGCCGCCCGGATCGCCCCGATGATGTTGCACACGCCCGAAAGGCCAAAGAGGTCCACGAGCGACTGTGCAGCCCCCTCGGGCACCCCCAACGCCCGCGTCAGCACGTCCGGCCCTTCCTGGATCACCCGCAAGCCCCATAGGCAGTCCTCCTCGGGCACGAGGATGGCATAGTCGGTGTTCAGCACGTTATGGATCAGAGTGACGATCCCGTCGGCAATGCCGCCGATGCGATGGGCGCCGCGGCGGGAGCACGACAGGAACGGGCACTCGCGCGGCTCGACGGCGATAACTACCGCGTCCTCGAACCGCGCCTTGATCTCGTCGCCGGCCGCGAGGGTTCCCGCCGATCCGGCGACGAGA
>ENA-ORXB01000818-ORXB01000818.1-sediment-metagenome-genome-assembly--contig:-NODE-818-length-49833-cov-88.751186_pt1 | contig 49833 bp, 45 predicted proteins | sample MGYA00237863_ERZ511475 | MGnify/ENA primary metagenome ERZ511475 (study PRJEB26305, sample SAMN06343858) | sediment metagenome | isolation source: hot spring sediment | place: Canada: British Columbia... | reverse complement strand
GGTTTCTGATTAAAACAAGCCAAAGTAAACGATTTCTATGGACCATTTAAGGTAGCCGCACCATGGGTTTCTCCAATGCCCCTCTCGGACTTATTCCCCACTTCTGAGTGAGGGATTACGAATGGATTAATTTTTATATCCATTAAAAATTTTCGTCAATAAAGCCTCCTCGGGTATCGGAAGAGGTGACCGAACAACTAAAAAGGGCAATCCTTTTGGGACATTTTAAACCAGGAGAGAAATTACTATCCGAAAGGGATCTTCCAGAAGAGTTCCAAGTAAGTCGTCTCCCTATTAGGGAGGCCTTTTTAGCTCTCTTTTTGCCTAATAAAATTTCGATTCCTGAACTCCATCATGATAGAGTTTTGATTGAACCGGAGGTGGGAAGGCTTGCTGCTTTACATATCACACCCGAATATTCTGAACGTCTTAGGGAAGCCTTAAAAATAGAAGAGCTCCCTATCCCTTCCTTATCCGTAGATATTGAAAGGATCCAAAGGATTCATCTAATCCTGGCTGAAATGAGTGGAAATCGATTTTTTCGAAGCATTGGTAAGATCACTGCTGAGGCTTACAAAAAAAGTCGTCGAGGTTTTAAATCCTGATCTGGATCAACTCCATCCCAGAGGGATGCATGATGGAATTGTAGAGGCTGTGATAAGAGGGAACGCAGAGGCAGCGGCCGAGGCAATGAAAAAGCATACCCTCGATTTTGGAAAAAATTTTATTCAAATGGAAAGGACATTCAGAGAGAGAAATTCAATTACCCCCTTCTGAATCCCCCTTCTTTATTTCCGTTCCCCAGAAACCTTAAATATCCTTTAGTGATCCCATATCCTAAAAGAGCTCCTGCGAGGACATCGGATGGGAAATGGAGACCCAAATAAATGCGACTCCAGGCGATCAGGACTGCAAAAAGATAAAAAGAGATTCTAAGACGAGGAAACCAGGCAGAAAGGAAGGTGGCCATCATCAAAGAGTATGCAGCATGAGCGCTTGGGAAACTGGGATCTAGGATTTCACCTGGGCCCTTTGAAATCTTATCCCCCATCTCCAAGATAAAGAGGGGTCGTTCTCTTTGGATGAGAAATTTTAGGCTGTAAACCACGGCCGATTGAATCCCGTAAAGAAGAAGGAGATGGCGAGAAAATGGTCGTTGACGAGCGACGAGAAAACTAAGCAAGATTAATAGAATCACGGTGAAATGGCTTCCGATGTAGGTTAGCCAGGGGAGAAGGTAATCCAAAAGATCTGAGCTCCACCATTCATTGGCCCGCTTCATGAATATTATTTCCCACTCCATTATTGCTCTCCTCTTTGCTTTTTATATGAAAGGGAGCCTTGGAATGATATCTCCTAAATTCTTGGTGCGGACACAAATACTGGCCACTCTCTCGAGCTCTTTGCAGGAGGAATTAAAGGCAATGGAAAACCCTACCATCTGAAACATCTCAATATCCCCGTGACTGTCTCCGATAGCGATGGTCTCTTCGGGTTTTACCTTAAATCGTTTTAAAATTCTCCTTACCCACACCGCCTTTCTATCATAATAAACCTGAATGTTCACCTTTCCGGTCAAAATTCCGCCTTCATGAAGAAGGTCATTGGAGATAGAGTAGTCAAATCCATATCTTTGGTGAACCCAGCTGGAGAGGAGCGAAAGACCAGAGGAAACCATTGAAAGTTTCAAACCCTTCTCTTTAAGATAACCGATCAACTCGTCCACTCCCTGGTGAAAGGGGACGGTTTTTACAATCTCTATGAGTTCCTCGATTTTCATTCCCTTCCAGACCTGGGCATCTCGTTCACAAAATTCCTCATAAGAGATCTTCCCGGCTAAAAACTGATTTTGATAATCCTCTGCAAATCCATACCACTTTCCCAATCGTTTATGGATATACTCCCAGATCGAACGTTCCTGAGTAAGCGTTCCATCCAGATCAAAGATCACTAATTTATAGACCGGTCGTTCTCTCATTTCCATTCCGTCCTGAGAGCCAGCGTCTTTCTCCATAACGATGGACAAGCTCAGCCATCTCCCCAAAATAGATGCACCGACCGATGCAAACATCGATACAGGCAGGTTTGAGCCCCTGATCGATTCGGTGATAACAGAGATGGCATTTTTCAGCCACCCCTTTTTCTTGATTAAATTGCATCACTCCAAAGGGACAGGCCTCGATACATTTTTTACAACCGATGCACCCATGGGAGTCAATAAGCACGATTCCATCCGATCTTTGGGTAATGGCATCGACCGGACAAACCTCCTGGCAGGGAGGGTGTGAACATTGAAGACATCGGGCCGGAGAGTAGGTCAGTTTTAATTTCCCGTTGATCCTCTGAACCCCTTTTGTTCTTACCTGGATCCATCTTGAGCCTTCCGAGAGGTGGTTTTCCTGCTTGCAGGCCAGCTCACAGGCATCACATCCCCAACAGAGATCCTCATCAATTAACAAGGCCAATTTTTTGGTCACAAAATCCCCCCTTCTTTTCAATCTTTCTTAGGAGAGACTCTGCACATAAGAACTCTCAGATTCGTTGCCCCCATCGCAGGATCGCAGGTCGAGGGATCGTTATCCGTGAGGAGATTGATATTCGATTCCTTCCATCCATGCTCCGGGGCCTCTTTCTCCGGAAACCACCAGGCATGCTGTGCTCCGATGACTCGTGGATCGATCCCGAGAGTTAATTTGGCTCTCTGAAAGCATCTCCCCCTTGGAGACTCAATCACCACCCAATCCCCTTCTTTAATCCCCTCTTTTTCTGCGGTTTCGGGATGAATCTCCACTAAAGGCTCTGGAAGAAGTTCTCTTAACCATGGGATCTGTCGATGTTCTGAGTGAAAGAAGGCCGTCGGTCGCATTCCAGTAATCAAGATATAGGGGTAATCTTTCACCAAGTCAGGACGACTGATCGGAGATTCAGGGGGCTCCCGAAACTTCGGTAGGGGATCATAACCCCACTCCTTCATCCTGGTGGAATAGAGTTCCACTTTTCGGGTAGGAGTAGAGAAACCTTTCTTTAAATATTTCCGATATTCCATTTTTCCCTGCAAATGGCCGATCTCCAAAAACGCCTCGAAGGTTAGGCCTGAGGGAGCAAGAATAGCATTCAAGGCATCTCTTAAAGTGGGCCACCAGTGTTCCCTCTGACCCAATCGATTCCCTAACTCAAGGAGCATCTCGTGGTCCGATTTACACTCTCCAACCTGAATCACTTTCTGACGGGCCAGGGCATATCCATGGCGCTTCCAGATCTCTGCAACATAATCCATCTCTAACCAGGTGGCTGAGGGCAGAACGAGGTCTGCCATTTCTGCAGTTGGGGTTAGAAAGAAATCCGACACCACAAGGAATTCTACTTTCTTCAACGCCTCGTAAACCATGGAGGCATTTGCTCTTGTCATGACAGGATTGGAAGAGATCAAGAAGACCATTTTGACAGGATAGGGTTTCTCATAGAGGATGGCTTCCCATACAAATCTTGGATTGATGATGGCAAAGGCATCGGCAAGCTTGAAGACCTCTCCTCCCAGTCGTTTCTTCCTCTGCTCAGGAGGAAGCGATCGATGGAGCCCAAACTGGCTGGCATTCATCACCGGTGGAGGCACATAGAAGACCATCCCTCCAGGTACGTCGAGATTCCCTGTCACAGCGGCCAAGGCAATCAATGAACGATTATTATCCACGCAATTGATGCTCTGCTCGATCGCTACTCCCCACTGAATACAGGCCGGTTTCGTCTTGGCGAATAGCCTCGCTGCCTCTCTTATCTTCTCTTCAGGAACCCAGGTGATTTCTGAGACTCGCCAGGGAGGGTACTCCTTCACACGATCCACAAACTCGTTCCATCCATAAATCCAGTTACCGACAAACTCCTTATCATAGAGCTCTTCTTCAATGATGACATGGAGCATTCCAAGGGCAAGGGCCACATCGGTTCCAGGTCGAAGTTGAAGCCAGAGATCGGAGCGATCGGCAAGTTTGGTAAAACGGGGATCTACAACAATGAGTTTGGCCCCTTTCGCCAGGGCATCGGAAAGATAAAGCCCTTTATATTCATCCGGATTGGAGATAATCGCATTATTCCCCCATACCATGATACACTTTGGATTTCCTTCATAATCGCAGACCGGCAGATTCCCGCAGGTGATAATAGAGGTGGAGACTCTCGGCCCGTAGCACATATGACCTGCCGTAAGAACATTGGGCGTTCCCAAGAGATTGGCAAATCGATAGATGAAGGCCTCATTGTCTCGTCCCGTCCCGTAACCCAGGACGATCGATTCAGCCCCATATCCGTTTTTATATTCGTTTATTTTGGAGACCAGCAGATCATAGACCTCCTCCCATGAAATTCGGTCCCATTGTCCACCTCCTTTAGGGCCTTTTCGTTTTAATGGATAGAGCAAGCGATTGGGATGGTAAACTAACTGGAGAGAGGCGATCCCCTTGGGACAAAGGGTTCCCCTGTTGATCGGACATTGAGGGTCTCCTTCAATTTTTGTAGCTCTCCCTTCTTTGACATAAACCAAAACCCCACAGCCTCCGTGACAAATTCGACAATGACTTCTGAGGATCTTTTCATCTTGGCCTGCGAGGCCCTTCATCTCTTCCTCCTATTCCAATGGGTTCTTAAAATGAGAGCGGAGGATTGAAAATAATAGAGTTTGGTCATTTTTATCGTGCTTCTCTTCTGAACGGTTTAGCAAGAATCTCCAGGACGCGAAAGTCAAAAAAGTTATTGCAGTGAGAGGGCCAGACGAGAAGGGCAGTATCTGCTCTCCCCCCTTAGAAGTCGTTGTTCCTCCCACGGCGATCGTCTTCTCAATCGGGATAGCCCCACTATCTGCAGCCATAATCGCACACTCGATCGCCACTTTTACCCCTACTCCGAAAAGGGATCGGAGGGATTCAGCGACCACTTCACTATGGGAGACTCCGGAAAATTTATTTGTAAAGGATCGTTCCAAGCCTGAAAGGATATGACTCTGTTTGACCACCTGGCATCCCAGAGATTCCAGTTCCTTTAAAATCTTTTGGTCAAATTTCCAGACTCCGGGAGTAGAGAAACCTGGCTGAGAGCTGACGATGACCAGATTTGTCTCTTCGGCCATTCGTTTTGCAAATTTAAGCCCTGTCTTTCCACTGGAGCTGGCTACGACCACGCTCTTGATATCCCCTTCTTTAAGTCGCTCATAGACGACCTCGATGACGGCCTCTGTATTCTCGATCCCAGGTTTATCAAAATAGAGAATCGAACGACTCACCCCATGGATGACCTCCTTTCTACTCCCTTAAAGTAAACCTCCATTGACAGAACATCTCCTTCGGGTGAGGATCAGGCGGAGCAAATAGACATTCGACTTGAATTCGATCGTCAATGACCTTGGCAAAGTTTTCAAATTCTCCCCGATGCATCTCTTTACAATTAAATTCCTTAAGCCCCCGCTTCAAACGGGCCTCTTGGGTTGCACAGCTTGGAACGTGGATCAAAACCTCGTTCTCCTTTTCTTCGATCTGGTAACCGATAAGAATGGCCCAGGGGAAGTATCTCAGGGTTTTAACAAACCCTTTCAGGCCTTTCTCATTCAGGTCGAATCGCTTAAGCAGATCCTTCGCCGCCATTGCTGCTACCTTTCCCCATACCTGTTCATTGATCCGTTCGGCAGTGGGTTGATCAAATCTTTCCGTCACATAGAGAAACCAGAAGGCATCAATCACCCTATAATGCCAGAGTAAAAATTGGATGTATTTCTTCAAATGATGGATGTCCATCTCTTCAAAAATTTTGAGATCCATTTTGAACCTCTTCGTTCTCTGAAAATGAAAGATTTGAAGAAAAAGGAATTACTTTTTCTTTGAAGATTTTTTAGATGTTTTCTGAGAAACGGTCTTTTTCTCGATCCGCTGAGATTTTTTCGCTTCGATCATCTTTCGGACTTCCCGTCGACCCAGCTTCCGAAGAGCGACCATGATTTCTCTCTTTTTCATCTCGGGCTTAAATTTTCCCCTCTCCCATTGATGGATGGCCCCTACCGTGACTCCGGTTAAAAGGGCCAACTCCCTCTGGGTGATTCTCAATCTTTTTCGAAGACTTCGGATCAAACGAGGTGAAAACCGGGCACTTTTGACCTCTTCTGGAGAAACCTCCATGGAAACCTCTTTTCCCTTTAACCGAGGGGGTGAGGTTCGCTGTAAGGTAAGGAGAGTTTTACGGAGTTGAGAGACGATTCCTTTCAGAGACTTAATCTCTCCTCTAAGGGGAAGGGTCATCTTTTTTACCTCCCTTTTGGCCAAACGAACGATTTCTGACTTGATGATCGATTCCACCTTTCCCATGACATCCTCCTTTCAGATAAGGATCTGTTTTCTCCTCTCCTTGAACAATTCTTTTGCCTTCTGGAGCTTCCTTTTTTTCTCGATCAACCATTTCTTGAGCCCTTTCTCTCTTTGTCGAAGAGAAAGATAATTTTCTTCGATCCTTTTTTTAGAGGGAGCCCCGATGGGAGAGGGTTGAGTGAGGACCCTTTCGGGTGATTGAATCTGCTTAACTTCGCCCTCTGAAATGGGAAGATCGAGATTGAACTCTGAGAGAGCCTTCTTTAATCCATGATAGGAGACTTCCTCCCTTCCCTCCTTTTCAGAATATTGAACCGCTTTTTCCACCACTCTCTTTGCTTTCCTTAAAGGAAGGTGAAAGGAATGGACGATCCATTCCATTAATGGAGTCGCTCCAATAAAATCTCCTCTAGCCAGCTCTTCCATTCTTCGAGAGTTGACTCGAAGAAGTTGAAGGATATCCTTCGTCACAGAGAAGGCTGGTTTGACCTCGTCCAAGAGATCCATAATCCAATATTTTGTCCACTGAGTCTCTCGATTATATCCCATAAAGAGAGCCTTCCCTATGGAGAGAAGACTCATTAATAAACCCTGAGAGAGAGAAGCTTTTGCCTTGATAATCTCCAAGGAGCAGGGATTCCGTTTCTGAGGCATGATGGAACTTCCCGAGCAATGTCGATCGTCCAGTTGAACCATATTAAATTCACGGGTTGAAAGAAGAATCAGGGTTTGGGCCATGGAGGAGAGGTGATTCATGGTAACGGTCAACGCATAGGCTAACTCGGTTTCCGGCTCCCACCGCTGGGTGATGGGGTCTATCGCATTCTCCGTAGGCCCATCAAACCCGAGAAGGAGGGAGGTGAGTTTTCGATCCAAGGCAAAAGAAGTCCCATAACCTGCCCCACTTCCTAAAGGGTTTTTATTGAAAAGGTCAAACCAGTGGGTCAAGCGATGGGCATCTCTAAGAAGGGCCTCTCCAAAGGAAAGGAGAAGATGTCCAAAAGTGGTGACCATGGCATGTTGATGGTGGGTGAAGCCAGGCATTAGTGAAGCTCGATGTTCCCAAGCCCTCCGGAGGACGGATTCGATTAACTCGATGATTCCTTCTATGCACTCCAGAACTTGATCTCGAAGATAGAGACGCATGTCCAAGGCAATCTGGTCATTTCGACTCCTCCCGGTATGGATTTTTCCACCATAATCTATCCCAACCCTTTCGATCAGGGAGGCCTCTACCTGGCTGTGGATATCCTCATAAGAGGGATCCACTTTAAACTTTCCTTTCAGATAAAGGGATTCTAATTCCAGCAGTCCTCTGAGGATCTTTTTACCTTCCGGTTTCGAGAGAATCCCCTGGTGAATCAACATCATCACATGAGCCTGAGTTCCCAATAGATCGTAAGGAATCAGACGTTCATCGGCAGGAGGAATCCCTTTTACGTCCCTTCCGGATAGGAAATCTATGATTTCTCGATTCGGGAGACTTTCGAATCGTTCTCCCCAAAGTCGATTGACCTTCAATTCCTTTTTTTTTCCATTTTTTAATTTGATTCGATATGTTAGCACAAAATCCTTTTCAAAACAATGGGTTTTATTATTTTATTTTCAAACCTAAATTTTTTAATAAATCCCTCTAATGAGGTAAAAAATAACAAATGGTTAGGAGGTAGGAAAGTATTGGAGTGTTTAAAGGATTTGGATTCTTCCAGGGGGTCCTTCGACCACCTCTCCGATGATAAAGGACTGAAAGACTCCTTCCTTCCTTAAGGCCTCCACAAGTCTTTGAGCCTTCTCAGAAGGAAGAGAAATAAGCAGCCCCCCCGAGGTTTGAGGATCATAGAAGAGATCGACGAGAACTTCCGGAACCCTGGGACCCACCTCCACATGACAGGAGAAGTATTTTCGATTTGAATAGGCTCCTCCCGGTATCAACCCGTTTTTTGCATATTCCAGGGCTTCCGGAAAGATCGGGACATTTTGGGATTGGATGACCATCTGAATCTGACTTGCCTTTGCCATTTCTAAGGCGTGGCCAATGAGACCAAAACCCGTGATATCGGTACAGGCATGGGCCTCGTAGACCTTCATCAACTCTGATGCCTTTCGATTTAAGGTGATCATGCCTTCTACCATTTTATGAACCGCTTCCATAGAGGCCATTTCTGCTTTGAGAGCCGTTGCAATAATCCCAGTCCCAAGAGGTTTCGTCAGAACGAGTTGATCCCCCACTTTTGCCCCGGCATTGGTCAGGTATTGACGAGGGTTTACGATTCCCGTAACTGCCAATCCATATTTAATCTCTTTGTCTTCGATCGAATGGCCTCCAACCAAAGCGACCTGAGCCTCTTGCATTTTCGAAAGGCCACCTCGAAGGATTTCATTTAGTATGGTCGAAGGAAGCGTATGGATGGGGAAGGCCACCAAATTCATGGCAGTCAAAGGAGTCCCACCCATCGCATACACATCACTCAGGGCGTTGGCAGCTGCTATTTGGCCAAAGGTAAAAGGGTCATCTACGATAGGGGTAAAGAAGTCGACAGTCTGGACGAGAGCGATCTCATCGGTGAGTTGATAGATCCCAGCGTCGTCAGAAGTTTCAATTCCGACCAATACCCTGGGATCTTTTTGAATAGGTAATTCTTTTAAGATTTGATCCAGATCCTCTGGACCAACCTTAGAAGCTCACCCTGCCTTCTGGACGGTTGCTGTTAACCGAATCTCGTCCATTCTTCTCTCCATCTATTAAATAAACTATCTTTTTTAAGATACCTTATAAACCCTTTTAGAGTCAAATCGATTTTTCCAATAGGTCCTCCATTTTCTTTAAAAAAATCTCAATGGGTGAAAATCGAGTCGGAACCTTCCCTCAATTGAGTGGGGGGTACAAAGGGAGTGAATATTAGGTTGCTTATTGAGTAAAAAAAAGGTATAAATTTTAAAGCTGTTTTTAAAGGTGGGTCGAAACAAAGGCTTTCCGAATAAGAATAGAGGAGGTGGGGTATGTATAAAAAGATTTTAGTCCCTTTGGATGGTTCCGAGTTGGCCAAAAAAGGATTGGAGGAGGCAGAAAAATTAGCCAAATTTTTTGAATCCGAGATCATCCTATTTCAAGTTGTTCCATTTCTCCCCATTTATGGCTCCCCGGAATTGGTTACCCCTCTCATCGTCGATGAGAAACAGAAGGAATTTGCAGAGAGATATCTTGCCGATCTCGCCGAAGAGCTTAAAAAGAAAGGCCTTCAAGCCAAATATATGGTAAAGACTGGCCAACAGGTAGCTGTAGAGATCATTGACTATGCTAAGGAGAGTGGTGTGGATTTAATCGTCATGTGCACCCATGGCCGATCAGGAATCACGAGATGGGTATTGGGAAGTGTCGCCCTGAAGGTTTTGACACGAGCGGAGACGCCCATCCTTCTTCTCCGTTCGAAGTCCTAACTCCTTGTTTACCCCATGAACATTATTCTCATAGGACTCTATATTACTTGCGAAATCGTGGCCAATGTGACGGCCTCCAAACCTGTTCAGATCGGGAAATTTATTGTTCCAGCAGCCATTTTTATTTATACCCTCACCTTTACCCTTATTGATTTGATTAATGAATCCTTAGGGAAAAAGGGAGCCCAGAAGGTCGTCTTAACTGCTTTTATTGCTAATCTTCTCCTTGCCCTCTATACCCAATTGGCCATCATTCTTCCTCCGGCCCCTTTCTATTCAGGACAAGAAGCCTTTGCCTCGGTGTTGGGCAGTACGCCAAGGATCGTCTTTGCCAGCCTGACTGCCTATCTCATTAGTTCCCTCATCGATACGGAGATCTTTGCCTTCTGGAAAACCTATATCCGGGGTCCAAAATGGTTGAGAGTGCTGACGAGTAATACCATTTCCACAGGGGTAGATAGTGTCGTCTTCATCACCCTTGCCTTTTACGGGGTGATGCCCATTGGGGCACTGATCAAGGGCCAATACGGAGTAAAGATGGCGATCACATTTGGAAGCCTTCCCTTAATCTATCTGGTGAAGAGGCAAAAAGGGGAGACCCCTCCATGAAACGAGAACATATCTTTCTTCTCTTCACCCTACTGTTGACCCTCCTCTCTTTTTATCTTCTCTATCGGATCCTTTTGCCCTTTTTAGTCCCTCTTCTCTGGGCCGTTCTTTTAGCCACCCTTTTCTTTCCTCTCACTCAAGAGCTCCATCGAATCTTAAAGAAGAAGAAAGTCCTCTCTTCAGCCATCATGACGCTTTTGGTCGTTCTGGTCATTGTCTTGCCTGCAGGATACCTTATGGTCTCTCTGACCCACGAAGTGATCGATTTCTATCATTGGTTAGAGGGGATGATCCAAGCGGGTAATCTCCAGAATCTTCTCCATAGGATCGGACAATGGGGTATAGTACAGTGGCTCCTTGAAAGATTGAGCCCCTATATCGATTTTAGACGAGTTGATTTTATGAATCTTTTTTTAAAAAACGTTCAGCAGATCGGGACGTTCCTATTGAATCAAACGTCAACCCTTCTCAAAGGGATCTCTTCGTTTGTGATCGGATTCTTCTTTACCCTCCTCTCCCTCTATTACCTCTTTAAGGATGGAGATCAATTGTGGTTGAAACTGAAGGAGATGATTCCTCTCCCTTCCAAGGAGAGAGACCTCATCATCCGAAGGTTCAAAGAAATGGTCTATGCTGCCATTTTTGGGGGGTTATGCATCGCCTTGATTCAAGGGATATTAGGAGGATTGTCCTTTTGGGTTCTGGGGCTTCCCTCCCCCATCTTCTGGGGAACGGCGATGGCTTTTCTCTCCTTCATCCCGATCGGAGGAACAGCGCTGATCTGGGGTCCCGCGGCTCTTTTTCTTCTCTTTCAAGGAACCTTTTTAAAAGGATTGACTCTTTTAGGATTAGGGATTTTCATCATCGGGATGGTGGACAATTTTCTCAGGCCTTATTTTATTAGTGCGAAGACGAATATTCATCCCCTTCTCCTTTTCTTTGCTATTCTTGGAGGAATCCATGCCTTCGGGATGATCGGGCTGGTCGTGGGGCCCTTGATTGTCACCCTTTTTCTTACATTGGTTGAGATTTATATTCAGGGGACAAAGACTCGAAAAAATTTGGAGTAGAAAATTTAGAGGATAACTCCTTCAGGGCACAGGGGCTTCCACAATCTCTACCTTAAATTCCTTGGCTTGAGGGGGGATGTCTTTAAAGACCACCATAAAGGGAGCCGATTGCCCAGCAGGAAGTAACCTCTCTTTTGGGCTTTTAGGATGGATGCTCATATCTCCTTCAAAGAATTCGGAGGGTAGAACCTTCCACTCTTCTCGAGAAAGAGCACGCCCGCAGAAGGTTTCCTTAGAGGCCACTTCTTTTTTCAATTGGTCAAAAATGACTACTTTTACTTTGACGTGTTTTCTGTCTTTGGAAGATTGATTTTCCACCTTCCCTTCGATCACAAAAAGAGAGAGATCTTTTACTTTCTCTTCATAACCATTGAGGTCTTTTAAGACCAGGTCTTTCTTCTCGATTCCCAGGATCTGATTCCAGAGTCCCGTGACCTTTCCTGTAAAATGGCTCAGATAAGGAGAAAATCTACCTCCTGATTCGAATTCTGACCAGAGATAGAAGAGTCCAAATACGAACAATGCGATAATAATGACAAGCCCTGAAAAACGAAAGGAACTCCTTTTTTCTCTTAACACTCTTCTCTTAGGCTCCATCCTCTCCAACGGTGGGATAGGTTTCGGCTCAAATTCCTTTTCCATAACGGCTTCTTTAGTCGAAATCTCCTCTCTTTTTTTCGCAGAAGGTGGTTCTTCAAAAGGGAATCTCTCTTCCTCTTCTTCAAATCCCTTTACTTCCTCCTCCCTTTCAGGTGGGGAAACCTCCATCCCTTTCTCTTCCGGGGAGATCAATTCTTTGTGATATTTGGCAAAGGATTCGAACTGCTCGGTCACCTCTTCTTTCGTCTCCGGAGGCGGAACGACATAGAAGACATGGTGGCACCTCGAACAACGAACTTTTGATCCTTTCGGAGAGATTCTCGAATCATCGAGTCGATACTTTGTCAAACAGGATGCACAGGTAATAATCATAAAAGAACCCCTTTTTATTTTTAACCCATTATGATGAAAGGGAGAAAAAAAATCAAGCATAAAAATATATTTTGCCTAATCCCTCACTCAGAAGTGGGGAATAAGCCCGAGAGGGGGATTGGAGAAACCCATGGTGCGGCTACCTTAAATGGTCTATAGAAATCGTTTACTTTGGCTTGTTTTAATCAGAAACCCATTTCTACGATGGATCGATTCGTATTCCTTAAACATATAAATTGATCCGCCTTCTATGGGTTTCGGAAATACTCCTGTCGGGCTTAAATTTATTTCCACCCTTCAGTGAGGGATTACTATTTTGCATAATCCATCACTGAAGGATGTGAATATCTATGGGCCCGACAAAAGGATTATGTTTTGTGGAGGATGGTAATAAAAAAGTGAAATGAGAGGGAGGCGGGGTGCCAGTTTTCCCAAACCGGCACCCATTTAAGGTATGAAGATGAGATTATCTTCCCAAGCGTTTTTTAAACTCTTCTTTTAGCATCGGAACCACAGTGAAAAGATCTCCAACGATTCCATAGGTGGCAATTTTGAAGATGGGGGCTTCTGGGTCTTTATTGATGGCTACAATAACCTCGGAAGTCTTCATTCCGGCCTGATGCTGAATGGAACCTGAAATCCCGCAAGCAATATAGATCTTAGGCCGGACGGTTCTTCCTGTCTGGCCCACCTGATGTTCATAGGAGATCCATCCAGAGTCCACAGCCGCACGAGATGCCCCAACGGCTGCCCCTAATACCTCGGCAAGTTCCCGGATGGGCTTAAACCCTTCAGGGCCTCCAACCCCTCTTCCTCCCGAAACGATGATCTCTGCATCTGCGAGATTGACCGTCTCAGTCCCTTTGATGAATTCTAACACTTTTGTTCGAACCTGTTCTTCGGTCATCTGAAGCGGTTCTCGGATTATCTCCCCTTTTCTTGAATCGTCCCTCTCTGGCATGGGAAAAACCTTCGATCTCACCGTAGCCATCTGGGGTCGATAGTTGGGGTAGTCGAGGATGGTTGCCATTATATTTCCCCCAAAAGCGGGCCGGGTCTGCCGGAGGTACTTTGTTTCAGGATCAATATCCAAACCCGTGCAATCTGCAGTCAATCCAACCTCCAGGGTCGTTGCCACCGTTCCTGCAAAGTCTCTCCCCTGAGTCGTAGCTCCAAAGAGAACGATTTCAGGTTTATATTTCCGGATAAGATCGACCGCTGCCTTAGCATAGGGATCGGTCCGGTAGATCTTAAACAAGGGGCTCTCAACCAGATAGACCTTTTCGGCTCCGTAGGCAATAGCCTCCTTGGCAAAGGGCTCTGCGACTTCTGGGTCCGCAAAAAGCATTCCACAGAGTTTACATCCTAAGGCATTGGCCAATTTTCTTCCTTCTCCAAGAAGCTCAAAAGAAACGCCTGAAACCTTTCCAAATTCATGTTCAATAAAGACCCAAACATCCTTATAGGCCGAGGGCTCAATGGTGACCGCCTTCTCTTCCTTCTCTAAGGTGATGGCATTGACCGGGCACACATCTACACAAGCGCCGCAAAAGGTACATTTTTCATCTACGACAGCGATTCCTTCCTTCATGCTCAAGGCCCCAAAAGGGCAAGCAGGAATGCAGGATTCACAGCCTGTACAGATATCCTTATCAATGATTAATCTGGCCATTCGTTCTCCTCCTCATCCATCAAGATCGGTTTATTTAATAAACTTTGTTTCCATCAATTTGGTGACCAGCAGAGGAACCACTTCACTGAGTTCTCCCTTTAAGATTTCTCCTCCTCCTCCTCTTGGTTCAGGAGAAAAGACCTTGACCACCCAGGTGGGTGATCCTTTTAGACCGATTCGATTTTCATCCGCATTGATGTCCTTAGCCGTAAGGGTTGGGATTTGAGCCTTGGCTGCTTTTTTAATCCCAATGAGGGAGGGGAGTCTGGGTTCATTGATATCCTTGACCACCGTGATCAACGCCGGAAGCGGAGCTTCCACGACCTCTCTTCCATACTCGAGGAGCCTCTCCACAACGATCTTCTTCTTTTCAAGATTGATTTCCCGAATCTTTGAGACATAGGTCAGCTGAGGAATTCCCAATCGAGTGGCCACACCAGGACCGACCTGAGCGGTATCTCCATCAATCGCCTGCTTTCCACAGATGACCAGATCGGCTCCCCCGATGTATTCGATCGTCTTGGAAAGGGCATAAGCTGTAGCCAGGGTGTCCGACCCGGCAAAGGCCTCATCCGAAACGAGATAGACTTTGTCTGCCCCTACGGCCAAAGCATTTCTCAGGACCTCGATCGCCTGAGGAGGTCCCATGGTGATGACATGGACCTCTCCTCCTAATTTCTCTTTGATTCGGAGGGCCTCTTCAATGGCATACTCATCGAAGGGATTGCAAATACTTGCCACCCCTTCTCGAATCAGAGTGTTTGTTTTAGGGTCGATCTTGACATCCGTAGTATCTGGGACTTGTTTAACGCATACGACGATCTTCACGGTTTTCTCCTCCTTTATCTTCCTTTAAAATTAGGTTTCCTCTTTTCAACGAAAGCGCTCATCCCTTCCTTCTGGTCTTCACTGGCAAACCCAATCCCGAAGGCATAGGATTCAAGCGCACAGGCCTCGGTTAAATCCATATTGAACCCCGCATCAATGACCATCTTGGCTAATCTTATTCCAATCGCTCCGTTGGCCGCAATCTGAGAGGCTACCTTTTTGGTCTCTTCCATCAGGGTGGCTTGAGGAACAACGCGATTGACAATGCCCATCTGATAGGCCTCCTGAGCGGTGATCATCTTTCCTGTGAAGATTAGCTCCTTGGCCTTCCCTTTTCCGATCAGGCGAGGCAGTCTCTGGGTTCCTCCAAACCCAGGAAAGATCCCAAGGGTCACCTCAGGGAGTCCAAACTTTGCATTCTCCGAGGCGTAAATAAAATCACAGGCCAGGGCAATCTCCGTCCCTCCTCCCAGGGCAAATCCATTAACTGCGGCGATGACCACCCGGTCCAGATCCTGAATCATCTTTAACGTATGATGGCCGAGTTTTGAAAAATTAAGCGCCTCAATCGAATTCATATCCTTCATCTCTAAGATATCGGCTCCTGCCACAAAGGCCTTCTCTCCAGCCCCGGTAAGGATAAGAACCCTTACCTCTGGATGATCTTTTATTTCTTGGATTCCTAATTGAATTTCATTCAAGGTCTCTCGATTCAGTGCGTTGAGGGCCTTGGGTCGGTTAATCGTGAGAATTCCGATCTCCCCTTCAAAAGATAAGAGAATGTTTTTAAATTCCATCGCTCCTCCTTTTTGTCTCTTTGGTCACTCACATTTTTCTATGATCATAGCCATGCCCTGCCCCCCTCCGATACAGAGAGTGGCCAGTCCCAGATTTACCCCTCTTCTTCTCATCTCATAGAGAAGAGAGACGATTAACCTTGCGCCCGTACATCCAATGGGATGGCCTAAAGAGATCCCACTTCCATTCACATTGGTTTTGTCAAGATCGAATCGAAGCTCCCGAATACAGGCAATCGCCTGGGAAGCAAAGGCCTCATTGAGTTCGACGAGGCCGATCTCTTTAAGGGTCAGACCGGTTTTCTTGAAGATTTTCCTTACCGCAGGGATAGGGCCCAAGCCCATATAAGCAGGATCGACTCCTCCTGAGGAGAAGGCTTTGATTTTTCCCAGGGGTTTGAGCCCCAGAGCCTCTGCTTTTTCCTTTGACATCAGAAGGACGGCTGCCGCTGCATCGTTAATCCCGGAGGCATTTCCAGCGGTCACGGTACCTCCTTCCTTAAACACCGGAGGAAGTTTAGCCATCTTTTCTAAACTCGTATCCATGGGTCTTTCATCCACTTCGAATCGGAGAGGCTCTCCTTTCTTCTGAGGCACTTTCACAGGAACAATCTCTTCTTTAAAGATTCCATTTTGAATGGCACTTCTTGCCCTTTGATGGCTGAGAAGCCCTATCTCATCCTGCTCTTTTCTTGAAATGCCATACGTCTCAGCAATATTTTCCGCCGTGACTCCCATATGATATCCATAAAAGATTTCGAAGAGACCATCGAAGACCATCAAGTCGACCATCTCCTGATTGAACATCCTTGCTCCCCATCGACCCATGGGAAAGGCATAAGGAGCCTGACTCATATTCTCCATCCCCCCAGCGATAATCACCTCTGCCTCTCCCGTTTGAATCGCCTGAGCTCCTAAGGCAATGGCTTTCATTCCAGAGGCACAGACCTTATTCACGGTAAAGGCATTGGTCTCCTTTGGGACTCCTCCATAAATCATAGCCTGCCGGGCAGGATTCTGGCCCTGACCCGCTTGAAGGACATTGCCCATGATCACCTCATCTACTTCCACTTGTTGAAGAGGATCTTCCCATTGATAATATTTTTTTTCTAAATCCGTCATGCCTTTTCCTCGATAAATCTCAGGAGCCACTTCTAAGTATTCCTTCTTGGGCACGGGTTTAAGGCCTACTCTTCGCAATACTTCTCGAATGACCGTAGCCCCTAACTTTGCCGCTGAGATGTCTTTTAATGACCCTCCAAAGGCACCGATCGCTGTCCTGCACGCACTGACTATGACCACTTCTCTCATCGCTCTCTCCTAAATTAAAGATATTTTTCACAAGTTTTTAGCCCAAAACCTTATATTTGTCAACCCTTTTTTGAATTTTATATAATCTCTGAATTCTTAATAGATTTCGATAGATTAGCCGCTATTAGAATAGTCTTCTTCAGGCTTATGGGCTTGGCTAACCCCTTAGCACTGATCATCTTCGGTTAGGGAAGGGGGAATGGTAGGCGGTCTGGACATCCCAAATCCTGGGGAAAAGATTAGAGTTTAATTTCGATAATCGATTTTTCTTTTAAGCCCTTGAGATACTGTTTGAGGGCCTTCTCCATTTCTTGGTTCAAGTAATCCGTTTTCACCTTCTCTTTCACTTCTTCAAAGGGGAGAGGATCCCCCCCTTTCCGCTCGATCATCTTGAAAAGATGAAAACCCATCTCGGTTCGGATGATCGGACTGACCTCCCCCACCTCCAGTTTCAAGATTTCCTTTTCCAGGGCTGGAAGGAGTTCCCCTCTTTTAAAGAATCCCATGTCTCCCCGATCCTTGGCAGAACCATCATCTGAATAAAGAAGGGCCATCTGTCCAAAATCCTCTCCTTTTTTAATCCTTTCCGAGACCTCTTCACATTTTTTTCGAATCCTTCCAACCGCCTCCGGAGAAGCATCCCTTGGGACATAAAAAAGAATATGGCCCGGGCGAAACATTTCTTCCGTGCGATAGCGATCAAGATTCTTTTGATAGAACTCCCTCAATTCCTTCTCCCCTTTTGGGGGGTCGACCTTGATGGCCCAGCTCACCACCTTTGTCCGCAGAATCTGTTTCTCGATCTCCTTTCGATATCGCTCAAAGGTGAGACCATCATTGGCCAAAGCCTTTTCAAGATCTTCTTGGCTTGCCCGGTGCTGACGTTTGATATCCTCAATGACGGCGTCTATTTCTTTACCGGTCACCTTCAATCCAGCCTTTTTTGCCTCTTGATCGATTAATCTCTCTTCAATAAGGACGTCGAGGACCTTTCGAATGACCTCATTGCTCATTCTCTTTTTCTCGATACGATCCTCGGTCTGGATTTTTTCCAAAAGGGGACGAGCCCTCATCTCCACCTCAGAGAGGGTGATAATCTCCTCGTTGACGATCGCCGCGATTCGGTCCACCACGGCTAAGCTATGAGGAACCCCAAGGAAAATGAAGAGAATCCATCCTCCCCAAAGAAAAAGTCCTGTCAGGATTTTAACCAGGCACGGTCGACCCTGATCTTTGCCTTCTTTTTGAGATCGTTGAACCACTGCTGAAATGCCTCCTCCCCTTTCTTCTTCTCCAGTTCTTTAAAGATCGCCGATTTAGCCTCCTCAAAGGAGATCTCCCGGGCTTCCATCTTCTCCTCTAATTTAAAGATATGATACCCATAAGGACTCTTGATCACCTCGCTAATTTCTCCCAGCTCCATTGAAAACGCTCGATTGAATTCCGAGGGTTTCTCCCCCTCACTGAAATAACCCAAATCTCCCCCGCGCACTTTTTCGGGACCGAGGGATTTTGACATGGCCAATTTCTCAAAACTTTCCCCTTTCTTCAGTCGTTTTAGAATCTGAAGGGCCTCCTCTCCATCTGAGACGACAATCTGACGAACTCTTACTTTACGAGGGATCTGAAATAAGGATCGATGAGTCTCGTAATATTTTCGGGCCTCTGCTTCCTCGATCTTTCCGTGGAAACGCTGAGCATGGCGAATCATCTTCTCTGCGAGAAGCTTTTCTTCCAGACTCCTCTTCCAATCCTCTAAAGGGATTCCCTTGAGGGTTAATTTTTCTCCAAATCCCTCTCCTGGATAATCCTTTTGAATTTCAGAAAGGGTTCTATTCAACTCCTCTGGAGAGATTTTGATTCCTATCCGCCTGGCCTCCTGGGTCAGCAGTTTCCGATCTATCATCTGTTCCAGACAGACTTTTCTTAACTCTTTAAGGGCTACGGTCTTTCCCTCTCCCCCCTGCTCAAATAAGAGTTCCCTCATCTCCCTCTCGAACTCCTCCACTGTAATCCTCTCCTCGTTGATCACCGCCACGACCCGATCCGGGAGTTTTGCCTCTCTTGGATTGCAATTTAAGGAGAAAAAGAGAAAGGGAACCAGGATGAGATAAGGGAGAAGGGTTTTCATTTCTTTTCTTCTTTAGGCTTAGCTTCCCTTTTGATCTCCTCATTCCAAAGCGTTTCGTTGATCAGAATGGTCGACCTCGATTTTGCCTCTCGAATATAGTTCAACCGAGCCTCCTGTTTCTTCTTGGGTTGAAGAAAGAAGCGAATCTTCTCTTTCACCTTGTCCAAAGGTTGCAAAGCCGTTCCCCGCATATCTTCGAGTCGAATAATATGATATCCGTAAGGAGAGCGAACCACCTCGCTCACTTCTCCTCTCTTTCGAAGGGAGAAGGCAGCCTCTTCAAATTGAGCAAAAGAGGGGGCCAGTTGACCCCTCTGAATGTATCCCAGGTTTCCTCCATCCTCTCGAGTTCGATCGATATTATAAATGGAAGCCAATTTTTCAAAGCTCTCCCCATTGGAGAGTCGAGCCAGGACCTCCTTGAGGACAGGTTCAGAATTGACTACGATGTGTCGAATTTTTATCTCCTGGGGTTCGGTAAAGAGGGTTTGATTTTCTCGATAATAGGTCTTAATTTCCTCCTCGGTCACCTCCTCCTTTCCTTTTAGGACCTCCTCGAACAAGGCTTCAATCAAAAGGGCCCTTCGAAACTCTTCCACCTTGGTCTGAATCTCTCGATCCTTCTCCAATCCTCTCTTTTTTGCCTCCTGATAGAGGACTTCCCGGGCAATAATATAGTTTTCAAGAAAGTCTCTCATCCCTTTTTCATCCAATAGACGCATCTTTCCTTCCAAGGGTTGCTTCTCCATCAATTGACGGAACTCTTCAATGGAGATGGAGACCTCGTTGATTCTGACCAGCTCCTTATTTCCTAAGGCCTTAGGCTCCCTTTTTTCGCATCCCAGAGGAAGGACCAGGAAAAAGCAAGTAAATAAAAGGAAGAGAGTCCTTTTCATCATCCCCATTCTCCTGAGAGGAGAACTCCATAGATACTACCAAACTTATCACATTAAGCCAGGGCTTGCAATAACCTTTTGGTGCTTCCAAAAGGGTCTCTTCTCATTTCGGGGTTTCTGGGAAGAATCAATTTTGAATCAGGGGTGAGTCGACACTTCTCCCCTCCTCTCTGAATCCACTCCAGAATCTTTTGAGGAGAGACTCGTGTGGATTCATGGAAGGTCAGAATGATCTGCTCCGGTGTCTCTTCTAATTTTTTTACAGCCAACTTCATCAGTAAGATCTTTATCTTGATGATTTCGAGGAGATGAAGGACTTCCTCTGGAATCCTTCCGAAACGATCTCTCAACTCTACTCCAATCTCATCGACTTCTTCCTCTGACCGGCAGAGGGAAAGCCTTCGATAGAGACTCAATCGCTCGGAGGGATCCTCCACATAGGTTTCCGGTATAAAGGCAGGGACACGGAGGTGAATTTCTGGAGTGATCGCCTCTACGACTTCCTCTCCCCTCAATTCCCTCACCGCCTTTTCGATCAACTCCATGTAGAGTTCTAATCCCACTGCAGCGATATGGCCCGATTGAGAACGTCCCAATAGATTTCCAGCCCCCCGGATCTCTAAATCTTGGAGGGCTAAACGAAATCCGGATCCAAGTTCGCTCATCTCTTGAATGGCTCTTAGCCTTCGTGTAGCCTCACGAGAGAGAGAGAATCCTGAAGGAATGAGAAGATAGGCATAGGCCTGATGGCTTCCTCTCCCCACACGACCTCGAAGCTGATAGAGGTCTGCCAAACCAAACTGTTCCGCATGATTAATCAAAATGGTATTGGCCGTTGGAATATCCAAACCTGATTCAATGATGCTGGTGCAGACTAAAAGGTTATACTCTCCCTGCACAAATTGAAACATGACCTTTTCTAATTCTCTTTCATTCATCTGCCCATGGGCCACGGCGAGCCGGGCCTGCGGTACGAGCTGCTTGAGATGGTGAGCAATGGAGTAAATGTTTTGCACCCGGTGGTGGACAAAGAAGGCCTGTCCATTCCGGGCAAATTCCCTCTCTAAAGCCTCCCGAACGACCTCATCATCGTAGCGAACCACAAAGGTTTGAATAGAGAGCCGGTGCTCTGGAGGAGTCTGGATGAGGGTAAGATCGCGGATTCCGGAGAGGCCCATCTGAAGGGTTCGCGGGATAGGGGTGGCGGTGAGGGTAAGGGTATCCACGAGTCTCTTCATTTCTCTTAATCGCTCTTTCTGGATGACTCCAAATCGATGTTCCTCATCGATGATCAGAAGGCCTAAATCCCTAAAGACCACGTCCTTTTGCAACATCCGGTGGGTCCCGATGAGGATATCGATCCTTCCTTCCCTTAATCGTTTTAAGATCTCCTTCTGTTCTGCTCGCTTCTTGAATCGGCTCAAAGTCTCTATGACCACGGGATAATTTTTGAATCGATGAGAGAAGGTATGGTAATGTTGCTGGGCCAATACCGTGGTAGGGACCAAGAGAGCAACCTGTTTTCCATCCATCACGGCTCGATAGGCAGCTCGAATCGCCACCTCTGTCTTTCCAAATCCCACATCTCCACAGATGAGGCGATCCATGGGTTTGGGACGACTCATGTCCTCCATGACCTCCTGGATCGCCTTCCATTGATCAGGTGTCTCTTCGTATTCAAAGGTCGCCTCAAACTCCCTATAAGACTGATCGGGAGGAGAAAAACTCGTTCCCTTGAAGGCCTCTCGTTCAGCATAGAGATCGAGAAGTTCTTTTACCATCTCCTCGGCAGCCTTCTTCGCTCTCTTCTTCGCCCTCTCCCAGGAATGGTTCCCTAATCGATCCAATCTGGGTGCTCTCCCCTCTCCACCAATATAGCGTTGAACGAGATTGAGTCGATCTACAGGAACATAGAGTTTATCTCCTTCTTGGTATTCAAGGAGGAGAAAATCGTTGGAGATCCCTCCAATGGAAAGACGTGTAAGACCCCGATAGATGCCTATCCCATAATCGGTATGGACCACGTAATCATTTTCTTGGAGTTCCCTATAGGAGGAAAGAAGGGCCCCTTTTTCCCTTGACCCCCTCTCCTTTCCCTTTTCCTCCCGAAACTTCCTCCTCTCCCCAAAGATCTCCTCTTCGGTAAGGATCATCCATCTCTCGGTAGGGTTTCGAAAGCCTATTGAAAGGGGACCGACCAGTAATATCCATTCTTTTCCCTCTTGCTTGAGAGACGTTTGGAAATCCCTTTCGGTTTCCAGAAAGCAGTCTATCTCGTAAGAAGTGAGAAGCTCTTTCATCCTTTGGGCCTGAAGGGGATGATGGGAGACCATGAAGATTCTCAATCCTTCTTGCCTCCATTTCCGAAGAAAGGTGGAGAGAACAGACAGGGGAGATCCTTCATGAGGAGGATTCTCCCTGGAGAGAACGGCCTTCAACTCCATTCTGAAATCTTCATTGCTTTCTATTTCAAAGGTGAAGACCTCGTCACACTGGGGTGGGGCAATGGGACCTTCTTGCAGAAAGAAAATCTTTAATCTTTGGGTATAAAGAAGGAATTCCTCAGGAGCGAGGTACTGGGTTTCAGGAGAAAGCACAGGAGTCCCTCTCCGAATCGCCTTTTCGTAATGGGTCAAAACAAGTCGATGGAAGGACTCTATTTCCCTATCCACCTCTTCTTTTTCCACAATAAAAAGTCCATCTTCTTGGTTCCAATAATCCAACAGGGAGACCATGGGGAAGTCGGAGGGATTTTTTGACATATCATTAGCTGGAAGGAGAAGGACTTCTCTTTCTTCATTCGCAGGGATAGAGCGCTGGGTTTGGCAATCAAATCTTCTCAAGGAGACCAGATAGTCTCCTTCAAATTCGAGTCTCAGTGGATTTTCTTCATTGGTAGGAAAGAGGTCAATCATAGCGCCCCGGACACTGAAATCTCCTCGCTCTTCGACGACCTTCGTCTCAACAAATCCTCCCTCCCTGAGGAAAGAGACCAATCGTTCACGATCCACCTCTTCTCCTCGGCGAAGAGGAAGGATGGATTCCTTGAGTTGGACAGGAGAGATCACCTTCTGAAGAATGGCTTTGGCGGTGGTAACGATCGTGACCTCTTGGTCTTGAAGGAGGGCAAAGAGGCATTTCATCCTTTCTTTTAAGGTCTCTGGATGGGGTGGAATCTCATCATAGGGAAGAGTCTCATAGGGTGGGAAAAAGAGAATCTCCTTTACCCCCTCTGGATAGAAAAATTGGAGGTCTCCAAGAAATAACTCTGCCTCCCGGGTTCGAGGGAAGAGGACTAAGAGAGATCCCTTTCGTTCCCTCTTCCAACAGGAGAGAAAATAGGCTGAAGAGGAACCTTTGAGACCGCTCAATCCAATTCGTCTCCATTCCTTTTTGGATGGAGAGTCTATCAACGAGAAAAGAGGGTCAAATACCCTTTTTGTGACCATACCCACTTCATTTTTCAATTAAAGCAATATGGGTGTCAAGATCGAAGCAGTCGTGATCGATAGAACCGTATCCATTTCAGGGAGAGGGGATAGGCGAGCAAAGCAAAAAAGGTAGATAAAAGGAGGGAACCCACGTGGAAGGATAAAAATAGGCCTTTTTGAGAGGAGATTCCTCTCCAAAAATCCATATTAAAAAAACCCTTCTCCATTCCTAAACGGAAAATCTCTTTGATAGTAGAATAGTCAAACTGATAGCCGATGACCTTCATCCCTAACCAGGTGGCGAAGGTGTAATAAGGAAGGAGCCCCCATGGGGTATTGGTCCAAACTCCCAGGAGAAGGGCCACCCGATTTAATCCGAAAAGAAAGGCAATCGCCATTCCACCAAGGGTATGAAATCCCAAAAAGGGAGAGAATCCCAGAAAGATTCCGATCGAAAAAGCCAGTGCGGTTCGTTCGGGTGTATCTTCAATATGGAGAAGTTTCTTAATCGATTCTTTTAGACGGATCATCTTTTAAAAATTGGCCATGGCTTTTCTAATTTTCTCACTCAATCTTCCTTTTAGGAGGTCTCCGATCTTGGCTTTCATCTTTGAGACAAACCCTCTGTAGTTTTCTCTCCCTTCCAGTACCTGGAGATAGAAATGGGCCAGCTCAGGATAACTCTTTAAGGCTTCATAGGCCAGTTTGGTGAAGCGAAAAACAAAGCGGGAGAAAGGAAGGGCCCATTTTAAATTTTCAGAGATATGAAGATGAATCGATTCTTGATATAATTCAGAGGGCGGGAGACCTTTTTCTATGGATTGACAGATGGCTTGGACAGCCAGCTGACCGCTCAGGATAGCATAATAGATCCCTTCTCCTTGGAGGGGATCCATCAAGTGGGCGGCATCCCCTACCAGGAGCATCCTTCTTTGCGAGACCTTTTGCCATTCATGATAAAAAGAGGGCAGGGGATGGCCCACCACCCTCTCCATCTTCCCTTCCGCAAGATAGGGGAGCCCCTTACGAAATGCCTCAAAACACTCCCGAAGATTTATCTTCCCATTCTCTCGAAACATCCCTCCCATTCCGACAGAGAGCCATTCTCTTTTTGGAAATACCCATCCATAACCATTTGGGACACCTCCGAAATCCAGATGAACGAGATGAAATTCTTTCTCTGGGAACCCTTTAGAGGCTTCCAAAGGAAATTCCCCCTCCATGGCCATCCCATTCCACTGAGGGTGACTTAAGGCAGGGGAGATAGTTCGAGCCACGAGGCTTTCTGCTCCATCCGCACCGATGAGGTATCGACAGAAGAAGGGTTTCCCTTTTTCGAGGTTCACCTCTACGCCATTCTCTTTTTCTAAGACACCGATGACCTTCTCTCGCTCGAGGAAATGGGACCCTTCCCTGAGGGCTTGATCTAAGAGGAATTGGTCAAATCGATCCCTCATCACCATGAAGGCAATGGGTGTTTTCGATTCGATGAAGAAGGGATGTTTAAAGCGATAGCTGAATTTTGCCCCATAAATGGTATTCTCAATGACCGAAGAAAGGTCAAATTTAAGAAGATGGTAGGTCTTGAGGGAAAGACATCCTCCACAGGCTTTATATCTCGGGAACTTTTCTTTCTCAATGAGAAGAGTCTTTAGGCCAGCCTGAGCAGAATATCGAGCGGCAGTGGAGCCCCCTGGGCCTGCTCCTATAATAATTACTTCATAGTCATACTTCATATCCTCCTCCATCCTGCCCCTATGAAACCATCTATAATTCCTCTTCAGGAAAAAACTCTATTCCTTTTTAGAAAACCTCACTTTTCCTCCCTCGATTCTTTCTGAAAGATATTCCGGTGTGGTCATAATCTTCATAGGATGCTTAGAGAGAAGGCCTTGGATCAAATGATGCTTACAGGTCGGACAATCGGTGAGCAGAAGGTCGGCCTTTACTTCTACTGCTTCATCGATCCTCTTTCGGGCTATCTCTCTTGAAAATTTTGGATAGAATCCCCGGATTCCTCCTCCTCCACCACAACAGAGAGATTCCCGATGATGATGTTCCATCTCAACCAGATGGCCACCGATCCTTTTTAATAGAGCTCTTGATTCATCAAACGACCCCATTCCTCTTCCTAAATGGCAGGGATCGTGATAGGTCAACACCCGCTCATCCCCTTCTAAGGCCTCAAAGGAGAAGTGACGATTGAGGTAAGCCATCAAGGTTTCGAAAATAAGTCCTGTCGGCTCCTTTTTATCCCACTCTAAAAAGGTTTTTAGACACGTGGGACAGAGGAATAGGACTTCCCTGGCCCCCTTCTCTTTGATTCTCTGAATGTTTTGCCGAATTCGGTCCGAATTAGGAAGGGAACCCGTTTCTTCCTTCACGGCCTCGCAACAGAGTTCATCGATCAAGGAATAATCCGTCCCTAAAGTTTTAAGAAGGCGAAGGGAGTTAAGCGTGGTTTCCTCCTCAATGGTCAAGCCCACACAACCGATGAAGACAGCGACAGAAGCCTTTTTTTGAGTCGAAGGAAGCAGAAGGCGTGGCATCTCCCCATAAGGAGTTCCGAACCGATCGATCGCCTTATGGAGTTCTCTTATTTCCTCAAGCTCTTCTGAAAGGAGTGGGTCTTCAAGACTCATTTTCCTCAATTCTTTAATCCTTTTGCCCGCGTCAATCCCTACTGGACAGACCTCGCCACAAAGCCCGCAGGTGGTGCAAAGGAAGAGACCCTCTTCAATCCCCTCTCTTTTTCCTCGAAGAAGGGAGGAGAGGGCCACTCCTCTTCCTCCCAGCATCCCCTCTGCTCCAAAAAAAGGCCCGACGGAATTATAAGTGGGGCAATCCAGTAAACAGTTCCCACATCCAATACAATAGAGAAGATCGGAAAAGCCTCTCTTGTTTTCCAGGATTTCTTTCCTTCCATTGTCCAAAAGGATGACAACCAGTTCCCGGGGATCATGCATCCCATAGAAAGGAATTTTTTCCACATCCGAAGACTTCGATCTCCCTCCTACGATATCAATAAATGAAGGGAAAAGGGATCCCGTAGCCAGATAGGTCTCCAGTTTCGCCATGAGCAGGGCATCTTGAAGGTCGGGATAAATCTTATCAATGGAGGCAAGGATAAGATGCTTCGTTCGGGATCGAACTCGTGTGATGTTGCCTTCGTTATGGACCATAAGAATAGCACCTTCTTTTGCAGCGATTCCATTGGCACCCGTAATTCCAATCCTTGCCCTCTGGAGATAGGATTCGATATCTTCTCTTACGGCTTGCATTAACCGTTCTGGGACAGGAGGAATCTCTTTCTTTAAATGACAGGAGAGCACCTCTGCGATCTCGTATCGGGTGAGATGGACAATCGGACCTGTGTAATGAGAGGACCGCCCCCCGATCAATTGATTGATTCGATCCCCGATGTCGGTCTCGATGACCTCAATTCCATGCCCCGTCAGAAAGGAAGTAAGGCCGATCTCTTTGGAGAGGTTTGATTTCGACTTCACGATCAATTTTTCCTCCCCTATCTCTTTTAAAAATATCTCACAGGCCTCTTGTCCATCCCTTGCCTGAAGGACTCGAAATTGATTTCCCTCAAGCCGGGCGATCGCTTTCTTTAGGAGATCCCAATCCCCAAGGGCCGAGGAACGAACCTTCTTCAGGATCTCTTTGGCCTTTTCAAACTCCTCGTAGAAAGGTAAGTTTTGCTTCTGACGAATTCGCGTTTCTCGAAAGGCTCGCCTCTGATTTTCCACTTCAGCCTTTTTGACCTTCTCCTTTAACTCCCTATATTGTTTCTGAATCAATCCCATTCCTTCTCTCCGTTTTTTTTCATTCAATTCTGCAATGTTTCAAAAAACAAAACAAGAATCGATAACCCATCTTAGAAAAATTATATTACATTGTAATCCCTCACCGAAGGGTGGAAATAAATTTAAGCCCGACAGGAGTATTTCCGAAACCCATAGAATGTGGATCAATTAATATGTTTAAGGGATACGAATCGATCCATCGTAGAAATGGATTTCTGGTTAAAACAAGCCAAAGTAAACGATTTCTATGGACCATTTAAGGTGGCCGCACCATGGGTTTCTCCAATACCCCTCTCGTGCTTATTCCCTACTTCTGAGTGAGGGAATTACATTCCATTTTACGATAGGATTTATTATCCATACAAGGTGAGGTATAATAGGCCATGATGCAAGAGAGGGTCTGTCTGATCAGTCTTGGATGTCCCAAAAATCTTGTGGATTCAGAGGTGATTTTAGGGCTCCTTTCAAAAGAAGGCTATTCGATCACCACCCAACCGGAAAGGGCCGAGATCCTTATTGTAAATACATGTTCCTTCATTCAAGAGGCTACCCAAGAGGCTATCGAAACGATCCTACAACTCATCCCCTATAAGAAGGAAGGCCGATGCCGTCTCCTTGTCGTTTCAGGATGTCTCCCGCAGCGCTATGGAAAAGTCTTAGAAAAGGAACTGCCGGAAGTCGATCTTTTTGTTGGGACGGGTGCTTTTCATAGGATTCCTCAGATTCTAAAAAAGGGGAGGTGGAAGAAAAGTTATCTTTCGGGGACCACGTTTCTCTATAATGATCGGACTCCCAGGATCCTTTCGACCCCTTCCCCGACCGCCTATCTAAAAATTGCAGAGGGTTGCTCGAGGTCATGTACCTTCTGTACGGTTCCAAAGATTCGAGGGCCTTATCGAAGCAGACGACTTCCTTCCATCCTCAGAGAAGCAGAAAGATTGGCCTCGCAAGGAGTTCAGGAGCTCATTCTCATTGCTCAGGATACAACGGCCTACGGGGAGGACAGGGGGGGTGAGGTTTCTCTTCAAAAGCTTTTGAAAGAACTTGTTCGAATCGATGGCCTCCGCTGGATTCGAATCCTTTATGGATATCCCCAACATGCCAACTTTCCAAACGAACTTCTCGAACTGATAGCAAAGGAGCATAAAATGTGCTCCTACCTTGATCTTCCCATTCAGCACATTGACGATGGGATTCTAAAACGAATGGGGAGGAGGACGAAGAGCCAAGAGATTCGAAATCTACTTAAAAGGATTCGGGCCTTCATCCCCCATATCACCTTGCGCACCTCTTTCATCGTTGGGTTTCCGGGTGAGAAGGATTCTCAATTTGAGTCTCTCATGGAATTCGTAAAGGAGACTCAATTCGACCACCTTGGGGTCTTCAAATATTCCCGAGAGGAAGGAACCCCTGCTTCCCGACTTCCCGACCAAGTTCCTGAAAAATTGAAAGAGGAGCGTTTTAAGGCTCTTATGGAAGTTCAAAGAGAGATCTCCCATGAGAAATACCGGAAAAGGATTGGGCAAAGGGTAAGGGTATTGGTTGAAGGAGAGGGGCTCCAAATTGGGACATTGAGAGGAAGACTCGAGAGCCAGGCGCCTGACATCGATGGGGTGGTCTTTTTAAAAGGGAGGGCCAAGCCTGGAGACTGGGTGGAAGCTCAAATCCTTGAGGCCCTTCCTTATGACCTGATCGGAGAAATCAAAAGAATCCTTCCTGATTAACATCCATCTCAGGCCTGAATTACCCCCAACGCCTGATGGGTTAATAAAGGTTTGTCATCCCTCTCGGACCCTTCCTCCAACTGATTGGAAGATTCCCAAAAGTTGTATTCCCTCGCTCAGAAGTGGGGAATAAGCCCGAGAGGGGTATTGGAGAAACCCCTGGTGCGGCTACCTTAAATGGTCCATAGACATCTTAACTTTCGTTTGGTTTAGTCAGAAATCCATTTCTACGATGGATCGATTCGTATTCCTTAAACATATAATATTGATCCGCATTCTATGGGTTTCGGAAATACTCCTGTCGGGCTTAAATTTATTTCCACCCTTAAGTTTAGATTTACCAAAAGTTTTTGATTGACTCTTGCAAAATAGAATTTCCTATGTTAACAAAATTAAGTTTATTTATAAAATTAGGAGGTTCTATGAAAGAGAAACGGAGGGGTCCATGTTCAATGTGACGATGAAGGAACTCCTTGAAGCAGGAGTACATTTTGGCCACGAGAAGAAACGATGGGACCCCAAAATGAAGCCTTATATCTTTGGAGCAAGAAATGGGATTTATATCATTGATCTCCAAAAGACCTTACAACTCTTTAAGGAGGCCTACCAATTTATAAGGGATGTGGCTGCCAAAGGAGAGTATATCCTGTTTGTGGGGACAAAAAAACAGGCCCAGGAGACGATCTGCGAACAGGCCACCCGTTGCGGGATGTTCTATGTGAACCATCGATGGTTAGGAGGGATGTTGACCAATTTCCAAACCATCAAACGCTCGATTGACCGTCTTAATAAACTGGAGGCCATGAAGAAGGAGGAAATCTATAACCTTCTTCTGGAGAAAGAAAGGATGCGATTAGAGAAATCCCTTGGGGGGATCAAAAATATGGATCGACTCCCCGGGGCTATTTTTGTTGTGGACCCTAAGAAGGAAAGGATCGCTGTCAAAGAGGCAAGAAAGGTAGGAATTCCCTCTGTGGGGATTGTGGACACCAATTGTAATCCAGAGGATGTGGATTTTGTGATTCCTGGAAATGACGATGCGATTCGAGCCATCCAGCTCTTTTCCTCAAAGATTGCTGATGCTGTGATCGAGGGAAGGCAGCTTTATGAAAAACAGCTACAGTTAGAAGGTGCCTTGGAGGCAAAAGAGTCACCTCCTCCACCAGAACCCGCTGTCGAGATGGAAGGGGTTGAAGGGGAAACGGAAGGGGAAGAAGAGATGATCGAGGAAGAGGAGGAATAGGAATTTATGGACATCTCAATGGAATTGATCAAGGAGTTGAGACAGAGGACAGGGGCAGGAGTCGTTGATTGTAAGACGGCCCTTCAAGAAAGCAAAGGGAATATCGAAGCCGCCATCGATTATTTGAGACGGAAAGGTCTGGCCACTGCTGCGAAGAAGGCAGGAAGAAGGGCCACGGAAGGTCTGATCGGATCCTATATTCATGCAGGGGGAAAGATGGGGGTCCTGGTGGAGATTAATTGTGAGACCGATTTTGTAGCAAGAACCGAGGAGTTTCAGAACTTTGTGAAGAACATGGCCATGCATATTGCCGCCACCAACCCTCAATATATTCGAAGAGAAGATATCCCTTCTGAGGTGATCGAAAAAGAGAAAGAGATTTATCGAACCCAGGCCCTCGAAGCAGGAAAACCTGAGAAGGTGATCCCTAAGATTGTTGAAGGGAAACTGGAGAGGTTCTATAGCGAAGTCTGTCTTTTAGAACAGACCTATTTCCGAGATTCGGATATGACGGTCAAAGAGGTTCTCGACCAAATGATTGCAAAATTTGGGGAGAACATCACGATCCGTCGTTTTGCCCGTTTTCAGTTGGGTGAAGGGTTGTCCTCCCGATCAAATCCTGTATCATTTTAATGTTTGAAAGAGCATTCCCGCCTCGACGGATGAGATGGGAATCCCCATGACCTTGGGTCTTTCATTGTGAAAAGGATTAAATATTCGAGGATTCTTCTTAAAATAAGCGGCGAGGTTCTGACCGGTGAGAAAGAGTATGGGATTGACCCCAAGGTCATTCAACAGATTGCAGAGGAGATTAAAGAGGTCAAAAGGCTGGGAGCAGAGATGGCCATTGTCATCGGGGGAGGAAATATCTTTCGAGGGGTAGCCGCAAGTTCGAAGGGAATGGATCGTGTGTCAGCCGATTATATGGGGATGTTAGCCACGGTGCTCAATGCCCTGGCCCTTCAGGATGCCCTTGAGAAGATAGGGGTTCAGACCCGCGTCCAGACAGCCATTGAGATGCGACAATTAGCAGAGCCCTATATTCGACGAAAGGCCATCCGCCATTTGGAAAAAGGCCGGGTGGTCATTTTTGCTGCTGGAACTGGGAATCCATACTTTACCACCGATACGACCGCTTCCCTTCGGGCTATGGAGATTGGAGCCCATGTGATCCTGAAAGGAACCAAAGTCGATGGGGTTTATGATTCCGATCCTTTACGAAATCCCAAGGCTAAAAAATTTGAGGAATTAACCTATCTTGAAGTATTGAAAAAACAACTCAAAGTGATGGACGCCACCGCCATCTCTCTCTGTATGGATCACCAGATTCCTATTATTGTATTCAATTTGAGGAGGAAAGGGAATATTAAAAGAGTGGTATTAGGAGAGAAGGTAGGGACACGAGTCAAGGGGTAAGTCATGGAAGAGAAGATCTTTAATGAGATGACCTCCAAGATGGAGAAAACTCTTACCACTCTCAAGACCGACCTCAATAAGGTCAGGACAGGGAGGGCTTCTTTGGCTCTTCTGGATGATATTCGTGTGGATTATTACGGGACTCCCACTCCTCTCCATCAATTGGCAAGCCTGGCTATTCCAGAGCCCAGGCTCATCACCATTCAACCCTGGGATACGACGATTATCGGAGAGATTGAAAGGGCCATCCTTAAATCAGAACTTGGATTGACTCCCATGAATGATGGGAAGGTGATTCGAATTTCAATCCCTCGATTAACCGAAGAGCGGAGGAAAGAACTGGTCAAAGTCGTCAAAAAGATGGCCGAAGGGGCAAAAGTGGCCCTAAGAAATATTCGAAGGGATGCCAATGAGCAGTTGAAGGGTTTGGAGAAAAATAAAAAGATCTCTCAGGACGAACTCCACCAGTGGATGGACAGGATTCAGAAGTCTACAGATAAATATATCCAGAAGGTCGACGAGGCCCTTGCCGCCAAGGAGAAGGAGATCCTCGAAATCTAAGGGCAAAGCTTTCCCCGAAATGACCTTCCCTCTGAGTTTCCAGTTAAAAGGGGGTGAAAGCAATGGCGTATAGGATTACGGAGGAATGTGTAGCATGTGGGACGTGCGCGGAGGAATGTCCTGCGGATGCGATCGAGGAAGGAGAGCCCTATTTTATTAATGAAGAAAAATGCACGGAATGTGGGACCTGTGTGGAGGTCTGTCCGGTAGAGGCCATTGTGGAAAAATAAAAGATATTCCTCTCTTTCTTTTACCTGCCCCATCCACTTTCTTATCCTTCCTCACCGAAGGGTCGAGGACATTTTAGAGCTTACTTCCGCTTAAGGATTGACTCCTGATTGGGGAAGGCAAAAGGTCTGGGTTTGCCCCCATAAATTAGAATTGTCTATGATTTGAAAATCCCCTCCCAATGTGGTAATTTGTTAAATATATTGTGTGTTTTATGAATCAAGCCTTTAGAGTCGACCCATTGGTTTCTTTCCTTTCAGAAAGGGGCCCCATTTTAAAGGAATCTCTTGATGAGTGAGAAGTTTAATCTTAACAGAGAGAGACTTCCATCCCATATCGCCATCATTATGGATGGAAATGGTCGGTGGGCCAAGAAGAAGAACCTTCATCGGATTAGAGGACATATGAAGGGCGTGGATGCGGTCCGGGAAGTGGTCACGGCTTGTCGAGAATTAGGGATTAAAGTATTAACCCTCTACGCCTTCTCCATAGAAAATTGGGAGAGACCCGTAGAGGAGGTGAATGCATTGATGGGGTTATTGAAAGAGTATCTCATTAAGGAACGCCCGGAGATGCTCCGTAATAATATTCGACTCAATGCTATCGGGAGGCTGGAAGACCTTCCCCCAGATGTTCTTGAGATATTAAGGGAGACGATCAAACAAACAGAAGGGTGTGACGGGATGATTCTCAATCTGGCCTTAAGTTATGGAGGCCGCTTGGAGATCCTTTATGCCCTTAGAAAGATTTTTTTGGATTTGAAAGAGGGGAGAATCCGAGAAGAAGAAATCGATTCCCCACTCTTTTCGAGGTATCTATGGACCTCCGGGCTTCCGGACCCCGATCTGCTCATTCGCACCAGCGGAGAGTTTCGCCTCTCCAATTTTCTTCTTTGGCAGATTGCCTATACAGAAATCTATGTGACCAAAACCCTCTGGCCTGACTTCGATCGAAAGGAACTCCTGAAAGCGATTTCCGATTATCAGTCGAGGGAAAGAAGATTCGGAAGGATTAGCGAACAGATCAATGGACCCCGGGAACAGAGAGGAGAGGATGGGTAGGATAGAGAAGAAGAAGGTGATCACTGCCCTTCTCATTGTCCCTCCCATCATCGGAGGGATTGCCTTAGGTCCTTCCCCCACGTTGGGATTGATGGTGTTGATTGCCACATTTTTAGGTCTTCGTGAATATTTTCGGCTCTGCCTCCCTCGCTCCAAACCGATCGAAAAGACGATTGGGGTGGGACTGGGTTTAATCTTTTCGATCTTGGCTCTCTATGATAAAACCTCGGCGATCATTCCTTTTTTTATCTTTGCCTTTCTCCTTTTAGCCCTTCTCTTCATGGTGACCTCTGATTCCCTTGGTTCGAGTGTCTCCAATTTTGCACTTACATTTCTTGGAATCTTCTATGTTGGATTCCTCCTTTCCTATGTGACTCTGATTCGGAATATGACGGATGGAAAGATCTGGGTTCTCTTTTTAATCCTTACCGTCTGGGCAGGGGATATTTTCGCCCTTTTCAGTGGGGTCCTCTTTGGCCGGCATAAACTCTATCCCAAGATCAGCCCCAATAAAACGGTAGAGGGATTGATCGGAGCCATTTTGGGCTCCCTGCTGATCGCCCTTCTCTATAGCTATTTTTTTCTTCCCTCTTTAAACCGATGGACCGTTCTCCCTTTAGGTGCTGGGTTGGGATTCTTTGGTCAATTGGGAGATTTTATAGAATCGATGATCAAACGAAGTGCTCAGGTCAAAGATTCTGGCTCTCTTTTTCCTGGACACGGTGGAATGCTTGATCGTCTCGACAGCTTTCTCTTCTCTGCTCCTTTTCTACACTATTTCCTCTCCCTTTGGCTCGAGGAGACCTTATGAAGCGATTAGCGATCTTAGGTTCCACAGGTTCCATTGGAGTGAATACCCTTCATATTGTTCGTCAATTTCCTGAACGGTTTAAAATCATCGGTCTCTCAGCAGGAAGGAATATCCAACTGCTAAAGGAACAGGTTTATGAATTTAAGCCCAAACTCATCTCTGTTCTCAATGAGGAGCTCTGTGAGGAGATTCAAAAGGACCTTCCCATCGAAGGAGTCGAAGTGGTCTATGGAGTGGAGGGGTTAATTCGAGTGGCGACCCATCCCGAAGTCGACCAAGTGGTCTCTGCCATCGTTGGAGCGGTGGGGCTAATTCCTACCCTTTCAGCCATCAAGACAAAAAAATCGATTGCCTTGGCGAATAAAGAATCCCTCGTGATGGCTGGAAAGATTCTCATGGAAGAAGCGAGGTTCAGAAATGTTCAGATCTTGCCGATCGACAGTGAACATAGTGCTATTTTTCAGTCCCTCATAGGCCATCAAAAGAAAGACATCCAGCGCCTCATCCTGACGGCTTCAGGAGGACCTTTCCTTCACCTCCCTCTCTCGAAACTCCGGGAGGTTACCGTCAAAGAGGCTCTCAATCATCCCCATTGGGAAATGGGGAGGAAGATTACCATCGATTCCGCTTCCTTGATGAACAAGGGATTGGAAGTCATCGAGGCCCACTGGCTATTCGATATTCCTGTGGAGAAGATTACCGTTCAGATCCATCCTCAGAGCGTGATTCACTCGATGGTTGAATATATAGATGGGTCCATCATCAGTCAGATGGGAATTCCAGATATGAAGATCCCTATTTCTTATGCCCTTTCTTATCCTGACCGGCTTAATCTTCGACTCCCATCCCTGGACTTTTCTCGCGTAGGAGGGCTTACGTTTATGTCTCCGGACCCCGAGCGGTTTCCCTGCCTTCCGTTGGCTTACCGCTCCATCGAGATTGGAGAAACGATGCCTACTGTCCTCAACGCAGCCAACGAGGTTGCGGTCCATGCCTTTCTTGAAGGAACGATTCGTTTTACTGATCTTCCGCTCATTATTCAAAGGGTTATGGAAGACCATGAGGTGAAGACGGTCCGAACGATCGAGGATATTTTGAGAGCTGATCAATGGTCGAGGGAGAGAACAAAAAATCTTATTGAAGGAAGGAAATGGTGTTAACGACAATTGGCTCCACCATCATTGTTTTAGGAATCTTGATCTTTGCCCATGAACTGGGTCACTTCCTGCTCGCCAAACGATTGGGGGTCGGAGTGATCACCTTCTCCTTGGGTTTTGGTCCCAAACTGATTGGCCGGAAGATAGGGGAGACCCAGTATCAGATCTCTGCTTTTCCCCTGGGAGGATATGTCAAGCTCATTGGAGAGAATCCCGAGGAGGAGGTGAGAGAGGAAGACCTCCCCCGATCTTTTTCGGCCCAACCCGTCTGGAAAAGAGCCTTAATTATTGGGGCAGGTCCTTTCTTTAACTTCTTCTTGGCCGTGGTCCTCTTTTCTTTGGTGAATCTTTTTGGTATCCCTTACTTTCCCCCAAAAGTGGGAGAGGTGAGTCCAGGGTTGCCTGCAGAGAGGGCAGGGATTAAGAAGGGTGACACCATTGTCTCTATCAATGGAGAGGCAATCTCAAAATGGGAGGACCTTTCCCGCATCATAAGAAATAGCGAGGGCAGAGAGCTCACCCTCCGGATTAAACGAAATGGAGAGGAACTGGATCTCAGAGTAAAACCCCAAAGTTCAAAAATCAAAAACCTCTTTGGAGAAGAGGTCAACACCTATATTATCGGAATTACCCACTCCGGGGAGATCCTTATCCTGAAGGTCAATCCTCTATTTGCTGTGGGACAGGGATTCGTCCAAACCTGGCAGGGCATCCAGCTCACTGTCACCGGAATTGTAAAGTTGATCCAAAGGGTCATCCCGGCCAAAACCCTGGGAGGCCCCATCCTAATCGCTCAACTTGCTGGAGAGCAGGCCAAAAGGGGACTGCTCAGTTTAATCCTCTTTACTGCCATTCTCAGCATTAATCTTGGGGTGATCAATCTCATCCCTATCCCGATTCTCGATGGGGGGCACTTTCTATTTCTCGCTATAGAGGCCATTCTGAGAAGACCCGTAAGTATCAGAAAGATTGAGATTGCTCAGCAGATCGGTCTTGTCCTGATCATTCTATTGATGCTCTTTGCCTTCTACAACGATCTGGTCAGAATCTTCTCTCCTGGAGGATTTAAATTTTAATGACGAAGGTATTAGGAATCGATACCTCCACCTCCTGTGGAAGCATCGGGTTGGTGGAGGACGGGAACGTCATCTCAGAGTATCTTCTCGATCGTCAGGAGACCCATTCAGAAAGACTTCTTCGTAGTATTGAGTTTGTCCTCAAAGGGGCCCGTCTCTCGATCAACGATATAGATGGTTGGGTAGTCTCTCTTGGACCAGGCTCTTTCACTGGATTAAGGATAGGGATAAGTACCATCAAAGGATTAGCCCTGGCGACCCAGAAACCAGTTGCTGGCGTCTCAACACTCGATGTCTTGGCTTTCCAAGTTTCCCCAACCCCCTATCTCATTTGTCCGCTCATAGATGCGAGAAAGGGAGAGGTTTATACAGCTTTTTATCGTTATGATGAGAGAAGCTCTCTTAAAAGGGTTTCCATCTATAAAGTAATTAAACCGGAAGAGTTGGCTCACCAAATTAATGAGAAAACCCTCTTCGTGGGTGATGGGATCAAGAACTATGGTCAATACCTCCGTAAAGTATTACCCACTTTTGCACTTTATCCCCCCATCGCTCATCATCTTCCTCATGGGTCCATCATAGCCTTATTAGGCTTTGAGCATCTTCAGAGAGGAGAGTCCTTGGATCTGGCTTCCTTTACCCCCCTTTATATTCGTCCTTCAGATGCTGAACTTAAGTGGCAGGAGAAACAGGTCATTTGACAATTTATCCCAATTATTTTAATTTTGTAAAACAATTGAAATTTCAATCCTTTGCAGGAGATCCGTATGAAAACAAAAGATGAAGAATTGATAGAAAGGCTAATGAGGGAGGATGAGGCTTTTTCGAATGCCAAAAAGGCCCATGCCGAACTTGAAAGACAACTCGAGGAGCTGGAGAAGAAACCATTTCTAACCCCTCAGGATGAGATGGAAATCAAAATCATTAAAAAGAAAAAACTGGTCTACAAAGATCAGATGGAAAGGATCTTGATGAGATATCGATGAAGAAGACAGGTTCCCAGATTATTATTGAGTGTCTAAAGAAAGAAGGAGTGGAGGTCATCTTTAACTATCCTGGAGGAGCCGTACTGCCCCTGTTTGATGAATTGGCCCACGCCCCCTTTCAAAAAATTCTTGTTCGTCATGAACAGGCCGCCGTCCATGCCGCCGATGGTTATGCACGGGCCTCAGGGAAAGTGGGTGTGGTTTTAGTGACTTCTGGCCCTGGTGCCACGAATACCGTCACTGGAGTGGCTACAGCCTATATGGATTCTATCCCGATTGTGGTTCTTACGGGTCAAATCCCTACCTATCTTATAGGAAATGATGCATTCCAGGAAGCAGATATTGTAGGTATTACCCGCCCATGCACAAAACATAATTATCTTGTGAAGGATATCAAAGAATTGAGCAGGATCATCAAAGAGGCATTCTATATAGCACGAAGCGGAAGACCTGGGCCTGTGCTGGTAGATTTACCGAAGGATATCCTGGTGGAGTCCACAGAGTTTAAATACCCGGAGAAGGTCACGATTCGAGGTTATCGACCTGTATATGAGGGACATCCAGGGCAGATTCAGAGGGCTGTTGCCCTCATCTTAAAATCCAAAAAACCTGTCTTCTATGTAGGAGGTGGCGTCATCTCCTCCAATGCATCCAAAGAGCTTTTCCACCTTGTTGAGATGTTAGGGATCCCTGTAACCATGACTCTCATGGGATTGGGGGCATTTCCAGGGAATCACCCCCTTTCTCTGGGAATGTTAGGAATGCACGGAACCTATCGAGCCAACATGGCTGTGATGGAGTCCGATTTGCTCATCGCCGTAGGAGCACGATTTGATGATCGAGTGACAGGAAAGGTCGAGTCCTTTGCTCCTCAGGCAAAGGTCATTCACATCGATATTGATCCTACTTCCATTAGTAAAAATGTAAAGGTGGATCTTCCCATCGTTGGAGATTGCAAACGGATCCTTGGAAAAATCATCGCCCTTTTAGAGAAAGAGGATACCCATTCCTATAGAGAGGGGCTTCAAAAATGGAGACGCCAGATCGAAAACTGGAAAGCGATTTATGACCTGAGTTATCGTCAGGAAGGGATGATCAAACCTCAATTTGTGATCGAAAAGATTTATGAATTGACCCAGGGGGAGGCCATCATTTCAACGGAAGTGGGTCAAAATCAGATGTGGACTGCCCAGTATTTTCCCTTTATGAAACCCCGAACGCTCCTTACCTCAGGAGGGCTTGGGACGATGGGTTATGGGTTTCCAGCAGCCATAGGGGCCCAAATCGCCTTTCCCAATCGTTTGGTGATCAATATCTCGGGGGATGGAAGTTTCCAAATGAATTCTCAGGAATTAGCGACAGCCGTTCAATACCGACTCCCTGTAAAGGTAGCCATTCTGAATAACGGCTGCCTTGGAATGGTCAGGCAATGGCAGGAATTCTTTTATGAGAAACGCTATGTCTGTTCCTCTCTCGAAGGGATTTCTCCTGATTTTGTAAAATTGGCCGAAGCCTATGGAGCGGTAGGCTTGAGGGCTACCCAACCCGAAGAGGTTGTGCCTATACTGAAGAAAGCCTTCTCAATCCGCGAACCAGTGGTCATTGATTTTGTCATTGACCCTTGTGAAAATGTTTATCCCATGGTCCCTGCAGGGGAACCTCTGAACCAGATGAGATTGGTATAAAACGAAGGAATGATAGGAAGATGGAATAATGGAATGATGGAATGATGGAATAATGGAAGAATGGAACAATGGGAAAAACATTTTTACATGTCAAACCCCAATAATCCATTTTTCCACTGTTCCGATATTTCGTACTATGGGGTTTAGATGCGTCACGTGATCACCCTCTTAGTGGAAAATGAATTTGGTGTTCTGGCTCGTATCGCTGGCCTCTTCAGTGGGAGAGGGTTCAACATCGAGAGTCTTTCTGTCGCAGAAACCCTGGATCCTACGATTTCAACCATGACCATAGTCACCCGAGGGGACGATGCCATCATTGAGCAGGTCATTAAGCAGCTGAATAAGTTGATCCCGGTGATCAAGGTCGTAGATCTGATTGACAAAGAGTTTGTTGAGCGAGAGATGGTTCTGGTGAAAGTTTCGACCACGGCTCAGACCCGAGATGAGGTGTTAAGAATCACTGAAATCTTTAAAGGGAAGATCCTCGATGTGGGAAATAAAACTTATACGATCGAAGTCACAGGGGATGAGAAGAAGATCAATGCTCTTCTCGCCTTACTCAAACCCCTGGGAATTAAGGAATTGGTCAGGACAGGTCGGGTGGCAATGGCAAGAGGAAGTCGGTCTTCCACTGAATTGTGAAATTTCCATAGGAGCCAGAAGAGAGAAGCATGTCTGAAAGACGATGGCCCATTGTTAAAGAAGGCCTTCCCTTCCTGATCCCTTCTTCCATTTTGACTTTTCTATTCCTTCTTCTCGGGTGGAGGTTGCCTGCCTTTCTTGGACTCCTGATGAGCCTTTTTATAGCCTATTTTTTTAGAAATCCTAAAAGGAAGATCCCTTCCTTAAAAAATATTGTCCTTTCACCAGCAGACGGGAAGATCGTTTATCTCGGGGAATGCGAGGAAGAACGTTTTTTGAAGCAGAAGGCCATAAAGATATCGATCTTTATGTCCCCCCTGGATGTCCATTTGAATCGCTCTCCGGTCTCGGGGAGAGTGATCGAGACGAAATATCATCCCGGGAAGTTCTTGATGGCAAGTAGGGAGAAGGCTTCTCTTCTCAATGAACAGAATGCCTTTGTTCTGGAAGGAGAGGAGAATTTCAAGGTCCTCCTCGTTCAGATCGCTGGATGGCTGGCTCGAAGAATTGTCTGTTATGCTCGAAAAGGAGATTACTTGAAACAGGGTGAAATCTTTGGTATGATACGATTTGGATCAAGGGTAGATCTTTTTCTTCCCACCGAGGTGAGACCGATCGTTCATCTCGGGCAACACGTCAAAGGGGGAGAATCCATTATCGGGTATCGAGAATGAGGAAAAGAAAGACAAAAATTAAGATGCGAAAAGGGATCTATATTCTCCCCAATCTTTTCACTACAGGGAATCTCTTCTGTGGCTTTTGGTCGATCATCTCTGTCTTTCAGGAGAAATATTTCTATGGAGCAGTGGCTATCCTTCTCGCCGCCGTCTTCGATGGTTTGGATGGAAAGATTGCCCGCCTCTCTGGAGCCACTTCCAAGTTCGGGGTTCAATATGACTCCCTGGCTGATTTGGTCTCCTTTGGTGTGGCTCCGGCTCTGTTGGCCTTCAGTTGGGCGTTAAGGCCTTATGGACGATTTGGATGGTTAGCCGCTTTTATCTTTGTGGTTTGTGGGGCTTTAAGGTTGGCCAGGTTTAATGTCATGTCGGCTTCGGGGGAGACCAAATATTTCAAAGGGTTACCCATCCCTGCGGCCGCTTCCATGATTGCCTTAACCATTCTCCTCTACCTACGACTGATCGAGACAGGATGGATCAAGGATATTGTGATTTTGATCATGATCTATGTATTGGCATTTTTAATGGTCTCCAACATCCGATATTTCAGCCTCAAAGAACTGGATTTGGCAAGAAGGAAGCCCTTTGAGACTTTCATTTTTGTGGTTCTTTCTATCATCGTGATTCTTATGGAACCGATTATTGTCCTTTCGGGTTTTGTCCTTCTCTATGTATGGTCAGGTCCTGCCCATGTCATCATTGCCTGGCGAAAGAAGAGAGAATTGAAGAAGATAGAAGCACACCATCCTGAGGAGATGGGATTCCAACCCTAACCCCCTGTTCATCTTGCCTTTCCTAATCTTTTTATGTTAAAAAAAACTTAATTATTCCCCGGTAGCTCAACCGTTAGTAGCGCCTGCCTGCGGCAGGCAGGAGTGGCTGTGAACCATGGAGAAATGGTTCGTTTATGCTCTTCGAAGTCTATATGATGGAAACTTATATATCGGTATCTCTCGAAATTCAAGTAGAAGGCTTCAAGCTCATAATAAAGGTGTAACAAGATCTACAAAGTCTCGCAGACCGTTTGTTTTAATATATCAAGAATCATGTAGTTCAAGAAATGAAGCAAGAGAGAAAGAAAAATTTTATAAATCTGGTAAAGGAAGAGAATTTCTAAAAAATCTGGGTTCCCCGGTAGCTCAACCGGTAGTAGCGGGTGGCTGTTAACCACTAGGTTGCAGGTTCGAGTCCTGCCCGGGGAGCCAGAAAGCAAAGGCCGGTTTATAACCGGATTTTTTATTAGAGGTGGAGTGGGGGGATACCCTCAGAGAGATTTCCATTCTTCTTTATCTTTTAAGATATCCAGTATACCATTCCTTATCCACCATCGGAATATCCTCTTGCATTTTGATCCCATTTATTGATTTCATCCTTATTTTCAGAATTCTTTTCAAATGAAGCTATATCATTAGGGTCAATTCTTCTTCGAAAAAATGATTTTTGATGGAATGTTGGAGTGGAGGATGGTTCCGTTTAGAGCGATTTACTGATATGCTAGAGGCATAAATTCCAAAAATATGCTAAGCTAAAATTATAGAAAACGGGGCGGGGGATGGAAATTCAAAGAGTTACGATTGGAGAAGTATTGGATCGAACTGTCTCTCGATTTCAAAATCGAGAGGCCCTGATCGACCTTCCAAAAAATGTAAGACTCACCTATCAGGAATTTCAAAAAAGGGTAGACTCGCTGGCCAAAGGCTTGATCAAATTGGGTCTCAATAAAGGAGACCACGTAGCCCTCTGGGCCCCTAACCGTTGGGAATGGATTGTGACCCAATTTGCCCTGGCAAAAATTGGTGCGGTGTTGATGAGCATCGATATCCATTGCCAACTTCAGCCCCTTGAGTATCTCCTCCAACAGTCAGATTCAAAGGCTCTCATCATGACCGAAGGATTAAAAGGGTCAGAATATCTCGAAATCCTCAAGCTCCTTTTTCGAGAGGGCTTCCCCTCCGAGAGGTTCCCGAACTTAAAGCATCTCATCCTTATCTCAGATCGGAATATAGAAGGGATGGTTGATTGGAAGGGGATCTTTGAAGAGGGAGAGACACTCGCCGATTCTTTACTGAAGGAGCGTCAACGATCCACTCACTATGAAGAGGTAATCACTCTCCTCTACACCTCAGGGACCACGGGTTCTCCAAAAGGGGTAATGTCCACTCATTTTGGCTTGATCAATACCACATGGGCGAGTGCTGAGAATCAAGGCTTAACCGAAGAAGATAGGCTTTGTCTCTCTGTTCCCCTTTCTCATATGTTTGGGTGCATCTGTATCACCCTTGCCGCAATTCTTAAGGGGGCCACATTGGTCATCCCTTCAGAGACTTTCAGTCCAGGAAAGATCCTTGAAGCCATTCAAAATGAACGGTGCACAGCCCTCTATGGGTCTCCGGGTGCCTTTCTTTCCCTCATGGAAGACCCAAAATATAAAGAAACAGATTTTCATTCCCTTCGCACCGGAGTTATGGGAGGGGCCCAATGTCCTATTGAGGTAATGAAGAAGGTGGTCGAAGAGATGGGAGTAAAAGAGATCGTCATTGGTTATGGGCTTACGGAATCCTCCTCTTGGATCACGATGACCCACCCAGGCGATCCTCTCGAATTAAGGGTTTCTACGGTTGGAAAAGCACTTCCTGGGGTCGAGGTAAAGATTGTGGATCCCGCCACTGGCGAGGAAGTTTCTCAGGGAATGACAGGAGAGATCTGTGCAAGAGGATTCAATATGAATGGATATTATAAGATGCCTGTTGCTACAGCCAAAGCAATCGACCCTTCTGGATGGCTCCATACTGGAGATCTCGGTTATATGGATGATAAAGGTTATTTGCGAACCACAGGAAGATTAAAAGAGGTGATTCATAAAGAAGGAGAAACGATTTATCCCTCAGAAATTGAAGAGGTCCTTTTTACTCATCCCAAAATTTCAAATGTTCAGGTCTTTGGAGTTCCAGATAAATTAAAGGGGGAAGAATTAGCTGCCTGGATTAAGGTGAAAGAAAATGTAGAGATGAACGAAGAGGAAATTATTAAATTCTGCAAGGAGAAATTACCTCCTTCACAGATTCCCCGCTACTTAAAATTTGTCAAAGAATTCCCCGTGACCCCCCTTGGAAAGATCCAGAAATTTAAAATGAGAGAGACGGCAATCAAAGAATACGGACTTGAGTGAAAAATTAGTTTTTTTACTGCCTTTCCATAAAACTGGACATATAAAAAATTAAAAAATACAAATAGTTACAAAAAAAACAGCAAGTGAAAATTTTTTTCTTGACAAATAGAAAAATTTCTAATAATAGAAAAAATAATAATTTTGTAAAAGGAGAAAAAAATGGAAATTTTGACAGTATCGCAGGCAAGTAAATACTGTAAGGTTTCTCCTAAAACAATTGTCAATTGGATTGAGGGAGGTCATTTAAAGGCCTATAAGACGGTTGGTGGTCATCGTAGAATTAAAAAAGAAGATTTAGACCAATTTTTAAAGGAGAGAGGGATGCCACTTCCAGAGGAACCAAAGGGAGAAGAGAGAAAGAAGATCCTTGTCGTTGATGATGACAAGATTATTGTGGAGACAATTGTTCAGGCCCTTGAGGAGGACGAATTTGGTTATGAAATGATCTCCGCCTCTGACGGTTTTGAAGCAGGACTTCAAGTGAGCCATTTCAAACCCCACCTCTTAATCTTGGATATCATGATGCCTGATATTAATGGTTATGAGGTATGTCAGAAGATCAAATCGAATCCCGAAACGAAAGATATAAAAATCATCGTCCTCTCAGCTTACCTCGATGACGAGGCCTTCAAAAAGATGAAGGAATATGGAGCAGATGCCTGTTTTTCGAAACCCCTTCCTTTAGAACAGTTAAAGTTTGAAGTAGCCAGGCTCCTTGGCCTGAAAAAATGAACGTTTAATCCATTTGTTAATGAGAAGGAGAAATCCATGGGTTTGGAAGAGAGTTTAAAAAGTAAAAGATTTGTAGTCACTTCAGAAGTTCAACCTCCTATCGGGACAGGGATTCAGGATCTTGTAAGAAATATTGAAAAGATTCGTGGGAGAATCGATGCCTTGACCGTCCCGGAATTAAAGATCGAAGGATTGGTCACGGATACACTGGGAACCTGCCGAGCCTTAAAGGAGCAGAAGTTCGATCCCATTCTTCAGACGACTTGCCGTGAAAAGAGCCGAGTGGATATCCAAGAACATCTTCTCAAGGCATCTGAATCAGGGATCGAAAATATCCTCACCTTTACCGAAGATTATCGTATCACGGGAGATAGTTTACAGGAGATTATGTTTTTCCATGTGGACTCGGGCAAACTCTTCTCCGTGATCGAGAACTTAAGGGAGGGACATGATATTTCAGGTCGAGAAATTCCAGGGAAGCCAAAGTTCTGCATCGGAGCCGGGATTGAGGCGGGTTGGGGAAAGAAAGTCCCCGATCTGGAACTGAAAGAGATGGAGGCCTTGGCAGGCATGGGGACACACTACTTTCTGACGACCCCTGTTTTTGATCTCGATGCCTTTAACCAGTTCATGAAGAGGGTGGGACCTCTTCGAGTGCCGGTCATTGCCGAGATTATTCTCGTTCGCTCTGCCGAAATGGGCCTCTTCTTAAATAAGCATGTTCGACCAGGGATGGTGCCCAATCACATCATTGAGAAACTGGCAAAGGCCCCGGATAAAGAAAAGGCAAGTATTGAGATCGTCCGTGACCTGGTTCAGGGGCTTAAAGACCTCTGCCAGGGAGTCCATTTCATTCCCATCGGGGCAGAGGATAGGATATCGAAATATCTGGATGCCTTGAGGCTTTAAATTCGAGCCCATCGATTTCAGATTGATGTTCGATCTCAACCAAAACAGAGAGGATCTCAATGAATGAAAAGATAGGTGCGGCATTAGTGGTGGGGGGAGGGATCGCTGGAGTTCAAGCCGCTCTTGATTTGGCCAATTCAGGAATCAAGGTCTATCTCTTGGAGCGGTCTCCAGCGATTGGGGGTAAGATGGCCCAACTCGATAAGACCTTCCCCACCAATGATTGTGCCATGTGCATCGTCTCGCCGAAATTGGTCGAGGTGGGACGTCATCTCAATATCGAAATCCTAACCAATTCTGAACTCCTCTCCCTGGAGGGGAATCCCGGACATTTTAAAGCCACCATCCGAAGATATCCTCGTTATGTGGACGTAAAGAAATGTACAGGTTGTAATGATTGCACGGAGGTCTGTCCTGTCCTTCTCCCAAACGAATTTAATGAGGGGTTGGATCAGAGAAAGGCCATCTATCGACCCTATCCCCAAGCGGTTCCAAATACTTTTTTAGTTACGAAACGAGGGACAAGCCCCTGTAAGGCAACTTGCCCTGCTGAGACAAGTGCTCAGGGTTATATCGCCCTCATTAAGGAGGGTCGCTACAAAGAAGCCCTCGATGTGGTCAAAGAATACAACCCCTTTCCTGCTTCTGTGGGTCGTGTTTGTAATCATCCCTGTGAAGAAAAATGCAACCGGGCTAAACTTGATTCCCCTGTCTCCATCTGTAATTTAAAACGATTCGTTGCAGACTGGGTCTACGAACATCGGGAGGAGTTGAAAGAGACTCGAGACTCGGAGTTCAAAATCCCGAATGAGGAAGAGGTCGGGAGACCGAAAGCCCGAGTGGCCATCGTTGGAGCTGGCCCCGCAGGGCTTAGCTGTGCCCATCACCTCTCTCGAATGGGTTACGAGGTCACGATCTTTGAGGCCCTCCCTGTGGCGGGAGGGATGATGAGGGTTGGAATCCCTTCCTATCGTCTTCCTCGAGAAGTGCTGCAGAGAGAGATCGACGAAATTATCAACCATCCGAAGGTCCAATTAAAACTGAACACTCCCGTTCGTAATATTAATAGTCTCTTTGAAGCCGGTTACTCCGCTATCTTTTTGGCTATGGGAGCTCATGAGCCCCAAAAATTAGGAATCCCAGGAGAGGATGCCTTAGGCGTCCATCATGGAGTTCCATTTCTTCAGGGAGTAAGCCTCGCAGAACGATATGGGATTATGGAAGGATTTGAAGATCGATTCATTATTGCCTTTGGAATCCCCATTGCCCCAAAGGTTGGGGAGAAGACAGTGGTCATCGGGGGAGGCAATGTAGCCATTGATGCAGCTCGGACCGCGTTAAGGCTTGGAGCCAAGGAGGTGAAGATTCTCTATCGACGATCCCGAGAGGAGATGCCCGCCAATTCCTGGGAGATTGAAGCGGCAGAAAAGGAGGGAGTGGAGGTTCAAATCCTCACGGCTCCAATTGAGGTCCTGACCGAGGATGGTCATATTAAGGGGATTAAATGTATCAAGATGGAGCTGGGAGAACCGGATGCCTCTGGGAGAAGAAGGCCTATTCCCATCAAGGGTTCAGAGTTTGTCATCCCTGCAGATACCATGATTGCCGCCGTGGCTCAAGCCCCGGAGATCTCTTTTCTTGAGGAAGATCATGGTCTTGAAGTGACAGAGAAAGGAACCTTTGCCGTTGATCCAAAGACTCTGGCGACCAATCGGCCAGGAGTCTTCGCAGGAGGAGATGTGGCAAGAGGGCCCTGGATTCTGATTCAAGCCATCGCAGATGGGCGAAGAGGTGCCCTCTCGATCGATCGTTATCTCCGAGGGGTTCCCCTCCTTACTCCTCGGGAGGAGATTCCCCTTCCTGTGGCAGAGATGAGCAAAGAGGAGATCGACCAGATGGTGGAAGAAGGAAAGGTGGATTTGACTCCGAGAATCAAACCGCAAGAACTTCCGGAGAAGGAGAGGATTCGAGATTTTAGAGAAGTGGAGCTGGTCTATACCGAAGAGCAGGCCAAACAGGAGGCCTCTCGATGTCTTTCCTGCGGGATCTGCTCTGAATGTCACCTCTGTGTGCTGGCCTGCAAACGGGAGGCGATCGACCATCAACAGGCCCCTGTGGAAGAAGTCCTTGAGGTAGGTTCTGTCATCCTCTCACCAGGCTACAGCCTCTATCGAGCGGAGCTTTCCCCTGAATTGGGATATGGACGTTATGCGAATGTGGTCACCAGTATGGAATTCGAACGGATGCTCAGTGCCTCCGGTCCATGGGGAGGGCACATTACCCGTCGCTCCGAGGACCATCGAGAGCCTAAAAAGATCGCTTTTATTCAATGTGTCGGATCAAGAGAAAAGGAACGGGACTACTGCAGTTCGGTTTGCTGCATGTATGCGACGAAAGAGGCCATGCTGGCCATAGAGCATCTTCCAGGAGTGGAGATAAAGATCTTTCAGATGGATATGAGAGCCTTTGGGAAGGGATTTGATGGCTACTTTGAACGGGGGAAAGAGAGGGGGATTCAGTATATCTCCTGTCGAATTTCTGGGTTGGAGGAGGACCCAGAAACCAAGGATGTCATCATTCGATATGAGGATCTGGAAGGAGGCCATAGGATAAGAGAAGAGCGCGTTGACCTGGTTGTTTTAAGTGTTGGGATGGCCCCTCTCCCTGATATTCAAAGGTTAGCCCATGCTACGGGAATTGAACTTGACTCACATCAATTCTGCCTTACTCGGGATTTTGAACCTACAGAGACAACTCGACCCGGAGTCTTTGCCTGCGGTGCCTTTACAGAGCCTAAAGATATTCCTGATAGTGTCATTCAGGGAAGTGGAGCAGCAGCAAAAGCCCTCTCTGTGATTGGAGAGGCTCGAGGAACGCTGATTAAGAAGAAGGAGTATCCACCCGAAAGAGAACTTTCTGCTGATGAAGAACCACGAATTGGAGTCTTTGTATGCAGTTGTGGAACGAATATTGCCGGAACGGTAGAGGTGAAAGAGGTCACCGAGTTCGCAAAATCTTTACCTGGTGTCATTCATGCTGAAAATACTATCTATACCTGCTCCGCCGACTCCTTAAAATTGATTCAGGAGAGGGTCAAAGAGCTCAACCTGAATCGTGTGATTGTCGCATCCTGTACCCCCAGGACTCATGAACCTCTCTTCAGGGATACGATACGAGAGGTAGGACTCAACCCATATCTCTTTGAGATGGCCAATATCCGAGACCAGTGCTCATGGGTTCATATGGGTCAGAAAAAAGAGGCTACAGAGAAGGCCAAAGAGCTGATTCGGATGGCCGTCGCTTGTTCCAGAAAATTAGAGCCTCTCCATGAAATTCCCCGAAGCCTGGTTCGAAGCTCTCTGGTGGTTGGAGGAGGATTGGCTGGAATGACCAGTGCGTTGCATCTCGCTGATCAGGGTTATCAGGTCTTCCTGGTTGAAAGAGATAGAGAGTTAGGAGGGAGATCAAAGCAGATTTATTTCAGTGGGAATGGGGGAGACCCTCAGGCCTATCTGAGAGGATTGATTAAAAAAATTGAGAGCCATCCAAAGATTGAAGTATTGAAAGGGTTTCAAGTCATAGAGCATGAGGGAAGCGTTGGAAATTTTAAGACAAAAATAGCGCATTTAGAAGGGTCTGAGGTTCGTGTAATTGATCATGGGACGACCATTATTGCCACAGGGGGTCGTGAGTATCGAGGAAAGGCTTATCTTCTCGGAGAGGATCCGCGAATCATCACTCAGGAGGAGTTTGAGAAGAGGCTTGCGGAAGAAGATCCCTTTCTCGCCAAAACCCGATCCCTTGTTATCATTCAGTGTGTTGGACCTTGGGATGAAAATCCTTCAAGGGCTTTCTATTGTAGTCGAATCTGCTGCAGTGTAGCCATTAAGAATGCCCTTCAGATGAAAGAACGCTATCCTCAGACCTCTATCATCATTCTTTACAAGGATATGAGAACCTACGGATTTAAGGAGAGCTTCTATACCAAAGCGAGGGAGAAAGGGATTCTATTCATTCGTTTTAATGATCAAAGGAAGCCTTCCGTTTCCCTTTCAGAGGGAAGATTGACCGTTCACGTGGAAGATCCCATGCTTCATCTTCCTCTTACCCTTTCACCCGATCTCCTTGTCCTCTCAGAAGCAGTGATTCCGAACGAAGGAAGTAAGGAGCTCGCCAATCTTTTCAAATTTCCTCTCACCTTAGATGGGTTCTTTCTGGAAGCCCATGTGAAGCTCAGGCCTGTGGATTTTGCGAGCGATGGACTCTTTCTTTGCGGGATGGCTCACTATCCGAAATCGATGAACGAAACCATTGCCCAGGCTCAAGCTGCTGCAGCGAGGGCCTCCACCATCCTTTCTCAAGAAGTCCTTCAGGTGGGTGGGGTGGTGGCGGTGGTGGATGGGGAGAGGTGTGCGGCTTGTTTGACGTGTGTGAGGGTATGTCCT